>OMGS01000578.1_pt1 | contig 19076 bp, 15 predicted proteins | sample 1646081 | NCBI WGS metagenome assembly OMGS01 (sample SAMN05578591, study PRJEB25193) | human gut metagenome | biome: Human Microbiome; feature: human-associated habitat; material: feces | host: Homo sapiens | place: USA:Birmingham | reverse complement strand
TCTGTCCCTACACGACGCTCTTCCGATCTTTGCCGGCGTGGCGGAATTGGCAGACGCGCTGGACTCAAAATCCAGTGTCCGTAAGGACGTGCCGGTTCGACCCCGGCCGCCGGTATAGTTGAAAAGACAAGGTTTAGAAACCTTGTCTTTTCTTTTTTTCAATATCTGAGTCTAAAGTTACTAAAAATTTCTAGTTTATTTTTGGGGATGGTAATTTTAGGTAACGAAAAAGAGAAGAGGTTTTTATCCTTCTTCTCTCTAAAACTAACTACCCAATACTAATTTTTAGTTCTTGCTTAAGAGCTACAGCTAATTTGCTCATAGTTTCAATGCTAGTGTTATGTCCTCTTTCAATACGAGCGATAGTTGATTGAGGAACATGGGATAGCTCTGAAAGTTGGCGTTGTGTTAGACCTGCTTTTGAGCGAGCATTAGCAACAGCTACCGCACTTTCTAAAATGGCTTTTTCTGCTTGGTAGCCCTCATTAAAAGAATTATCACTAAGTTGTTCATTTAAGAAATCATTGAATTTAATTGTTTTCATTTTTCTGTTCCCCTTCAAATTCTTTTTTGATGACTTGTGCCTTTTTAATTTCATTAATTGGTGTTTTTTGAGTTTTTTTGGTAAATCCATGTGTAATAATATATCTATTATCGACAGCATGAAAGTAGATAGCACGTTGAATATTAGATGATACTTTGGAACGAATTTCAAAAATATCACTATTTAATTTCTTTACCCATTCCATACGCTGGGCAGTTAATAGCCCATGTTCTTGTATCATGCTAATAGTTGCCAGTAGTTTTTCTCTATCTTTTTGAGGTAAGGATTTATAAAACTCTACAAATTCATTATGACCATTTGGCCTTGTATAGAACTCAAATATTAGCTTTTTCATCACACCTCCATGATAGCATATATTGTTCAAAAAGACAAATGATATTTCTTCAACCATTAAAATAAACTATCAAGTTTATCTGCCAATGCAATTTGTTTACTTGGATATAAATGTGAGTAAGTGTCAATTGTGCTTGTTATAGACGCATGTCCGAGACGTTCTTTCACAACAAGGTAATCTTCGTCTTGATTGATTAAAAGGGATGCATGGGAATGTCTTAAATCATGTATTCTTATTTTTTTAGGGTTAGAATTACGTTTTAATAAATCATGATAATACTTTTCAATACTATCTTTAGTAATTAGAACAGGGCTACTTTGAAATAATTGTAAATCTGTACAATCATCATTTGAAAATTGCTTCAGCAACTCATATTGTTTGTGTTGCCATACTTCTAGTTCATTCATCAATTTAGAGTTAATGACAATCTGCCTAATGCTATCTTTAGTTTTAGGGGGACTGATATAACTAACTCCTTTTTTGAAGTAGACTGACTTTGAAACAGTTATTATATTTCTAGAAAAACCAATATCATTCCAATTGAGAGCCAAAACCTCTCCTAGTCGCATGCCAGTGAAGTACAGAACCTTAAATAATAATTGATAGTGATATTCTTCTGGGGTAAATAATTCCAAAAAGTCTTTAAATTCTGAAACAGTTCAATAGTTTAGCTTTGGACTATAGAAAAATAGTCTTTGATGTGTTTGTTGTCGTTATTTTCTTGTGTGTTGATATAGCTGATTTCTCGATGATTTATATCATCATCTTCCTTTAGCAGTTCATATAGCATAGGAACAGTTATTTTAGCCCCATAGAAGCGTTTTTTTAGCTCTACACTTCGTAGATAGTGTTCTGCCTCGGTAGCTTCTTTTTTCCGTCTTATAACCTTTTTTACTAAGCCAACGTTGCTTTAGTGTGATTGGGTCAAAATCATTGCTGATATCTACAACCCAACTACCGTCTTTGCTTTTTCTAATCGCCATATCTTATCCCCTAGAAAGTGAGCTGTTCTGGACATCAAAGCCAAGTAGTTCAGTAGCGATAGTAGCAGGAATTGTGCCAATACATTTGTTTTGGTAAATTCTGAAACCTCTCTTTCTATAAGCAGTTCCTTTCCTTGTCGAATAATGCGTTTAGAAGTCCCATCAGAGAAATCAAAGGCAACGAGGTCATTTTTGTTTATAGTTGCTATCATGCGATTTACTTCTTGATTTGTCTAGCCTTATTTTCTTATAATTTACATGGTTATCGAAATACTGGCTGTCTTTATAAACCTTGTAGTGTATTCTGTTTTATATAGGACTGTTGAGCTATTGTAGTCAAAAGTTTCATAGGTATAAAACTTATCTTCATCAGGTTTTTTCAGGTTACGAGATGATAAATAGGCTTGCTTACTGAAATTTTCCAACAATTCTTGTCCGAGACCTTTTTCAAAGTATTTTGTAACATATCGATCAGGATTTTCTTTGCTATCGACATCGACTTTATTTATCTGAACTGCTCCGTGTCCCCATAGTTCCAAGAGTTGACTATGTGGAATATAAGGGACCCTGAAAGGCAGAATATAAGCGTGCCATGCTCCACGTTTTTGCTTTTCTAATACTGCAATATATTTAAGTTGACTTTTCTTTGTTTTGAATATGTTATAGTTAAAGCGTTTAATAAATGTTTTGAGTAGGTCTTTGAAGTGGTTCTATAGTGGTTAATGTAAGAAAAGAAGTCAACCTCATCAATATTACAATCAACTAGACGGTGTAAGTTCCACTGTGCTTCTAAGCGAGTTTTCTTTATACGTTCGAGACGTTGTTCTTGTTCTTCAAGTGTTAGCACATCGAATGTTCTACGTTTTGATATTTCTTTACTTTCAGTATCAGCTTAAAATAGTTTTCCTTTTTGAAAATATTGGCTTTTCGTATTCCCAAATTTCAATATAGAAGGAAGCGGACTATCTTTTTATTGTACGAAGTCATAAAAAATAGTTCAAATTTTCTGCTACTTTCAAAAGACTTTTATGAATACCTGTAATGTTGCTCTAAATCTCGTATAGGTGTTTGTATTTATAAGTTGACTTTCATCTTCTTATTTTAAAAATACACAAGCTAGTCACAAAGTGCATAAATATGCACTATAAGAGGAGAAAATATTCATTTTTTGCAATAATCTTATTGGAATAATGTCTTAAATTTTCTTGACTAAAGAGGCGCAAATGTAGTCAATGCAACAGACTGTTTAAATATGTCTAGACCAATTTTGTTGAAAAAATGTTGGCGTTTTAGTTTACTTTTCTATCGGCTGTCTGTAATCTATCTGTAATACATCTACATTTATTTACAGTATGTCAAAAAATGTAAAATACCTCTGTAATATGGTTAAATAAATTTGTGAAAGTGCTATAATCGGCTTGACATTTAAGGGAAAAATTACTATCATAAAGAGTGAATAGTTTTTCAAACTATGGCTTAACATATTGGATATGTTAAAATATTGAGAGGATATTTAAATGAAAAAAAGCAAGTTCTTTTTAGCGTCAACGGCTGTACTATTATCAGCTTTAGGTGCAAATCCTGTTTTGGCTCGGGACGTTGAACGTTCGATCACCACAACGATTGTGACACCAACTGTTGGCAATGATAAAAAGGCTTCTACTGAAACAATGGAGTCTAATAAGGAACCTACAAATGCAACAACAGCTGCGAAAGCTCCGACTGTTCCTGCAACTCCTGACAGGGCTAAGTCAGTTGTTAATCCGAGTACTCCAAGTGCGTCAGACAAGGTAGACCCTTCAAAGGCGACACCACCAACGCCAAGCGTGCCAGATAAAGAAAAGACTGACCCACCAGATACTTCAAGTAAGGTAGAACAGTCGAAAATAGAATCAGCACCCCCATTGAAGTCAGAAAAGCAACGATCCGGAACATCAGAAACTGAGTCTTCAAAGCCAAATCAATCGGAGCCAGAAAAGAAATACGGTGATGTCACCGTTGAATACAAGAGTAAAGATGGCGCTTTGATTGCACCAAAAGAGTTAGACACGCCGACTTCTGAGGTGGGAACGGATTATGATACGACAGATTACCGAAGAGAGACGATTATTAGTTCAGAGGGCAAGAAATACCGTCTTGATCCGCAAGCTACACAAGGTTATGAAAAAGGGAAAGTTCTTGAAGGGAATACCACTATTACTTACTACTATGATCTGGTCACAGAAACACCAGATTCTTCTAGTAAGGTAGTGCCACCAAGGGCAGAATCAACTCCCCCAGATAAGACCAAACCGGGTGAATCGGATTTATCTAATAAAGGGACAACCCCACAAGATAAACCCAAAACTCCGGCTGCACCCTCAACGGATTCGTCGGTTGGTCCAGATAGCTCTATAGCAGATACTGTAGCACCACCAGATAAGATTCCGCATGATGGGATGCTAGATACTCAGCTTGAATCGACAGATACTTCTAGCGATGTTGTCAATCCGTCTGTCTTGACTGAAAAGAACACAGACAAATCGACAACTTCTGATGTGGACTTGAAAAAGGATGAAACGTTTAACCTTAACAATGCCTCATCTGTGAGTGGGAAAAAGGGTGATACGATTGATAATCCGATCAGATCCATTATTTCACCAGCTGATCCGCTTTTGACGGATAAGGGCTTTGAGATTATTGGTAATGACCAAGGGGAAGTCACCATCAAAAACGCAGATGGTTCTAAAACATCTGTACCAGCTGCGCAAGTAGGTGCTAGGGCAAATCCTGATGGAACGGTTACTGTCAAGTCAAGTAATGGTAAGTTTACGTTGTTGCCGGATACGGGGGAAGCAGCCACGATTCTCGCAACGATTGGTTTGTTTATCTTAGCTCTATTAGGCTTTAAAAAAGTTAAGCCTTTTGAGAAAGATAATTGGTTAATTGGATAATTATTAAAAAGAAAAGAGGAATTTTATGTTTCATAATAGCAAAACGAAGGGTCATGGCTCGATCCGAAAAAACAAAATTTATGGTACCATTGGTGTTTTAACCCTTGGAACAATTGCAATCCTTAGCGCTCACCAAGGTGTAGCTGCTGATGAAGTAAAGGCAACGAAGCCAACAACGCCAACTCCAGTGGCGGAAGCTTCTGATACAAGTCTTGCTGCACAATCAAAAGCAGCAGCAACTGAAGCAGCGAGTAGTTCTACAGCAACAACTGTAAAAGAAACAACTCCAGCAGCAAGTACCACAACTGCTCCAGCAGGATCCACTTCAACGGCTGATAATACAACAGCGTCAGCTGCTACAAAGACTGAAAGTGCAACGAAACCAGCGACTGCAAAGACTGAAACACCAGCAGAAACAGAGAAGCAAGCAAGTACTCCAGCTGCTCCAGTAACTGGAACAACAGTTTCACCTACAGTAGCAGCTTCAGCTAGTGATACTACCTCAGTAACACATACTGCACCAGCTACACAAACAGGAGTTACAGAATCAAAGGTCACTGTTGAAAGTCAAAAGTTAAAAGACGCTGTTTCTGAAGCAAAGGGTTACAACATTGATGTAAAACAAAACCCAACAGAAAATATCGGAACAGCAAACAATCAAGTCGAATCAGATGCTAAAAAAGATCTTGCTAACACTCTTGAAGAGACACAAGCGACTCGTATCAAGACTGGAGTAGATGCTTATAAACGTGATTTGAAAAAGGCACAGGAAAATGTAGGCACTGATGGTTATTTGAGTGAAGTTGTCAGTCAAGGCTTGAAATTTGAGAATGAACCGAATGGGAAATTATCCATTAGTGGTGCTACAGAATTTGGACAAAAAGATATGCCGACAGCGCAATCTTATGAAGAATATGTTAAAGGTGGTGGAACATTTGGTTCGACTCCAAAAGCACCCTTTACAACGAAACTTTCAGGTGGTGGAAGTCGATTTGTGATTCCGAAAATTGAAAACGGGCAAACTATTACGGCTACCTATACTAACCTTCAAAACTCAACATATAATGGGAAGAAAATTTCTAAAGTGGTCTACGAAGTTACCAATCTAAGTGGTGGTACAGGTATTGTTGGTTTTGCGGAAAAAGACCCAACAAAAGGGATTTATACCTTTTACAGCATCAATAAGCTGTCTAGATACCGTGTCAATATTCGTTTTTATGATGCTGATGGAAATCCAATCCAATTTACAAAGACTAATCCAGCTATCTTGGCTATGACTAGTTTAACAAAAACAGAACATACTAAAGGGAAATTAGCTGGTCTAAAACACGAAGAAAGCATAACAGATTATAATTTCCGACCAGTAAAGATTACCGGTTCTTTGGTTGAAAAACAAGGTGATGGTCGTTTGGCGGCAACTAGACCAACCCACGATATTAAAGATGATTATGATGATCCAAATTTCTATAAGATGGGAATTGCTGGTGTAGCAGAAAGCGGAGACACCATCTCTTTTGTGATGCAACGGAAGTCTCAATGGGATAGAGGTTATTGGCTAGCTCTTACAAGTAAATTACCATCTCGCTTTACACTTGTAAAACCAGATCTTGAATACAATCTAGTTGAATATAATCTTGCAGGAAATGTTGTGCTTGATAACTATATTCAAGGAACTACTACTAAACTAACAAATACCCAAACGGTTAAACCTACAGGAACTCCTGTTGGTGAAAACTATACAACAACACACCAAGACAGAATCACAACAGCGGATGGCAAGGTTTATAAATATGTGTCATCAACTAATAATACTACAGGTAAAGTTACATTAGGTACGACTCATGTAGCAAACTACTACACTGAAGTGAAAGGTAACGTAGTTGTTGATTATCAAGATAAGCAAGGTAATACAATTGCAGAACGTGTTGTAGATACCCCAGATACGTCAGTAGGCACAGCTTATGATACAACAGACCACAAACCAACTAGAATTACGACAGCGGATGGCACAACATATCGTATTGATACTACCGCTACCCGAGGTAAAGAAAGTGGTAAAGTTGTCGAAGGAACAACACGTGTTGTTTATGTCTATGACAAAGTTGAAAAACCAGTAGAAGAATATGGTAATGTTGTTGTTGATTACCAAGACAAGAAGGGCAATACCATTGCACCACGTGTTGTGGATACACCAGATAGTAAAGTTGGTACAAACTACGATACAACCGATCACAAACCAACTAGAATTACTACAGCTGATGGTAAGGTTTATCGCATTGATCCAAAAGCAACTCAAGGTCAAGAAAGTGGTAAGATTGTCAAAGGAACCACTCGCGTTGTCTATGTTTATGATGAAGTAGTCGGTGATGTAACAGTTCATTATAAAGATGAAAATGGTAAAGTCATTAAAGACCCTGAAAAGGATACAGTCGGTGCTCCAATCAACACTGTTTATGATACTCGTGATCACGCTCATAAGACGATTACTACAAAAGATGGTCGTACATATGAAATTGTTCCTGAAAAGACTCAAGGTCTTGAACAAGGTCGCGTTGTTGAAGGAAATACAGATGTTACGTATATCTATAAACAAGTATTCGGTGATGTAGTTGTTCACTATGTGGATGAATCCGGTAAGAAGATCAAAGAAGATGTAACGGATACTTCTCATGCTCGTGTTGGTGAAGATTACGATACGACAGACCACAAGACGACAGCGATCAAGTCTGGTGATAAAATCTATAACCTTGTTCCTGAAAAGACAAAGGGTAATGAAAAAGGTAAAGTTACAAAAGGTGTAACCGAAGTTACTTATGTCTACAAGGAAGTGAAAGCAGAACCTAAGAAGAAAGGAACCAACGCTAAGGGTGAAGATGTCAACGGTAAGACCATGTTGGCAGATTCAACCGAAGTTTATACGATTGATATTGACAATGACCAATACAAGGGTATGACAGGCTTAACAGATAAAGATAAGCAAGCAGGCTTGATGGTTGTTGAAAAATACTCAAGTAAGCATGTGACTCCTAACTTAGCTGGTGTTCGTGTAACAACAGCAGACGGTAAGGTTCAAAGTGGCTTTACAACGAAAATTTACAAGTCTGTTGCAGAAGCTCCAAAAAAGGTTCAAGATTATATCAAGGCTAAAGGCTTGAAGATTGATGGTGAGTTTGCTGTAACGACTGCAGATGATCCAGTAGCTTACACAAACAAGTATGTCTTGAAGGGTATCAATCTGAAACTTGTCTTTCCAACAACTGTTAAGAAGGAAATCAAGGAAGCTAGCAAGTATGATAACCGAGCTTATCAAATTGACTTTACTGGTATCCATGAAACAAATCTGGTAACGAATAACATTCCGAAGATCAATCCGAAGAAAGATGTTGTAGCGACTGTTGAAGATGGTCAAAAAGACCAAAATTCATTGAATAATAAGACTGTTAAGGTTGGACAAGTCTACAACTTTGAATTGGAAACTTCTTATTTACCAGCAAATCGTGGACAAGCTATTGAAAAGATGGAAGTAAGAGATAAATACTCTTCATTAGTAGAATACAATGGTGTCCACAAATGGTATGCGAAGACAGATATTCTTCTTAAGAATGGTCAAAAGCTTGCCAAAGGTACAGATTTGACACAATACGTCAACCAAACAATTGACCATAAAGCAAGAACAGTTCTGTATTCATTCTCTAAAGATTTCTTGAGCAAGATTTCAGATAATAGTGAGTTCCAAGCTACAGGTTACATGCAAGTGAAACAATTAGGCAATGGTACAGTGAAGAACACCTTTACTGAAATCATCAATGGTGTTGAAAGAAATTCTAATACGGTAACAGTGGTAACGCCAGATAAACCTAAGACTCCGGATAAACCACAAACACCGCCAGAAACTCCTAATACACCTGAAAAACCGCAAACACCTCCTACACCAACCCCTACTCCAGTAGTACCAACTACTCCAAAAAAACCAGTAACTCCGAAAGTAAGTTTACCTTCAACAGGTGAAGCTACAAATACTGGTGCAGCGTTGACAGGTTTGGCGTTTGCAGCTACAGCATTGTCAATGCTTGGCTTCAAGAAACGTAAAGAGGAAGAATAATTCTAACGCTAACTCTTTCTGTGCTATACTTATAGCAACAAATAGAGGTTGAGACTAAGTCTCAACCTCTTTGTTATGGATGTTGTAGTTGGATTATATACTTGGACATGATGTGGGGGTAATTGAGTTCATAAAAGTAGTCCATTTTGCAAAATTAAGCAAATCGTTTTTAGGTTTCCGTTTAAATTGAGAACAAGTCAAAAACCTTTCAAATATTGTTGAAAGGTTTTTAATATTATTAGAAACTTTTATTATCCAAGACTATCAATGGTTGCATTGATGATTTTAATAGATTCTTTTGTGTAATCTTTTTTTTGTAGTTGCTTTTCAGCTTTCGTCATTGGACGTGGCTTTACAACGGGGTCTGGTTTTACAACTGGTTTTTGTTGGTTTATTGTGTTTGTTTCAACATCAGGAACTGGTTGAACAACTGGTTCAGGCGCAGGTTCTACTTCGATGATGGGTTCTTCAACAGGTTGTACAGATGCAGTGCTGCCGTCAACAGATTGTTTCTCTCCCCATTCTTTACGTGCATCTAATTCACGTAGAACAAATGATTTCCCACGATATTCTTTCGGAACGATGGTTGCGATTTGTTCATCTGTGAAAAGTTCAGCTTCGTCAATATCTACAATATCCCAAACAATTTCCCCATCAGCATTGCGTACATAATAGCCATTTTCATCTTTTTGGCCACTCAAGAAACTGGATACACCAATGATTTCTGTGACATTGACATAACGCATACCTGTATCTACATCCCAGACACCTGAGAATACAGCTTCAAACAGTGCTTTGTATTGTTCTTCTGAATCTAATGAGAAACCATTGATGGTTTTCATCGCATTGGCACTGTATGCTCTTGATAAGACTTCAAGTTTCTTTTTGTAAGTATCAAATGATTTGTTTTTTAAGAAGCGATCTTGTTCTAGTGTTAAAACAGGCTTTTCGATTTCTGACATGATTATAGACTCCTATTCATTATTATTGATATTAAAGTTTAAGGTAATCAGCATTAGTTTTGGCTGAGTGATTTTAAATAATTTACGAGCTAGTGAAATATTAAAAATACCGATGATATTTCCCTTTACATCTTGCCTAAAGTTCTTTCCAACGACTTCTACATTCTCTTTATGTTCGTCCTTCACTGCTTCACGGACGGCTTCAAGCATAGAAGCTTTTATCTCTTCAATACTTGAATATTCACTATAAAAAGAGACGGAATGATTTTTTTTAAAAACGGCATGATAAATCATTTTTCTATAAAATTTTTTATAGATAATGGCAATTAAAAATGGTATTGCCAAGCAGATATCAACGATTGGATTTTTTAAATAATCAAATAGTTGATTGTCAAAGTAGCTAATCACCGCTAAGTAACCAAGAGCAGATAGAATTTTAAAGTAATTGCTGGCAATAACGATGTCTTCGGAACTATTTGCCACTAAAAATCCAGCCAATATATAGATAAAAGAAGCGAGTAAAGCTGCAATGTGGATATAGTCTAGCGGTATATTGAGAATATTATATGTTAAGAGTAGGAGAGCCGTGCCAGCAACGAACACAATTCCTACGAAATAAATCAGTTCAGCTAACCACTTCAACAAGACTAGAAAGACTAACGGTGTGTCTTTTTTCTTTTTTGACATTTTAATCCTTTCTATTCTTTATTTATTTTAAGGATTGCCAGACACTAACTTTCCTCATACAAGAATTTTTGTATTATAATATATATATTACCAAAATTTCATAAATAATACAATAAGATTCATATATTCTGCAAGTGAAAATCCTCATTATTTCTATGTTTTCTTTTGTTTTGAATCACAATTATAAAAAGTGAAAAAAGAAATAAAAAAGAGGTTGAAATATCATTTTTCTAAATTTATATCATGATATGTCTTTTAGTCCGTCTCGTTCTGAAAGATGCGAGATAAAGAAACCACCCGCTTGTGAACTGCACCTAAATCATTAGATGTTTGAGGCGCAGAGCATTGATGGATGGTTATGATTTCTATTTTTACAGTAAAATGTAATGATGGGAGAGACTTTTGATGTTACTGTCAATCCTAATTGCTATCTGTTAGTTCTCTTTTTTATCTAATTTCTTACCCAACTCAATGATGTATTGTTTCATGTCATCTTTTATTTGGGGATGTTTGAGGGCGTAATCAATAGATGTTTTCATAAAGCCAAATTTGTCACCAACGTCATAACGATCACCTGTGAATTCACGGGCAAATACTCTTTGTGTTTTATTGAGAGTATCAATGGCGTCTGTCAGTTGAATTTCATTTCCAGCACCTGGAGCTTGTGTTTCCAAAATGGAGAAGATTTCTGGTGTCAAAAGGTAGCGACCAATAATCGCAAGGTTACTTGGTGCGTCTTCTGGTTTTGGTTTTTCAACAAAGGTCTCCACGCTGTAGAGTCCATTTACTCCTTCACCTTGTGGGTCAATAACACCATAAGACGAAACGTCATCGTGTGGTACTTTCATGACAGCAATGGTTGACGCATGCGTTTCTTCGTAATCATTCATTAACTGTTTGGTTAGCGGAACTGCTTTGTCGTTTGTAATGTCCATCAGATCATCACCTAGCATAACGACAAAGGGTTCGTTACCAACGAATGCCTTGGCTTGTAAAACGGCATCGCCAAGTCCGCGTGGATGACTTTGGCGAATGAAGTGAAGACCAATGCCAGTAGTCTCGTCTACAAGTTTTAAAAGGTCAGACTTTCCTTTTTCTTTGAGGTTATACTCCAATTCAAAGTTTGAATCAAAGTGGTCTTCAATAGATCGTTTAGATTTTCCGGTTACGACCAAGATGTCTTTGATACCGGCCTTTAATGCTTCTTCGACAATAAATTGAATAGTCGGTTTGTCAACGATAGGCAGCATTTCTTTGGCGAGCGCTTTGGTTGCTGGCAAGAAACGAGTTCCAAGTCCAGCAGCAGGGATAACAGCTTTTCTTACTTGAGTCATATGACCCTCCTTTTTTGTAGTAGCTAATTACGACCATTCGTTTTCAGCTTTAAATTCATTATTCATTATATCATAAATGGCGTCTTTTATGTTAAGGCTTTCATAAATCACGTGATAGATCGCTTGAGTAATTGGCATATAGACACCCAGTTCTTGTGCGAGTTCGTAAGCAGCTTTGGTGGTGGAAATGCCTTCGATAACCATGCCCATGTTGGCTTCAATATCTTCTAACTTTTCGCCACGACCAAGAGCATCACCAGCGCGCCAATTACGTGAGTGAACGGAGGTTCCTGTGACAATTAAATCTCCTACTCCGGATAAACCACTATATGTTAAGGGACTAGCACCGAGTTTGACGCCAAGACGAGTAATTTCTGCTAAGCCGCGTGTGATAATAGCAGCTTTGGCATTGTCACCGTAACCGAGACCATGAAGGGCACCTGCTCCGACAGCAATGATATTTTTTAGTGCGCCGGCTGTTTCTACGCCGATGACATCTGTATTAGTGTAGAGACGGAAGTAGTGATTGCTGAAAAGTTCTTGAACATATTTTGCTGCTTCTAAGTCTTTTGAAGCTGCTGTGATAAGAGTAATATCACGAACGATAGTTTCTTCAGCATGGCTTGGTCCAGATACGACAACCACTTCGCTTCGTAAATTTGGAGATAATTCTTCTTCTAAAATTATGGAAAGTCGTTTGTGAGTATCGGGTTCGAGTCCTTTTGAAGCGTGCATGATTTTGACTGGATGGTCTAATACTTCAGCCACTTGTTTAGCTACGAGACGTGTGACTTTTGTTGGAACAACGAAAAGAATGGCATCAACACCGTCAAGAGTTTCTTTTAAGTCATAATAGGCAGTAATCTTTTCATCGAGAACGATATCCTTGAAATAGCGTTTATTGGTATGGTGTTCGTTGATTTCAGTGATTTGCTCGGCAAGATTACCCCAAATACGGACTTCATGTCCATTGTCATTTAATACTTGTGCCAAAGCAGTACCCCATGAACCGGGGCCTAAAACAGCAACTGTTTGTTTTTCCATGTTCTTCTCCTTGTAGAGTTTTCTAGTCTTATTTTACCATAGAAAGCGATAAATTTCTTGTTTAACATTAGTTTAGATTGTTAAGTTAAGGATTTGGCATCGAATTTTCACGCAACAGTATTTTATCATGGAGTTAAAATTATTGAAGCAACTGAGTCGCTAGATGGTAGTCGTATCATCGGGCTTCAATGGTACCCAGAGTTTTTAATCAATGAGGAAAAAGGAAATCTAGAATTTTTTCAGTACCTTTTGAGGGAATTATAAATTTAAAATGAGTCTTAAGCTTCATTTAAGAAAATCATTCTATAATAAAACTATCAAATGAAGACCTCCTAACTTTATTTGATGAAATCCTAAACTTTTTCATAATAATCTCCCTATAAAGATCACCAAAAGGTGGTCTTTTTGTTTTATATTTTTGTCGTTGCTTTTGGCTGATTTATGTTATAATGTTTCAAATCATTGATTAAGGAGGAGAGAAGATGATAAAGACCGTTGGAATCGTTAGTTTATCAAGTGGAATCATTGGAGAAAGTGCTGTTAAACATGAAGTGAACTTGGGAGTAAAGCGCTTGAGAGACTTGGGGCTTGAAGTGAAGTTTTTAGAGCATGCACAAAAAGGAATGGGCTATCTGGCAGATCATCCTGAGTCCAGAGCGCAAGATTTGATTCAGGCTTTCAAGGATTCTTCAATTGATATGATTTTATGTGCTATCGGTGGAGATGATACTTATCGGTTGCTGCCTTATTTGTTTGAGAATGATGAGCTAAAAAAAGTTGTACACCAGAAAGTATTCCTAGGTTTTTCTGATACTACGATCAATCATCTTATGCTGCACAAGTTAGGGATCAAGACTTTTTATGGGCAGTCTTTTCTTGCTGATGTTTGTGAACTAGAGACAGATATGCTCCCTTACACATTTGCTTATTTTAAAGAATTGATTACGACAGGCAGTATCTCAGAAATCCGCCCGAGCGAAGTTTGGTACGAGGAGAGAACGGATTTCAGTGAAAAAGCTCTGGGAACAAAACGAACTCGTCATGAAAATCAAGGATTTGAATTGCTAAAAGGCAAAGCAATCTTTGCTGGAGAAATTTTAGGTGGTTGCTTGGAGTCGCTCTATCAGATATTTGATAATACAAGATACGAGGATACGATTGAATTGTGTGCACAATATCAGCTCTTTCCTAGTCTTTCAGAGTGGGCAGGAAAAATTCTTTTGTTGGAAACCAGTGAGGAAAAATCAGAACCAACTTTATATCGAAAAATGTTAGAGACTTTAAAAGCAACGGGAATTTTTACGGTTTTAAATGGGATTCTTGTCGGAAAACCAATGGATGAAACTTATTATGGAGAATATAAACAAATCCTGCTTGATGTCATTGATACAGATACTCCTATTTTATATAATTTAAATGTTGGACATGCTACCCCAAGAGCAATTGTTCTTTTTGGAGTGAAAGCTGAGGTGGATGCCAACGAGCAAGTGATTCGATTTTTGAATGAGCCAGAATAAATTAAAAAGTGCAGGCTGAAAGATGACCTGCATTTTGCGTGTTGTTTACGAATTTAGTATAATAGGGAAAGTAAAAGTAGAAAAGAGAAAAAGATGCGAATTCGTGGTTTTGAGCTTGTTTCAAGCTTTACAAATGAAAATTTACTGCCAAAGCGTGAGACGGCTCATGCGGCAGGTTATGACTTAAAAGTGGCAGAGCGTACAGTTATTGCGCCAAAAGAGATTAAATTAGTGCCAACAGGTGTCAAGGCCTATATGCAGGTTGGTGAAGTGCTTTATCTTTATGATCGTTCATCTAATCCACGTAAAAAAGGATTAGTTTTGATTAACTCTGTAGGCGTTATTGACGGAGATTATTACGGCAATCCGGGAAATGAAGGTCACATCTTTGCGCAAATGCAGAACATTACAGAGCAAGAAGTAGTCTTAGAAGAGGAAGACCGTATCGTTCAAGCTGTCTTTGCGCCGTTTTTGCTTGCTGATAATGATGAAGCAGATGGTGTGCGGACAGGTGGTTTTGGAAGCACTGGGCATTAAGAAAGAGGAATCTATCATAGCCAAGAAAAAATCGACATTTGTTTGTCAAAATTGTGAATACCATTCGCCCAAGTATCTGGGGCGTTGTCCGAATTGTGGTGCTTGGTCGTCTTTTGTCGAAGAAGTAGAAGTGGCAGAAGTCAAAAATGCGCGTGTTTCTCTGACCGGAGAAAAAACACGACCGATGAAATTGGCAGAAGTAACTTCTATTGATGTGAAGCGCACCAAGACGGATATGGACGAATTTAACCGCGTTTTAGGCGGTGGTGTGGTGCCGGGAAGTTTAGTTCTAATCGGAGGAGATCCCGGCATTGGGAAATCGACACTTTTATTGCAGGTTTCAACCCAACTCTCTCATAAGGGAACGGTTCTTTATGTCAGCGGCGAGGAGTCTGCTGAGCAGATTAAACTGCGAGCTGAGCGATTAGGAGATATTGATAGTGAATTTTATCTCTATGCCGAGACCAATATGCAGCATATTCGTGCCGAGATTGAAAAAATCAAACCGGATTTTTTGATTATCGATTCCATTCAGACGATTATGTCGCCAGAAATTTCCAGCATGCAGGGCTCGGTTTCGCAAGTGCGGGAGGTGACAGCAGAACTCATGCAGTTGGCGAAAACCAACAATATTGCCACCTTTATCGTTGGTCATATGACCAAGGAAGGAACGCTGGCTGGTCCACGAACGCTAGAGCATATGGTAGATACAGTGCTGTATTTTGAAGGAGAACGTCAGCATACTTTCCGTATTTTGCGGGCAGTTAAAAATCGTTTCGGTTCGACCAACGAAATCGGCATTTTTGAGATGCAGTTAGGTGGTCTGGTTGAAGTACTCAATCCTAGTCAGGTTTTCTTAGAGGAGCGTTTAGATGGTGCGAAAGGCTCTTCTATCGTGGTGACGATGGAGGGGACACGACCGATTTTGGCGGAAGTGCAGGCTTTGGTGACACCGACCATGTTTGGCAATGCCAAGCGGACAACGGCAGGTCTGGACTTCAATCGTGCCAGCCTGATTATGGCTGTTTTGGAGAAACGAGCTGGTTTGCTTCTGCAAAATCAAGATGCTTATCTCAAATCAGCTGGTGGTGTGCGCTTAGATGAGCCTGCTATTGACTTAGCTGTCGCAGTGGCGATTGCGTCTAGCTATAAGGATCGACCGACTAGTCCACAAGACTGCTTTATTGGTGAAATTGGTTTGACAGGCGAAATCCGCCGTGTCAATCGCATTGAGCAGCGCATCAACGAAGCTGTTAAGTTAGGCTTCACAAAAATTTATGTTCCTAAAAACTCTTTGAACGGATTGAATATTCCCGAAAAGACTGAAGTTATTGGTGTGACAACGATTGGTGAAGTATTGAAGAAGGTGTTTGGGTAAGTAAGTGTAACTGAATATTGAATTGATAGGTGAGATAGGCGACGGTTTCTATATTGCTAAGGAAATTCTGTAGAGAAAGTTTGTTTTTCGCTCATCTTCTGTAAATGATTCGAAGAATAATAAAGTTTCATCGCTTCTGTTATTTCTTTTCGACAACTTGTGGTATAATAGTAACGTTTAAAATAGAAACAGGGTTTTCCTGTTAGAAATTTAAGATAAACATTAGGAGAAATGAAATTGGCGAATAAAATTCGTGTGCGCTACGCACCAAGTCCAACGGGACTGTTACATATCGGAAATGCGCGGACTGCGCTCTTTAATTATCTTTATGCTCGTCACTACGGTGGTACGTTTATTATTCGGATTGAAGATACAGACCGCAAGCGTCATGTCGAAGACGGGGAGCGTTCGCAGCTGGAAAATCTTCGCTGGTTAGGGATTGACTGGGATGAAAGTCCAGAAACGCATGAAAAATACCGCCAATCTGAACGTTTGGATATTTATCAAGATTATATTAATGAGTTGCTCGAAAAAGGCTTGGCTTACAAATCATACGTAACGGAAGAAGAATTAGCTACAGAGCGTGAACGGCAGGAAGCTGCTGGAGAAACGCCTCGTTACATCAATGAATATCTAGGAATGTCTGAAGATGAAAAAGTAGCTTATATCGCAGAGCGTGAAGCTAAAGGCATTGTTCCAACAGTCCGTCTTGCAATCAATGAATCTGGTATTTACAAGTGGAATGATCTTGTTAAAGGTGAGATTGAATTTGAAGGTGGCAACATCGGTGGTGATTGGGTTATCCAGAAAAAAGATGGTTATCCAACATACAACTTTGCCGTTGTTGTTGATGATCACTTAATGGAAATTTCACATGTTATCCGTGGAGATGACCATATTGCTAACACACCTAAGCAGCTCATGGTTTATGAAGCACTTGGTTGGGAAGCACCGCAATTTGGTCACATGACCTTGATTATCAATTCGGAGACAGGCAAAAAATTGTCAAAACGTGATACGAATACACTTCAATTTATCGAAGATTACCGTAAAAAAGGCTACCTACCAGAAGCAGTGTTTAACTTTATTGCTCTCCTTGGTTGGAATCCTGGAGGTGAAAATGAAATTTTCTCTCGCGAAGAATTGATCCAACTCTTTGATGAACATCGTCTCAGTAAGTCTCCGGCTGCCTTTGACCAAAAGAAATTAGATTGGATGAGCAATGAATACATTAAAAATGCGGATTTTGAAACCATTTTTGAGATGGCAAAACCTTATTTGGATGTAGCTGGTCGTTTAACAGATAAGGCTGAGAAATTGGTCGCACTCTACAAACCACAGATGAAATCTGTTGATGAAATCGTACCGCTCACAGACCTCTTCTTTGAAGATTTCCCAGAGCTAACAGAAAATGAAAAAGAGTTTATGGCAGGCGAAACGGTACCGATTGTTTTGAAAGCATTCAAAGAAAAAATGGAAGCTATGAGTGATGAAGACTTCAAATCAGAAAATATCTTCCCACAAATCAAGGCAGTGCAAAAAGAAACGGGTATCAAAGGTAAAAATCTCTTTATGCCAATCCGAATCGCTGTTTCGGGAGAAATGCACGGACCAGAATTACCAGATACCATTTATCTGCTTGGACGTGAAAAGTCCATTGAGCATATTGAGAAGATGCTGAAACATATTCAATAAGTTAACTAAAAAAACATCACAATATTTGAACTTTGTGGTGTTTTTGCTTTCTATATGATGAAATACTTGATTTTATGATATAATAATTTTTAATACTAAATTAAAGTAAAAAAGGCCTATATTAGCTACTTAAATGACTACTCAGGAATTAATCCAACTTGTTACAAATGGATAAAAACGCAAATTTAAAAGTGCTATTTGAAGGAAAGTTAGCAGACGAAGTACCCAGATTCTGTCATTAAATTTTGGCATCTGAGATGGATTTGATTCATTAAATAAAGAAAAAAGAGCTATGCTTAGATTAGAGTATTCATTTCATGTTTTTTATTATCTGAAACTGACATCAACTGAAGCATCTTTGCTATTTTGCTAATCAAAAAGTTGGAAAGTTTTTGTTGTTACTTTAATAAATGACGGATTGGAAATTCTGACAACCTTATCAAGGAGAAGATAAGTGAAGACGACTTTACGTAAAAAGATAGTAAGAGAAATGAAAGGACAGGAATTGATAGCAAAACAGCAGAGAGATGCTTTGCTCACACAGTACTTGCTGAAATCCTCTGTTTACCAACACGCTAAAACAATTGCGACTTATTTATCTTTGCCACACGAGTTTGACACGGGGCTTTTCATCAGACAAGCACAAGCAGATGGCAAGCGAATTGTGATTCCGAAGACTTATCCTCATGGGTGCATGATTTTTGTGGATTATAATCCAAATGACTTGGAATTGACTGCTTTTGGTATCTGGGAGCCAAGGAGTGGACAAGTGGTAGAGAAAACTCATATTGATTTGATTCACGTACCGGGTGTTGCTTTTAATAAAGGTGGCTACCGGATTGGCTATGGTGGAGGTTATTATGACCGCTACTTGGCTGATTTTAAGGGAATGACAGTAAGTACAATTTATCCTTGTCAATTAGCGGATTTTCAACCGGATAATTACGATATTCCTATTCAGGAAGATCGGAAGAGCACACGTCTGAACTCCAGTCACGTCCGCAC
>OMGS01000566.1_pt1 | contig 19403 bp, 15 predicted proteins | sample 1646081 | NCBI WGS metagenome assembly OMGS01 (sample SAMN05578591, study PRJEB25193) | human gut metagenome | biome: Human Microbiome; feature: human-associated habitat; material: feces | host: Homo sapiens | place: USA:Birmingham | reverse complement strand
AATGCCTGATCGAGCATATTCTCAACCATGTTCATCACTGGTCTTTCCGAAAGGCTGTAAGAAATAACTTCGTTGTTGAAGAGATCTATTACTGGAGACAAATACAGCTTGCGCCCATTGACTGCAAATTCAGTAACATCGGTAACCCACTTCTCGTTTGGCCGCGTAGCCTTGAAATCTCTTTGGAGAACATTAGGGGCGGTTTGCCCTACCTCTCCTCTGTAAGAGCGGTATCGCTTGACCTTAATCGCTGCTTTAAGTGAGAGGGTTCCCATCAGGCGCTGAACAGCTTTATGGTTAATCTGTTTCCCTTCTCGATGAAGAGACAGCGTTACCCTACGGTATCCGTATCGGCCTCTATTCTCGTGATAAATCTCACTAATATGCTTTTTAACGTCCGCATACTTGTCAGGCTTGCTGAGAGCCTTTAGATGATAATAAAACGTACTGCGCGGTATCTCCGCAGCCCTGAGAAGCTCATCAAGAGGATAAAACTGCCTTAGCTCGTTGAGTACTTTCACTTTTTCGTGGGATGAACTAAGGCTTTCAGCTTTTTTAGATACATAAGCCGCGTTTCAAGAAATCGAACTTGCCTTTCAAGATCCTCAATGCGTCGGTCTTTTGACAGCTCCAATGCTGATGCCGCTTTTTCTGGATCAACTGATATTGCAATGTTTCTTTTGGTGCCAATCTTGAGCGCGCGTAAACCAGCTTCTCCGCGCTCTTCATAGACCTTCAGCCACCTGGCTACAGAACCACTACCAGCAAGCATAAAGTGAGCAGCAGCCTGATTAAGGGACATGTGCTGCTCGATCACAGCTTTCACGACCTTAATACGCAACTCTGGATCAGCACTAACGCCTTTAGGTTTGGGAATTAAACCTTTTTCTCCATGTTTTTCATAGAGGGCAACCCATGTCCTGACCTGGGTTCGGGGGACACCAAAACGTGCCGAGATGATCCTGTAACCATCATCAGTTGTGAAGTAGTGATTCACGACTTCAAGGCGCTTTTCAAAAGGGTATTTTGGCTTTGACATATTAGGGGCTATTCCATTTCATCGTCCAACAAAATGGGTGCAGTACAAACCTGTATCAATCCAGTGAAGGCTATCTGCTCTACTCGAAAGGCAATGGCTGTCCAAAAGATATTACATCAGGCGGGTGCTACCTGATCGGTAATAAAGATCTCGATCCGGAAATCAGCGTCAATAAAGAAATTGGGCTGGAGTTCACCTGGGAAGATTACCACGCAAGTGTGACCTACTTCCGCAATGATTACCAGAATAAGATCGTGGCCGGGGATAACGTTATCGGGCAAACCGCTTCAGGCGCATATATCCTCAAGTGGCAGAATGGCGGGAAAGCTCTGGTGGACGGTATCGAAGCCAGTATGTCTTTCCCACTGGTGAAAGATCGTCTGAACTGGAATACCAATGCCACATGGATGATCACTTCGGAGCAAAAAGACACCGGTAATCCTCTGTCGGTCATCCCGAAATATACTATCAATAACTCGCTTAACTGGACCATCACCCAGGCGTTTTCTGCCAGCGTCAACTGGACGTTATATGGCAGACAAAAACCGCGTACTCATGCGGAAACCCGCAGTGAAGATACTGGCGGTCTGTCAGGTAAAGAGCTGGGCGCTTATTCACTGGTGGGGACGAACTTCAATTACGATATTAATAAAAATCTGCGTCTTAATGTCGGCGTCAGTAATATCCTCAATAAACAGATCTTCCGATCTTCTGAAGGGGCGAATACCTATAACGAGCCAGGCCGGGCTTACTATGCCGGAGTTACCGCATCATTCTGATCGTAGTGTTTCAGGCGTACTGCCCGCGTAAAAGCGGGCAGTGTTTAGTGGCTTAACTCATGACAACCTGCTGTGTAATTTGCGTTTTCACCACTGATATCTAACAGTGCCTGGCGAAAGGAGGCATTGAACATCGGCCCGTGTCCTAGGTTGGGGAAATCCCAAAATACGGCATTGACGCCTTTATCTTTCAGTATAGTGAGGGTGGTATGAATTTTCGACAGCACCCCGACAGCATGCGTTTCCCGGTTATCACCCTGTGTCGCCGAGCCTTCCATTATCGCCAGGTGTTTGGCGCAGAATTGCAGAGGCTCAACCGCCGTAACGCGGCTTAGCAAAGCATCATAACCTCTGCCCAACGACGGGCTGGCGCTGTAGTACGACCGGAAGTAAGAGGAGGACAGCCAGGAATCCAGCACGAAGAGGCCGCCGTAGGAGTGCCCCCATAAGCCGCGGCGTTGCCGATCGATATTCAGTCCCTGTTCCACTTTTGGGGCAATACGCGTTTCCAGTAACTGGCGGAAGTTGTTGCTGCCACCACTCTTACGGCTAAAACGCCCTGAGTGGAGATCTGTTTTTCTGCTTTCTGCTGCTGGCATATAGTCGTAAGCCCTGCTGTTGAGATCGAAAGGGAGGTTGGTCTGATACCCGACAGCCACGATCACTGGCGGTGTTTTTTCTGACAATTGTTTGAGCAGTTCGTCATCCAGGCGATCCATAACTGCGTTACCGTCAAGCATATATAAAATCGGGTAACCCGATGCCGGTGCGGTTGTATTCGGCACGGCCGTCCATACCCGATAATGGCGTGTGCCATCGACAGAGTCGAAAGAGGTGACGCTGAAATGGTAAAACACGGAGCCTTTATCGGCTATATTCGGCCCCAGTGGCCGCATATCCGGCTTCGCATAAACTTGCGCACTACAGATAAGGGTGAGGCAAGAAAGATGAAAGAAAATCGCTTTATGCGGGCGTGTTGAGCGATACTCGCGGGCATACATCTGATGATTATTCCTTTTCCGCAGGTGACTATTTGATTTATTCAGGAAGTCTGTACCGTTTCCTGAAAGTGTTTGTGGGTCAACTCAACCCTGTAGTAAACCAATCCCGTCAATCAGTGCACCGCGCCACCATGCGTAATCGTGACCACCGGTGTAGATTGCGCAATGGCTTTCGACGCCAGCGGTAATCAGCCGCTGGTGAAGCTGCTGAACGTGAGGCACTGTCGAACCTTCCAGCGATCCCACGCACAGGCTGATACGTACGCCCTGCGGTGGGGCAGAAAGCAGATGCTCACTCACCCATGAGGTATCGGTTTCGCTGAACAAGCCTGGTCGACTGGTTCTTTCTGGCGTCCACCACATTGAAGGAGAGTGGCTGAGCACCAGACCGAACGTTTCCGGTGCGTAACGAGCCCCCATTAGCGCACTGATCCCGCCGAGGCTCTGCCCGGCCAGCACTGTGCGCGAACGGTCTGCCCACTGACGCTGCGGTTGTTCAGCGCGAATCATCGGCAGCAGATGTCCGGCGATATCCTTTATCAGTTTGCTGCGCCCGCCGAGTATCTCAGTGCGTTCATGTTCATTAATGTTGTCAATGCCCAGTACAGCCACGGGCACGATGCGCCCATTATTTATGGCGGCGTCAATTGCCGCGCATACGCCAAGGTGATCAAACCAGGTTTCACCATCGGGCAGCACGACCAGCCCGAGGGGCTGAGAAATATCAACATCCGGAATATAGAGCCGAACCTGGCGAGATTTCCCGGCGATAATGCGCATGGAGGTAAGCAGTTGTCCGGTGTGGAAGCCGCCGTTCCATTCCGACAGGGCGGGAGCTTTATCAAGTGTCAGCACTGATTCCTTTGCGTTTCCCCGAACGTTGATCTCCGGCATTTTGTTTAGCGGATCGGCCTTTCCGGCAAGGGTGGCAAAACGGCCTCCGGACAGTGCAATCGTCTCAGCCGTAGTGCCGGGGGGGATTTCCAGCAGCGAATAGGAGCCGCAGTAACTTGCGGGTAAACGCAGTGTCAGTGTCCAGATATCCGTTTCGGGAAGGGCGCTCATCATTCCTTTTTCTACGTGCTCTTTATCCGTCACCCGGTTCAGACGCTGACAAACGCCCTGCAGAGGATGTCGGGCGCGCCACAGAAAGGTCACTTCTCGCTCATCTTCCGCTCCTTCGACTGGCGTCACAAGAGGAACATTCAGCGACTCAGCTTCGCGCCAGAAGTCAGTAAGGTTAGCAATGTGGCCCGCTGCCAGTTGGTTGCGCAGGCTGGCGATAGCAGAGGGATGTTGTTGCATGTTCAGCATTCATACTCTTTAAAAATTAAGGATGTCAGTATAAATAATTAAAGCGGCTATTCACGGTACCGCCGCTTCTGACTGTGTTTTTAATACATTACGTGTCCAGTAACTATCCCGGGGTTTCCTCCTTCATGTTGTGCTGGCGATGGAGCGCAGTACTGCTGACGCTGTCATGCCATAAGCGGGTATAGAGGCCGCCCGCAGATAACAGCTGTTCGTGGGTTCCGTATTCCGCAAGTAACCCCTTATCAATAACGGCAATCAGATCGCAGCGTTGCGCGGTGGTCAGACGATGTGCAACAATCAGCGCCGAGTGCTTCCCGGCATGCACGACATCTGTTAACGATGACATCAGTCGTTCTTCGGATGTGCGATCCAGACATGACGTGGCTTCGTCGAGCAGCAGGATGTGGGCATTCGCCAGTTGCGCGCGGGCCAGCGCAATCAACTGGCGCTGACCTGCGGGCAGATCGGCTCCGCCGTTATTCACCGGTGTCCGGAATCCCTGCGGCAGATTGCACACCATCTCATACAGCCCTGCCCGCTGTGAGGCAATTTCAACGTCTTCATTGGTGGCGGATGGCCGTGAATAACGAATGTTTTCTGCAATATCACTACTAAACAGTGCTACATCCTGATCGACAAGCCCAATCTGGCGACGATACTCAGTGAGCGAGGCATCATCGAGCATTTGCACACCGATTCTGATGTTGCCGTGCGTGGGGAAATACAACCCGGCAATCAGCTTAATCAGCGTCGACTTACCCGCACCGCTGCGACCGACGACCGCGACAACCATTCCCTCTGGGATCGTCAGGGTAAGTTTGTTCAGAGCTGGCTCGTGACTGTCGGGATAACTGAACGTGACCTCATCAAGATGCAGTGCACCGGTGACAGGGAGGACCGAAGAGGACCCGAGGTTCTCAGTGCCTTCTGTCGCCAGTAGTTCATCAATATGTTTGCCGCTGGCTGTCGCCTGCTGCCAGGCGTCGACAATCCCTGATAACTGCTGCACTGGCCCATAGAATTGCCCCAGCAACAGGAAGAAAGCCGCCAGTACCCCGGCAGTCATTTCTCCAGCGGCGACCTGCGAAGCTCCCACTAACAGAACAGCGGCATAGGAGGCCTCGGTGCAGAATGTCAGGAACGGAAAATAGACTGCAAGGTATTTTTGTGCTCGCACACGGGTTGCGCGGAAACGCTCCGATAACGCGCGCAGCCGGGCGCCCTCCAGTTCCTGCTGACCATGCGATTGCACGACACGCAGGCCAGAGACTTTTTCCTGCAGGGTGCTGTTGACTTTGCCTATTTCCAGCCGTGCCTGTGCATAAGCAGGGGTACTGAGGCGGCGATAAATCATGGTTGCCAGTGCGGCCACTGGCACTGCGCTTAATGCCGTCAGCGCCAGGAACGGGTCGAGCCAGAACATGGTGGCGGCGATTGCGAACATCGTCACCAGACTGGTGGCCGCACCGGCAAGGCCGTTTTGCAGAAAGCGGGCGAGAGAGTCCACATCAACGGTCATGCGGGTAAGACGCGAATCGGCATGCTTTTCATGCCAGGGGAGTCCAAGACGCAGCATATGGCCGAAGCTGCGCAAGCGCACCGAATGCTGAACTGATTCCGCCGCTCTGGCGGCGAAGACCGTCTGCAGAGAATAACTGCACCAGCCCACAATGACCAGGCACAGGGCGAGCAGGGCACAGAGGCCGATGATCGACATATCGCCTGCGGCGACACCGGAGTCAATGCCGTGCTGCAACAGTATCAGTACCCCTACGCCTGCCGCAGAATCGAGTGCGATCAGCAGAGCGGCGATGACGAACATCCACGCCACAGGCTTCAGTAGTGACGTGACTTTGCGACCTTTACCGGCTAGCGCCTGCTGTACTGCATTTTCCGGTACGCGGGTCATACGGGCGACAAAACCTTTATCCCCCGTATCCGTTACATCGTCTTGTGTCGCTGGTTCAGCCGGCCACAATTCGTTGTGGCTATTGTGGGACGTGGCCAGAAAATCGCTGTCGCCGGTCATCAGTGCGCGGAACGCCGGACAGCGCGCTTCAAGTTCTGCCGGGGTTCCGGTATCCACCATACGGCCCTTATCCAGCACCACAACCCGGCTGGCTAGCTGAAGTGTTGAACGCCGTCGGGCAATCACCAGCAGCATATGCCCTTCGTCAGCATAGCGACCCAGCGCGGTATTAATCTCCGCTTCCGTAACAGCATCAACCGCTGAGGTGGTATCATCCAGGATTAACACGTCCGGTGCAGTAATGAGCGCCCGCGCCAGCGCTATTCGCTGCCTCTGCCCGCCGGAAAGATTCGTACCCCGTTCGGTTAACAGGCTATCGAAGCCTTTCGGCAGGGCGTTGATAAAATCGCTGGCTCCTGCAGCAGCTGCCGCACGGCGAATGTCGTCCGCCGTTGCCTGAGGGTGGCCATAGGCGATATTTTCCGCCACCGTACCGGCAAACAGAAAAGCATCTTCAAATACGATGCCTACCCGGCGACGAAGCGCCTCCAGTCTGATATCGCGAAGATTTTGTCGGCCTTCGCTGGTGTTGAGCCATATCTTTCCGGAGCAGGGATCATAAAAACGCGCCAGCAGCATCAACAGGGTCGATTTTCCTGAACCCGATGCGCCCACCACCGCCACGGTTTCACCGGCGCGCAGGGAAAAGGAGATATTGCTGAGGATATGTCTGTCGCCATGGTGGTAGTCAAAGCTCATATTCTCCAGTTCCAGTCCGACAACCTGACTGTTAATCGACTCCGTCCCGTCCTCCATCTGTGAACGGGTGTCGATCAGTGCAAACACCCGCTCCACGGACGCCTGAGTGCGCTGTGCGATAACCAGAAACGATGCCAGTACGCGGGTTGGCCCGGTCAGCATCGCGAGGAAGCTGGCGAATGCAACGAAGGTACCGAGATCGATCCGCCCGTGCATGACCGACCACCCGCCGTAGCACAGCAGGACGATTTGCCCGAGCACCGGTAGCGCCAGCATGGTGGCCCCAGGCATCGCCTGCGAGATAACCGCACCGATGCGTACACGCACAATCTGCCGCGACTGCCTATCGAGCCAGTGCGTTTCACGCATCTCTGCCACACAGGATTTTACCACTGAGATCTGTGCCAGCACCTCGCGTATATGTTCGGTGAGATTCGCCAGTTGGTCCGAGGCCAGCCCGGTTTGCGCGAAGACCCTACGACGCGCACGAAGCGCGGTGATCGCCAGGCATACCAGTACGCACACGACGATAAGCGTCATGGCAGGGGACATCCACAGCATCACGGCAATGCCGGCAATGTAATAAGTGAACACTGCCAGCGGCACCGGGCACATCTGCAGCAGGGTATGCACCTGCTGCAGATCGCTGTTGGTCCGTGAAATCACCTGCCCGGTGCGCAGCGCATCCTGGCCTGCGCCGTCAAGTTTCTGAATACTGTCGAATACCCGTCCTCTGAGGGTATGCTGCACCCAGAGTGAGAGCATCCCGGCATAACCACGGCGCACATAGTTACCGATGAAATCAAAAAAAGCGATCAACAGTAACCCGCAGGCCAGCCACGGCAGGCGGGCCGGATTGCCCGCCAGTGCGTCATTCACAGCCTGTCTTGTCAGCAGTGGCGTCAGCGCAGCCAGCAAAATAGTCGATACTGACGCTACCACCACGATGACACTAAGTTTCTTACGTTCCCAGCACACGCGCGCTAGGCGAACTATCCATGACTGAGCCGGTGTGGGAGTGTGATTCGCAGGCATTAAGCCTCCTCCGTCTGTAAAATACGATCCACTGGCCGGATCGTTCCGCAAAAAAGCCAGCACGCTCCGGTCCCGCATTGTTATGGATGCATGACTCCTGGATGGGTGCTGGCATATGATTATCATGAAGGTGTAGTGGTTACCCTTTCTGTACCATTGTGATCAGGCTTTTCGCCACTTCACCTGGGCAGGGTTGCGCCGCCATTTCCGCTGCTACCTCTTCAGAGGCTTTGCGAAGTGAGCGATTGTTGAGGAAAGCATTGATCATGTTACTCGACAGGCCGACGTCGCCAGGGATAATCCCGCAGCCGCGTTCGGCAACAACGCGGGCATTTACCGGGCGATCGGCTCCCTGGCCGAAGACGATTTGTGGAATACCAGCGTGTAGCGCTGTCAGGGTATTGCCTGCTCCGCCATGATGAATGAAACCATCTGCGCCGTTGAGGAAGACACCCATGGGTATCCAGTCAACCAGGCGAACATTTGACGGCAGCGAGCGCAAATCGGACCGCGCATTGGCTGAAATATGCAGGATGATCTCGGCATCGACCTCACTGGCAGAATCCATAACCCAGGCGATTAGATCAAGGCCGTCAACCATCGGTTTGACAGTGCCGAGACTCACCAGCAGACGTTTACGCTCGGGCCTTCTCTCCCACCATGGTTCCCACACCGCGCCACCGTTATACGGGACGTACTGCATCGGAATAATGGGTTCACCGTCGTTTTCCAGAATGCTCATACTCGGCGGTGTTACGTCGATCCAGGCCATATCACGTGGTGTGGCCCCCACATTGTGGCGACGATAGGCGTCCGTGAGCGAACGCGTTACACCCTTGATATGCCAGGGGGTATGGCCGAAGCCTACGGTTTGCATCACGACCGGTATATCATATTTGGCGGCAATCAGCGGCCCGATGACTCCGAGCGGAGGGTAGATGATGAGGTCAGGCCGCCAGTGTCCGGCAAACTCCACCAGATGGTCGGCCATTTCTTCGCTGAAGAATGAGAAGTTGCCCATTTGGGTTCCGATATTACTTTTTTTCCGCTGTGCCTCATGGTGGCGGTAACCAGCTTCGGAATCCAGACCGGGTGCGGCGTCAAACACCACCAACCCGGCCTCTGCCGCTTTTTGTGCGAATTGTCCTCCACTGGCGATCAGCACTTCATGACCGTTAACGCGAAATGCCTGCGCCAGAGACAGCACAGGATACAACAGCCCATAGAGAGGCGGGCCTACAAACAAAATACGCATGAGAAAATCCCTCTCCGCTTGACGATCTAAATCAGGCAGTCGACGCACTCATATGCCAGCAGCAGGACACGACTTTTCGTTAAACCTGCTTTACCAGATGCTGCGCCATTTGTGCTTCACCAGCGTTATGGACAGCTCAGTCAGAGACTTTTCCGTGACATACACAGGTGAACAGGGAACTCCGTATCCCCACTTCCATTAACGCTTACGCGCCATTGTCCTGTTGAACAGCCCAAATGGCGTCGGACAGCTACGCCGGGATGTTCTGACGCATTTGTGCAGTGTTAGACCGAACAACGAATCTGGAAAGAACCGTGATTTCTTAGACACACGATGCATCATCCTGATAGTCTCGCCTTCGCTGGTCTGTAAGTAAAAACGCCGTTGTACAGGCGATGTTTGTTCCCTTTCAGCCTTACCAGAAACAACACAGACACAAATGCTAATGATAATAATTACCAATATCATTTATCTATTGCAACGGTAATTAAAACTTAATAAAAAGGGAAGCTCCCAGAGGGCTATCTGGGGATATTTAAATTGAAACCTACGCTGCTACAGACCGTGGAGAATATCTTGCAAACGCTGAGCATGCTGTTCCAACTCACCGGAAGGCTGATAGACGTTAAGGCATTGGTGAGCGGTTCTGCCGTCGCCAAAAATGTATAGAGAACTCCGACCAGCAGCGTTTCATCCTCTGTCTATAGCGCAAGCGTGTCGAGAACTACTGCTGATATTACGCTGTTGGCGAATAATCCGATTTTTGCTCCTGACCAGGTGAGTTTTTTCGGCTTTTCGCTGCCAGTGTCAGGCTTTCACGTCATCATTTTGGATACGTTATTTCACTAAATGGTCATTGTTAGGGAAAAGAGAATGTGTGACTAGGTCGTTTAGCGTTGCTTTCCATCACACTCTAGCCAATTCACAACTATGGGCGGTTCTCGACGATTCCAGGTCAGGTTGACGGGACGCTAGTGGTTTCAAAGCTTGGTCAACAGATAACGATTGAAAAAGTCATGATCTTACTGAAGTTGTGCGGATAGTGAGTAATGCCGCGAGACGAACTGGCCGGGAGATTGATGGAACTTTAAAAATTATCTCTTAACGCATTTACGAATGCAAAAAGTCTATTTTTTGGTTAGCGGAGAATTTGTTAAAAGAATCCAGCATAGTGAATCCCCCTGCGCGGCTGTCTCTTGATCAGATCTCCTGATAAAGAGACTTCATCACCAGCCTCAACCATATCCTGAAGTCTGAACCAGCCATCCCACATATCTACCCAACCGGGGCGGCCTGTGCGTTTGCTGTGTATGGGGCCACCACATATTGCAATTTTTGTTCTCTTTTAAAATATATTCCACGGGCGTCGTTAGTGCGAGCGCCTTGTGGAGTCTTTTGCTGTTATACAGCGCCAGATATTCCGCCAGTTTCAGGTTAAACAACGCCAGATCCTCAAAGAGTAAAATTTCATTAAATTCAATGAATTGCTCTCTTAATGCCCGGTTAAAACGTTCACAGATAGCGTTCATTTTTGGCGTGTAGGGATAGGTCCAGAGGTGTTTGATGGCGGCTTCCTGCAGCGTTTTGTCAAAGCTTCCCAGGAACTCTTTCCCGTTATCTGTGATGATCTGGCTGATACCGACAGGGAACAGCCGGGCTGCACGGCTGAAAAAGTGATTGACGATATCACTGTTGAGCGACGGCACAGCCAGCGCCAGTACATAATCGCTGTGTTCGTCGATCATGGTAATGATATAGCGACGCATTTCACCCATTCTGAGCTCAATGGCGTCCATCCCAATGAGCTCTCCTGTCTTTACCGGACGGTAGTGCTTTGGCCTGCGGGGGGTTGGTGGTTCGCTTTTTGACAAGCAGAGCCTTACCCCGCGAGCTCAGACGTACTGGTATCATCCGCATTTTATCGTGTGCGGTGGCGATCATTCTGCCGATGGTGGAAACACTCGGGCAGGTCTGATGGCGTTATGCGCACCAGGGCTTCAGGCGAACAAAAATCTGCTCTTTACCGAGGTTCGGCAGCTCTGTCCTGAGGCGTCGAATCTCTTTCAGCACATCGGGATGCCAGTGCTTTTTTCGTCGCACCAGAGGTGCCTTACTGTGCGGGATTAGCCCCTCAGGTCCTCCCTTGTTCAGTAACTGACGCCACCAGTAAAGCGTGCGGCAGGATACGCCAAAGGCTTCAGAAGCTGCAGAAATACCGTGTTTATCCCAGAAGTGCAGAGCCTTCATTCTCATTGTTGCTATATCAGCCATCACTGAAAGCCTCAACGCATAATCGGCTGCTTAGGATAGCCAACCTCAGGTGCTGCATTTGCATAGTGCAATCTCCCCTTACTTATCCGGAGGCAATTGCAATATCTCTGTGAACTTACACTGTGTATCATCAGGTTATTATGTGAGCTGGTAAATCAGATTTTGCATGGACTGAAATGATGCTGTTATTTAGGGACAAAGAACCGACTTTTTCTCTTGCCTCCTCGCCAGTAATGATTAATGGGAATGCTTCCTCTGGGGAGGAGGACAGTAGAAAAAAGAACCCGCCAGCAAAAATATTGGGGATGAACAGCTTTCGCTACTCAGGTTGTTGGCGGGTAAATTTCCTCATGAAATAAGAATGCTACGCGCTCTTTTTAATGAAAATGATAATCACTGTCAACTAATTGCGCATATTTTCTTCATACATGATTGATAAAGGTGATTCAGACTATCAGTGTTTTGCTGATGGCCTTTTTGTCTTTAGAAAACACCAGCCTGGCTGGTTGGTTCAGTTAAGCTTTCAGCTTCGAGAATTTTATGAAAGCTATTGATTTGTTAAAATAAATCACAGTCTGGTGACTGCAAAAGTTAAACGAGAAATCAAAAGGTGGCCCAAATCTGAAAATGAAGCTCTGCGTGATGATGTTGCCGCTGGTCGTCGTCGGTTGCATATCAGATCAATCAGCCCATCCCCGCGTGAAGCCACCACCGCCTCGGGCGTGGATAATGCAGCCCCCCGACTGGCAGACATCGCTGAACAGGATTATTTCCTCCCTCAGAGAGAGGCTTATCACTATGCAAAAACAACTGTAGGGAGCCCAGAAGTATATTAATGAACAGTGCAGATGAGCTCCCCATATCGATGGGCAACTATTGTGAGCAATATACCCGGGCTTCCAGCGGAGTATAGATGCCAAAAGTGATAAAACCGAGCAATCCATTTACGAATGTTTGCTGAGTTTCTGTTTTAACAACATTTTCTGCACCGCCACAAATTTTGGCTGCATCAACAGTTTTCTCTTGTCCAATTCCCGAAACGAAGAAATGATGAGTGATGGTTTCCTTTGGTGTTACTGCTGTCGGTTTGTTTCCAACAGTAAACGTTTGTTGAGCACATCCTGTAATAAGCATTGCCAGAGCGGCAGAAAATAACATTTTTTTCATCTTATTATCCTGCATTGTTAAAAACGGCAGAATCCTATGTGATAATAATTAAACGATAGCTAAATGAACGAAAATTAAAAGTATAAAAGTGGTTACTCAGACTTGGTAGGTACTCAGAATCATGGGAAATGAATAAACCGCTTCATCTGTCCATTACTCTTTTAGGTGTGTTGTATTGTCGCCATATTCCCCGCATTAACCATGACAGTAGCCCGACGGAGAACTCCTTCTGCAAGAGTATACGGGAATAATCAAAAACGATGCACATCAAGTGGTTCGGGTTGCTGTTTTACTAGTTTTCGCCACAAAAGCCACTATTTTCCCAGACAATATATCTCTGTCTGGGTTACATAACGTTTGTCCGTTTATTTCCTTACTGATTGAACAGACCTGATTTCGTATAGTGTAATTAGACTGGCCCCCTGAATCTCCAGACAACCAGTATCACTTATTTAAGTGATAGTCTTAATACTAGTTTTTAGACTAGTCATTGGAGAGCAGATGATTGATGTCTTAGGACCGGAGAAACGCAGACGGCGTACCACACAGGAAAAGATCGCAATTGTTCAGCAGAGCTTTGAACCGGGGATGACGGTCTCCCTCGTTGCCCGGCAACATGGTGTAGCAGCCAGCCAGTTATTTCTCTGGCGTAAGCAATACCAGGAAGGAAGTCTTACTGCTGTCGCCGCCGGAGAACAGGTTGTTCCTGCCTCTGAACTTGCTGCCGCCATGAAGCAGATTAAAGAACTCCAGCGCCTGCTCGGCAAGAAAACGATGGAAAATGAACTCCTCAAAGAAGCCGTTGAATATGGACGGGCAAAAAAGTGGATAGCGCACGCGCCCTTATTGCCCGGGGATGGGGAGTAAGCTTAGTCAGCCGTTGTCTCCGGGTGTCGCGTGCGCAGTTGCACGTCATTCTCAGACGAACCGATGACTGGATGGATGGCCGCCGCAGTCGTCACACTGATGATACGGATGTGCTTCTCCGTATACACCATGTTATCGGAGAGCTGCCCACGTATGGTTATCGTCGGGTATGGGCGCTGCTTCGCAGACAGGCAGAACTTGATGGTATGCCTGCGATCAATGCCAAACGTGTTTACCGGATCATGCGCCAGAATGCGCTGTTGCTTGAGCGAAAACCTGCTGTACCGCCATCGAAACGGGCACATACAGGCAGAGTGGCCGTGAAAGAAAGCAATCAGCGATGGTGCTCTGACGGGTTCGAGTTCTGCTGTGATAACGGAGAGAGACTGCGTGTCACGTTCGCGCTGGACTGCAGTGATCGTGAGGCACTGCACTGGGCGGTCACTACCGGCGGCTTCAACAGTGAAACAGTACAGGACGTCATGCTGGGAGCGGTGGAACGCCGCTTCGGCAACGATCTTCCGTCGTCTCCAGTGGAGTGGCTGACGGATAATGGTTCATGCTACCGGGCTAATGAAACACGCCAGTTCGCCCGGATGTTGGGACTTGAACCGAAGAACACGGCGGTGCGGAGTACGGAGAGTAACGGAATCGCAGAGAGCTTCGTGAAAACGATAAAGCGTGACTACATCAGTATCATGCCCAAACCAGACGGGTTAACGGCAGCAAAGAACCTTGCAGAGGCGTTCGAGCATTATAACGAATGGCATCCGCATAGTGCGCTGGGTTATCGCTCGCCACGGGAATATCTGCGGCAGCGGGCTTGTAATGGGTTAAGTGATAACAGATGTCTGGAAATATAGGGGCAAATCCACCGACATCCTCGGAACGGATGTCTTTTAGATACGACAACAGGGTGAATAGACAGGAAAAATAGAATGATGCAGCTCTCTTTTTTACAAATGACTGACTCTCTGATATCTAGAACAGATAACGCTCCCGGAATATACTTTATCTAGGTGCTATCACTGATACGAAGAGACATATTCGAATAAAAATACAACAACTAGCAATCTGTAATTACTTTCAGGAGGTCACACCTCCCACTCCTGTTCAGAACAAATCTTCCCCCGGAGATAAAAATGGTGATAATTATGCTGATGGAGACTAAATACCAATAAATCCGGTGCGTTCTGTGGCAGGTTGAGACCTCACAGGAAAAACGACAACAACTCCCGTCGACGTTATGCGATTCAATCCGGATGCTCTTTGTACCACCAAGCGCCTTCCTCGCTAACTAACTGGTGTACTGCTGATATGGAAACAACATCTGTCATCATTCTCAATGGCTTCCTCGGCGCAGGGAAAACCACTCTGCTGAAAAACCTGCTCATACAGGCACACGAAAAACAGCTTTCAGTCTCTGTCATAGTCAATGACATGAGCGAACTGGATGTGGACGGCGTGCTGATCGCCAACACAGATATTGTAGATGCAAAAGACAATAATTTCGTAAGTATCACCGCAGACAGCATCAGCAGCCCCGCAGGCCTCAAAAAGATGGATCTCGCAATTAACCACCTGCTTGATCACAACAAGCCGGATGTGATGCTGATTGAAACCTCCGGAAGCAGTCATCCGCTTCCTCTGGTCAAATACCTGCGTCGCCATTCACGTGTACGCCTGAAGGCGTTTTTAACACTCGTTGATACTGTCATGCTCCATGAAGATTACAATGATGGGAAAAAACTGATCCCCACTCTTCAGGAAAATCTCCGGCATAACAAACGCGGCCTGGAGAATTTGCTGGCCGAGCAAATCATGTTCTGCAACAGGCTGCTGCTGACCAGAAATGACCGCCTGCCCTTTGACATTATCTCCGCTGTGGCAAAAGCCATACACCCACTTAACCCCTCCGTGGATGTGCTCGCGGTATCATGGGGAAATATTGAACTGAGCACATTACTGGCGATCCCGGACTACAATTTTGACCGTGTTGAGTTACTCATCAGTGAACTGGAAGCACTTGTAGGAAACATGGATACTCCGTGCAACAATGAGGAACTTATATGGCGCGTCATCAGGGACGACAGGCCATTCCATCCGCAAAGATTATGGGATACCTGTCACCGCTTTATGGGCATGGGCGTTTATCGCAGTAAAGGTTTTTTTTGGCTCCCCGGGAGAGATGATCTTGCCCTGCTCTGGAATCAGTCAGCAGGAAGCATCAGTCTGGCGCTCATTGGCTACTGGAAAGCTGGAGTACTGGAACATACTGACAATAATTTAACTCGTGAAGAACGTTCAGCGCTACAGCGACACATCGACACAGCCTCTGGGCGATTTGGCGATCGCTGCTGTCAGTTGACTATCATTGGCAATGCCACTGAAGTTAATGATTTTACACATGCCTTATCCCTTTGCTTGTTGACTGAAGAAGAAATTCAGTGGTGGATGTCGGGTGGAGTATTCCCTGATCCATGGCCACAGAAAGTTATCCGCCTGTCCTGACAGAAATTGCATTCATATCAGGCTTCCTGTTGCATCTGGTGCAGGCAGTGGCCCCAGAAGGGCTCTCCATACCATCTCGTATCATAGCCGGGGGAGAGCTGAAACACACGTCACGAGAATAGTTGCATTATAGTGGGTATGCAGAGTAGCTACCTGGGAGGTCTTTCGACCGCTGACTCTGACTACCGGGTTAATGAAACACGCCAGTTCGCTCGGATGTTGGGACTTAAATCGAAGAACACGGCGGTGCGGAGTCCGGTGAGTAATGGAATAGCAGAGAGCTTCATGAAAACAATAAAACGTGACTACATCAGTATCATGCCCAAACTTGTGGTCTGTTTTTTATGGAGCAGTTTGTGCTCAGTACTCAGAAAAAATATTTTAGAGCCTGTAGAGCAGATGAATGCGTGGATTAGGGGAGCGATTAATAAGAAAAAGAAGTGGAAATAGAAGCAGTAAGCTTCATGAAGTAAGTTAATATTCAATGTTATTTAACATAAGATAGATTGTGCGCACAAACATTGTAGAGGCTCAATGCTAATGTCTATTTGTGGCTCATTTTAGGAATGTCCAGGCTATAGTTTCTCAGATCCCTATGTCTAGACAACGACTCACTTTTTCCTGATGAGGAGTTTTCTATGGCTATAAATGACGCCGGAATGTTCACCGTGAAAGAAATCAATCGCCTCAAAATCCTTCAGGATGTCATCGATCGCAATATCCGTCCTGGACAGGCTGCCGAAATGCTGGGCATCACGCCACGTCATTGCAGCCGTCTGCTCAAACGTTATCGCCAGTATGGGCCGCTTGGCATGAACAACCAGAGTCGTGGCCGCACTGGTAACCGTCTGTTGCCAGCGTCACTGACAGATCAGGCACTCAGTATAATCCGGGAGCACTACCGTGATTTTGGCCCCACGCTAGCGCGGGAAAAGCTGGAGGAAGTTCACGGTCTGGTCCTTGGAAAGGAAACCATCCGACGTCTCATGATAAAGGCCGGACTCTGGATTCCCCGCAGACAACGCGCACCGAAAATTCATCAGCCTCGTTACCGGCGTCCTTGTACTGGCGAGCTGATACAAATTGATGGCTGCGACCACCACTGGTTTGAAAACCGGGGTCGACCCTGTTCTGCCCTGGTCTATGTTGACGATGCCACCAGTCGCCTGATGCACCTGCTGTTTGTGAAATCTGAGTCCACATTTACCTATTTTGAAGCTACACGTGGCTATATCGAGAAATACGGTAAACCGATGATCCTCTACAGCGATAAAGCCAGCGTATTCAGAGTCAATAATAAGCATGCCACCACCGGCCCCGGCGAAACCCAGTTTGCCAGGGCCATGCGCTGCCTTAATATTACTCCTTTGTGTGCTGAAACCAGCCAGGCAAAAGGCCGCGTTGAACGTGCTCATTTGACACTTCAGGACCGACTCGTTAAGGAGCTCAGGCTTAAGGGGATCTGTACAATAGAAGCGGCCAATGCATTTGCAGAAGGATTATAACCGGCGCTTTGCCAAAGAACCCTTACATGATTTTAACGCGCACCGGCCGCTGGCATTAGACGATGACCTTGATGCAGAATTTACCTGGCGAGAGCCTCGCCGGGTATCAAAAAATCTGACTGTACAATACGATAAAATGCTCTATCTGATTGAGGACAACGAGTACAGTCGAAGAGCCATCGGCAAGTATATTGATGTCTGGCATTATCCTGACGGACATAAGGAGCTGCGACTAAATGGCGTGCTGCTGCCCTACTCCACCTATGACCGGCTTTCTGAGGTTGATCCCGTCGCCATTGTAGATAACAAGAGACTTGGCCATGTGTTGGATGTTGCCCGTCAGGTCCAGAGAAAACGGGACAATAATCGCTCACAATCGTTACCTTGTTCTGGTGATGAGCCTTCCCGCAGACGGCACGCCCCTAGCATCAACAAATCTCAGCGCTCACTGAACGAAGATGACCTACTTGAAGCCATGATAAAGCTTCAGGGAAGCTCTGAGGCCATCTTTGGTAAAAGGTGAACTTGGCGGAAACCTCGTACTAACTGACCAACGGCGATGTGTGCGCTATCTTTCGGCTATTGCAATCAAAGCCAGAGAAGATTTCTGAGAAATGCAAATAACTTCAATGATATTATATACAAAGGAAACCGAGGTAAAATTCGGGTGTCACAGAACCCCGAACCGCTTCGCGGTGCAAAGAGCCAAACAGCAAGTATCACAGAACAGCATGTAAAAAAATCTTGAGGCTATTTCATGGCAATTATTAATATTTATTCTAAGAGACAAAGAAAAATTCGTGGCGAAGTAAATGACGTATATCAATATAACAATATTCCACATGCACTCAGGGTGCAAATAATTAAAATAATAACTGATTCTATCGGCTTCCCCTCTTCTAATGAACGCTACACATCGTATAGAAATGAAGCTGACAAAGTATATGCATATATCCATGAGATACTTTCTAAGGAATATGGTGTTTTTTCTTTGAAGGAATTTGCAAAGAATGACTTTGACGCTCTTGTCGACTTTTTCCTTAAAGAGAGAAATACAGAGAAATGCCTAGATTTCATAGAAATATGCTTCCAGATACTAGTGAGCCACGTTGCGAAAAACCATTATGAATTCAAATACATAACAAGTCAAAGTCCTGGAGATGCAGTTATTGAACTAAATGAAAGGTTTAGAGAACATGGGGTTGGTTATCAGTTTGAATCTGAAGAGATAATAAGGATAGACTCTCAATTGATTCATGCTGATGTCGTAAAGCCAACCCTGATTCTTTTAAGTGGAGAACCCTTATTTGAAGGCGCCAATGATGAATTCCTTGCTGCGCATGAGCATTACAGGCATAAGCGTTATAAAGAATGTCTAAATGATTGTCTGAAATCATTTGAAAGTATAATGAAAGCAATACATGATAAGAATAACTGGAAATATAGTCCTAATGATACAGCATCAAAACTAATAAATAGCTGTTTAAGTCAAAATTTAATTCCGGCATATTTACAAAGCCAGTTCACAAGTCTGAAAACAATGCTGGAAACAGGAATTCCAACCATCAGAAACAAAAATGCAGGTCATGGGCAAGGAGCTGATATTAAAGAGGTTCCGGAAGAATTGGCAAGCTATATGCTTCATCTTACTGCTACAAATTTACTATTTCTCTTAAAATGCGAGAAGAACATTAAGTGATGGTTCGCATAATGACGTTATGCTAAAGAGGCCGCTGCGGGAGGGATTTTCGCAGCGGCCTTTTCAATATATGGACATTTATAATGAGCCAGTGATTAGACATTTTCACTGAGCTTTGACAAACATTGTAGCATATGTATATGATTTGCACAGCATTCAGCTTCCAGAATCCGTACACTTTTCCACTCACACAGCTTTCTCAAAATACTGCCTATTGCTCTACGCTTCTCTC
>OMGS01000560.1_pt1 | contig 19578 bp, 16 predicted proteins | sample 1646081 | NCBI WGS metagenome assembly OMGS01 (sample SAMN05578591, study PRJEB25193) | human gut metagenome | biome: Human Microbiome; feature: human-associated habitat; material: feces | host: Homo sapiens | place: USA:Birmingham | reverse complement strand
TCAGGCTGCCTTCGGTCGCTTTGCCGGAATCCACGCCGCGTTGCTCTCAATGCCTGTACGCCCTTTGGGCCACAGGCACGGCCCTACGGGCCGCCCGTCGGGCCGGTCTTTGCGGTGCGCCTCACCGTGTTCAGCGTTAGAGCATTTCAACGTTGAAATGCTCTGGGGATTCCGTTATTGCGCTCCTCCGTCAGCCGTCGTTTCCGCGCGCAATCGCGTGATATGACGCAGAGGCGGTTCGCCGAACTGCCGCTTGTATTCGCGGATAAACTGCGTGGTGCTTTCATAACCCACGTCATATGCCGCACCGGTCGCATCAAGCCCTTGCGTCAGCATCAGACGCCTGGCCTCATAGAGGCGCAGCGTTTTTTGGTATTGCAGGGGGCTGAGCGTCGTCACCTGCTTGAAATGCCGGAAAAAGGCCGAGGGCGACATGTGGGCCATGTCCGCCAGCTCGTTCACATGCAGCGGGGCGCGGAAATTGTCGCGTAACCAGCTGATGATCCGGGCGATATGATTGCTTTTTGTGCCCAGCGAGCAAACGGATCGCAGCCATCCGCCCTGCGGCCCGAGCAACAGGCGGTGATGTATTTCCCTGACAAGTATCGGCGCGACAATAGGAATTTCATCCGGTTCGTCAAGCAGAGTCACAAAACGGAGAAAGGCCAGCAGCACCTTGGGTGAAATTTTCTCCACGGCGGCCCCGATTTTCTCATCTCCGGGCGAAGGAGCGGGGGGCATGCCGGCGATCAGATCAGCGATGACGGTCCGATTCAAATCAATGGATAATGCTAAAAACGGCTCTTCCGGAGAGGCTGCGCTGACATAGCTCTCACTGGGCATGTCCACTCCTGTCACGAAACAGTGACAGGCCCCGTAGTGATACTCTTCCCTGCCCAGAACAGTATGCTTTACGCCCTGTATCGTTACCCCGATGAACGGAGTGTAAAATGTGTGCAGCCTGTTGGCGTCCTCCCGCCGCACAAGCGTCAGGCCAGCCACGCCGGAGCGCCACTCTCCGGGCTGGGGAAGACGGCGCAAGATGGATTTTTTCAACTCCTCGTTGATGCTTTCAAGTTCTCCGGGCGCTCTTTGCATCAGCTGTCTCCTTGTTCTTCCGTCAGCCATGTCTTCCATATACCGTAACTTTGGTCATCCGTCATCTGTGGAGGATCAGGCAGTATTTCGCCTCATTTGTGTCTACCCGCCGGAGAAGGGGCGACCTATGGTGCCCCGAGAAGCGGAGGAACAGGAATTCCGCCGAGGAAGGCGTCATCACAACATACGGAAGGTGGACATGAACAGGGAATATGAAGGCAAGGTCGTTGCGATCACCGGGGCCGGACAGGGCATAGGGTTGGCCGCCGCATGGGCATTCGCCCGAACGGGAGCTGCCGTCGTCATGGCCGACATCAGGGAGGACCCGGTGCGGCGGGCTGCCCGCGAACTGGCGGATGCCGGACATAAGGCCGTGGCCTTGACCTGCGATGTCGCGGACGACGCACAGGCGGCGAATCTGGTTCAGGCCGCCGTGGACAATTTCGGCCGCCTGGACGCGGCGTTCAACAATGCCGGCATTCAGACGCCGCAGATTCCCGCAGCGGACATGGCCGCCGGGGATTTCGACCGCACTGTTGCCGTCAATCTGCGCGGCACATGGAATTGCATGAAGCACGAAATCGCCTGGATGCTCGGACATGGCGGCGGAGCCGTCGTCAATACCTCCTCTCAGGGCGGAGTGACGGGATTTCCCGGACAGGCGGCCTACATTGCTTCCAAGCACGGCATTATCGGGCTCACGCGTACGGCCGCTCTTGACTATGCGCGGCAAGGCGTCCGGATCAACGCCATATGCCCCGGCGTCATCCGCACTCCGATGGCCGGGGCGCTGCTTGACGGCAACAGAGAGCTGGAGGCCGCCCTGATCGCCGAAATTCCCATGGGACGCCTGGGCAGGCCCGAGGAAATCGCCGAGGCCGTACTCTGGCTGTGCGGTTCAGGGGCAAGTTTCGTCACCGGTCAGGCCATCGTGGTGGACGGGGGCTATACGGCCAAATAGAGCATTCTGCGCTTGGAATTATCGCTTAACGGCGAAGCAACTTCACCTTGCGATAATTTAGCGGTGCGGATTTTCCGTGAAAATCCGCACCGGGCGTTGAGATATTTTTAATCTCAAAACGCTCTAGGGGCTGTTTCTCCGTCAGCGGGAATTGAAGTCTGTTATCGACAAGAAAGGGAGATGCATATCATGAAAACACAACGTCACGACGCCGCAGCGTGGAAGGGCGGCACGGCCGTGCATAGGCGCGGCCTGCTCAAGGCTGGAGCGGCCTTGTTTGCGGTTCCGGCTATTCTGATGGGTCTGCCCGGAGTAGGTCTTGCCACATCTCCGGCTTCTCCCGCCGGGAGCGTGGATACACCCCTGATACGCAAACGCCGGACTCTGGGCAGCGGCAGTGCCGCCCTGGAGGTTTCAGCTCTGGGATTCGGCTGCATGGGGGCCGATTATAACCGCGGCGTCTCACCTGACAAAAAGGCCATGACGGCCCTCATCCGGCAGGCGGTGGAGCATGGCGTCACCCTGTTCGACACGGCGCAGGTTTACGGCCCGCTTTCCAATGAAGCTCTGGTGGGCGAAGCGCTTGCTCCATACAGGGGCAAGGTGGCCGTTTCCACCAAATTCGGGCACCGCATCGTCAACGGGAGATATCAGAAGGGCCGGCTGGACAGTCACCCTGAGAACATCCGGAAGGTGGCCGAAAATTCTCTGAAGCGGCTCAGGATTGACGCCATCGACCTCTTTTACCAGCACCGTTTTGACCCCGCCGTGCCTATTGAAGACGTGGCCGGAACGGTCGGGGACCTGATCCGGGAGGGGAAGGTCAGGCATTTCGGCCTGTGTGAAGTGGGACCGGAAACTATCCGCCGCGCCCATGCGGAGCAGCCTGTCACGGCGGTGCAGAGCGAATGGCATCTCATGTGGCGCGAGCCGGAGAAAGATGTCCTGCCCGTGCTCGAAGAGCTGGGCATAGGTTTTGTGCCCTACAGTCCTCTGAATCGGGGCTATCTCGGCGGTGATCTCTGCGAATTCACCCGCTTCGATTCCGGTAACGACAATCGCGGCAGCCTGCCGCGTTTCACGCCGGAAGCCATGCGGGCCAATATGCCCATAGTGGAGACCTTGCGTCGTTTCGGCCGCCCCAGGGGGCTCTCGGCCGCGCAGGTGGCCCTGGCCTGGCTGCTGGCCCGGAAAGACTGGATCGTGCCCATCCCCGGCACGACGAAGCTCGCACACCTGGAAGAAAATCTACGAGCGGCCGAGGTGACGATTCCCGGCGTTGATTGGGATAAACTGGAGCGGAAACTCGCCGTCATTGCCGTCATGGGCGATCGCTATCCCGCCCATGAACAGCAACAGATCCAAAAAAGCTGACCCTCTGCCGATAACGCCCGGAGATATTTTTCTCCGGGCCGTTATCGGCATCCTGAACCTGAACAGGAACCCTGGCTCTACAGCGTCGGCCGCCCGATGCCCGGCAGGGCCCGCTCCAGGGCATGCCCGATGCCCAGAAGGCGGGTTTCGCCGAAGGCCGGGCCGATGAGTTGCAGGCCCACGGGCATCTTGCTTTCCGCGCCCAGGCCCACGGGCAGGGACAGGCCGGGCAGGCCCGCCAGATTCAGGGACAGGGTGTAGGCGTCCATGAGGTAGGCCTGCAGCGGATCGGCGGCATGGCTGCCCAGATCCCAGGCCGTCACCGGCGAAACCGGAGCGCAGAGGACGTCGCACTGTTCCAGGGCGGCCAGGTATTCGTCGCGTATCAGGCGGCGCACCTGGGCGGCCTTGCGGTAATAGGCGTCGTAATAGCCGGAGGAGAGCACATAGGCTCCGAGCATGATCCGGCGTTTGACCTCCTGGCCGAAGCCCTCGGAACGGGATTTGACGTAGAGCTCTTCCAGATTTTTCACGTCCGGGGCGCGGCGGCCGTAGCGCACGCCGTCAAAGCGGGCCAGATTGGAGCTGGCCTCGGCCATGGCGATGATATAGTAGGTGGCGATGGCCGCGTCGGTATGCGGCAGGCTCACTTCCACCGGTTCCGCGCCCAGCTCCCGCGCGCGCGCAATGGCCGCTTCGCAGGCCGCGCGCACTTCCGGGGCCAGGCCGTCGCCGAAGAATTCTTTGGGCAGGCCCAGACGCACGCCCTTGAGGTCCGCGCCGTTCCGGGGCAGGGCCGCCGCGTAGTCTTCCACGGGCCGGGGATCGCAGGTGCCGTCGCGCGGGTCGTGTCCGGCGATGACCGAAAGCACGCGGGCGCAGTCTTCCACCGAGCGGGTCAGGGGACCGATCTGGTCCAGGGACGAACCGTAGGCGATGAGCCCGTAGCGGGACACCCTGCCATAGGTGGGCTTGAGCCCCACGCAGCCGCAGAACGAGGCGGGTTGGCGGATGGAGCCGCCCGTATCCGTGCCCAGCGAGGCGAAGCACTGCCCGGCCGCCACCGAGGCCGCCGAACCGCCGGAGGAGCCGCCCGGCACCTTGGCCGTGTTCCAGGGGTTGCGGGTTTTCTGGTAGGCGGAATTTTCCGTGCCCGAACCCATGGCGAATTCGTCCAGGTTGGCCTTGCCCAGCAGCACGGCTCCGGCCCGGCGCAGCTTTTCCACGGCAAAGGCGTCGTAGATGGGCACAAAACCTTCCAGAATACGCGAACCCGCAGTGGTGGGCAGCCCTTTGGTGGACAGGGCGTCCTTGACGGTCACGGGCACGCCCCAGAGCGCCTGGGCCGGGTCCGGCCCGGCCGCGTCCAGCTCACGGGCGCGCGCCAGCGCGCCTTCCGCGTCCACGCGCAGCATGGCGGCAATCCGGGGTTCCGTGGCCTCCATGCGCGTCAGGCAGGCTTGCGCGGCTTCCACGGCGCTGATTTCCTTTTTCTGCAAAGCCCCGGCAACGGCCGTGAGCGAAAGCGAACAGATCTCGGTCATGTAACTGTCCTTATACGATTCGTGGGACGATGAAGTATTCCCCGTCCGCTTCCGGCGCATTGGCCAGCACTTCCTCGCGCGCGCGCCGGTTGACGGCCCGGTCCTCGCGGCCCTCGGCCACGTGCTGCACCGGGCTGTACAAGGGGTCCACATTCTCGGTGTTCACCTGTGCGAGCACATCCATGTAGCCCAGAATGTCCCCGAACTGGCGGGCGAAGAGTTTCTGTTCCTCGTCGCTGACGCGCAGCCGGGAAAGCGCGGCCATGTGCGCCACTTCCTCCCGGCTGATGTTGTTAGGTTCTGCCATGATCAATCCTTATTCCGTGTTCGGTCTCAGCGCCGCGTGGGCAGGCGCAGTTTGTACGAAGGTTGCGGGGTGCTGCTCAGGGGCAGCGCCGACGGCGTCGCGCCGGGCTGGGCCGTTCCGCTCTGGTCCGGCGTCTGCCCGGCGGCGGGCGGCAGGCCGGGCACCAGGGGGTTGCCCTCGGCGTCCACGGCGGGCAGGCCCTGCATGCGCAGCGCGGCACGTTGCAGCACGGCGGCGCGGGTTTGCTGGAACTGCCCCAAGTCCAGCGGCGTCATGCCCGAGGGCGAGGCCTGGAAGATGAAGAGCTGCTGGTGGGCCACGCCCGCGCTGTCCCAGGTGATGGGGGCCATGGCCCGGATCATCTGCGCGGCGCGCCCGGCCCTGGCAGTGATTTCCGGCGCGCTCAGGCGTGAATTCAGTCCCAGGTTGACGGCGAAACGGGTGAAATCATAGCCCAGGGCCACCCAGAAGTCGTTGCCCGGTGCCTGCAGGGCGCGCGGGGCACGCGCGGCGTTCCACGCGCCGGGAAACACGGCCAACGCGTATTTTTCCGCATTGGGCACTATCTTGCCGGACAGGCTCTGCTCCCAGAGGGTTGTGCCCAGCAGCACCAGGCGGTCTTCTCCGTTATAGAGCAGGCTGGTTGTCAGCATGTCCATGCTTTTCCAGGAATCGGGCAGGAAGAGGGCCTCAAAGGCGGTCTGGGGCACGGGCGTGCTGCTGCCCTCGGCCTGGGTGGCGTTGATCAGCGGGGCCACGGCGGTACTCCAGGAACTGACGTCCGCCGGATCATAGGAGGCCTTGTGCAGCACCATGTTCTGGCTGGCGAGGCTCTGCTCCAGCATGCCGGTCATGCGCGCGCCGTAGGCGTCCGTGGGATAGAAGGCCCCGTAAGTGCGGATGTTCAGATCGTTTGTGGCAAAGCTGATCAGGGCGTCGATCTGGTCCTGCGGGCTGGGAAAAAAGCGCCAGGCCCGCGCGCCCTCGTCGCCCTGCTCCAGACTGGGCAGGAAGGTGAAAAAGGCCCGTTGGTCCACGGCTCCGGCGGAACGGGCCTGAGCATAGTTGCGGGCCTGCAGCGGTCCGCCCACCACGGCGCATTCCGGGGGCAGGGCCGACAGCCTGCTCAGCCAGTCCGGGGCTTCGGTATTCACGGTTTCCAGACGTATCTTGATGCCGTCGGCGGCCAGTTCCTGACGGGCCAGACCCGCGCCTCGGCTGATCTTGCCGCCGATGGGCGCGTACGGGCCCGAGGCGGGCAGGGCCAGGACCACACAGGGGCCCTGAGCCGCGGCGGGCGTGGCGGGCCTGATCTGCGCGGTATCGCGTTTGCCGAACGGCATCTGGCAGGCTGCCAGCATGAGCAGCGCGGGCAGGACAAGGGACAGCCGCAGGAAAGCCTGGCGGGGGAAGAAAATTGGCTGGACGGACATACGCTCTACCTGCCTGTCCGGTATGAAGGCTGCTTGTGCGGGTCGCCGGGGCCTGAATCAGGGCGCGAATCGGGACGCGGCGCATTGGGGGCCTGTCCCGGAGTATGCGGCGGCCGGGGCTGATCCGGGCGGTGCTGCGGCGCCTGATGAACCTGAGGGCGCTGCGGCGCGGGCCTATGGGCGGCCGGAGGATGCCCGTCCGGCGGGGGCGGGGGCCCCTGGCGGCAGGCGGCCAAGCTGAAAAAGGCCGCGATCAACAGGGCAGGGGTACAGAAAGGCAAAAAATGACGCAGGCTACGCATGGTGGCTCCTCCGGAAATAAAAAAGGCCTGACCTTTTACGGTCAGACCTTTTTAGTACAGCGGAAGCCTACTGGCAAGCCGGGCAACCCGGCCTGAGCTTATTTCTTAACTTCGGTGTAATCGGCGTCCACCACGTCGTCGTTGCCGCTGGCGGAGGAAGCGCCCGCTCCGGCGTCAGGGCCGGGCTGGCCGCCCGCGGCCCCGGCATTCTGCTGGGCTTGCTGCTGGTAGAGCTGCTCGGCCAGCTTGTGCGAAGCCTTGGCCAGTTCCTCGGTGGCATTCTTGATGGCCGCGGCGTCCTCGCCTTCCATGAGCTTGCGCAGAGAGGCGATTTTGCCTTCGATGTCGCTCTTCACGGCGGCGTCAGCCTTGTCGCCCAGGTCGGCCAGGGATTTTTCCGTGCCGTAGATCAGGCTGTCGGCATGGTTGCGGGCCTCAATGAGCTCCTGCTTCTTTTTGTCGTCGCTGGCGTGAGCTTCGGCCTCGCGCACCAGGCGCTGGATGTCCTGCTCGGACAGGCCGGAGGAAGCCGTGATCTTGATGGACTGTTCCTTGCCGGTGCCCATGTCCTTGGCCGAGACGTTGACGATGCCGTTGGCGTCGATGTCGAAGGAGACCTCGATCTGCGGCACGCCGCGCGGCGCCGGCGGAATGCCGGTGAGGTCGAAGCGGGCCAGGGTCATGTTGTCATTGGCCATGGGGCGTTCGCCCTGGAGCACATGGATAGACACCGAGGGCTGGTTGTCCGCCGCCGTGGTGAAAATCTGGCTCTTGCGCGTGGGGATGGTGGTATTGCGCTCAATAAGCTTGGTGAACACGCCGCCCATGGTTTCAATGCCCAGGGAGAGCGGCGTCACGTCGAGCAGCAGCACGTCCTTCACGTCGCCGGTGAGGATGCCGCCCTGGATGGCGGCGCCCATGGCCACGACTTCGTCGGGGTTCACCGAGCGGTTGGGCTCCTTGCCGAAGAATTTGCCCACCACCTGCTGGATCAGAGGCATACGGGTCATGCCGCCGACCAGGATGACTTCGTCGATCTGGTTGGGGTCAAGGCCGGCGTCGGTCAGAGCCTTGTTGCAGGGCTCAATGGTACGATCCGCAAGATCGCTGACCAGGGATTCCAGCTTGGCCCGGCTGAGCTTGATCAGAAGATGCTTGGGGCCGTTCTGGTCGGCGGTGATGAAGGGCAGGTTGATCTCGGCCTCCATGGCCGTGGACAAGTCTTTCTTGGCCTTTTCCGCGGCTTCCTTCAGGCGCTGGAGGGCCATGCTGTCCTTGGACAGATCAATGCCGTTTTCTTTTTTGAATTCTTCCACCAACCAGTTGATGATGCGCTGGTCGAAGTCTTCGCCGCCCAGGAAGGTGTCGCCGTTGGTGGCGCGCACTTCCACGACGTTGTCGCCCACTTCCAGAATGGAAATATCGAAGGTGCCGCCGCCCAGGTCGAAGACGGCGATCTTTTCATTGGCTTTTTTGTCCGAACCGTAGGCCAGGGAGGCGGCCGTGGGCTCGTTGATGATGCGCTTGACTTCCAGACCGGCGATGCGGCCGGCGTCCTTAGTGGCCTGACGCTGGGCGTCGTTGAAGTAGGCGGGCACGGTGATGACCGCTTCGGTGACCGGCTCGCCCAGATAGGCTTCGGCGTCGGCTTTGAGTTTGGCCAGGATCATGGCCGAAATTTCGGGCGCGCTGTAGATGCGGCCGTCCACTTCCACCCCGGCGTCGTCATTGGGGGCCTTGGTGATGAGATAGGGGGAATGCTCTTTCCAGCGGTCGACTTCAGGGCTGTCGAATTTGCGGCCCATCAGGCGTTTGATGGCGAAAATGGTGCGTTTGGGGTTGGTCACGGCCTGGCGCTTGGCGATTTCGCCCACCAGCCGTTCCTTGTCGGTAAAAGCGACCACCGAAGGGGTGGTGCGGCCGCCTTCGGGATTGGTGATGCATTTGGGGTCCTTGCCCTCCATGACGTAAACGCAGGAGTTTGTGGTACCCAGGTCAATACCGATGATTTTGGACATATGTGTATCCTCCTCAGGGAAATATAAGTCTTGTCGAAATCATGTTTCCCGCGTCGCGGACGGCGTCGGCGCTCTCTTCCGTCAGGCTGCCGACGCGGGCGAATCCGCCTGTTCCGGGGCTGCCGGCGGACGTTGAAAAATACAAAGTTTCAGGCGGCCGTGCCGCGCGGAAAAGAATGTAAGTCCTTCTTCGGCCGCGTCCAGTGCCGGACGGAAAATTTTTACAAAAAAACCTGTTTTCCGTGGGGATTCCGTTGACTCGCTTTTCCATGCAATGCTAGTGATTTTTTTAACAATAGGGATTGGATTCCTACAAAAAAGGAGGAGGGCATAATGGACTGCAACAGAAGGCATCTGCTTTGTGGACTTGGAGGGCTGGCTGTGGGGGGCGCCGTGGCGGGGCTGGTCGCTCCGGCTCTGGCCGTGCCGCAGGCCGCGCCCGCTCCCGGTGAGCGTTTCGCCCAGGTGGGCGGCGAGTTCGGCTGGCAGCCGCACAAACTCAATGCGGACGAATGCGCGCCCGTGGCCTATGAAGGCTACTGGCACAAGGGCTATGCCTGCGGTTACGGCGCGTTTTACGGCATCATCGGGATGATGGGCGAGAAATTCGGCGCGCCGTACAACCAGTTTCCCTTTACCATGCTGGAAGCCAACAAGGGCGGCATTTCCGACTGGGGGACCATCTGCGGCGCGCTCTACGGAGCGGCGGCGGCCTTTGCCCTGTTCTGGGGCCGCAAGGAGCGCACCCCCATGGTCAACGAGCTGTTCCGCTGGTATGAAACCACGGCCCTGCCCATCTACAATCCGGGCGACGCGGCCACGGGCTTCAAGGGAGCCCTGCCCGCCGGTGTTTCGGATTCCGTGCTCTGCCATATTTCGGTATCCAAATGGTGTTACGAAAACAAGATTGAGGCCAGCAGCAAGCAACGCAGCGAACGCTGCGGCCGCCTCACCGCCGACGTCTGCCGCAAGGCCATTGAAATCATGAACGCCAAGATCGAGCAGGGCAAGAATTACAAGGGCACCTTCCCGATCCGGAAGGCCGTGGCCGGTTGCGGCGAATGCCACATGACCAAGGGCAACGAGGCCAACTGGAGCAAGGGCGTCATGGACTGTACCCCCTGTCACAGCGGCGGCAAGGCTGTGGCGGACAAGTTCAAGGATCACCCGTAGGAGAGGGATGCGGACCTCCGCGAGCGTCGGCACTGCCGACGCGACCTGAAAAGCGCAAGAGGCCGGAGCAATGCTCCGGCCTCTTGCGTTGCGTATTTAATGATGTTGCGACAATCGCCGCCGGTCAGACAGCCGGAGCGGGGGATGCCTTGAGCTCGCGCGGCCCGTCTTCACTCTGCAGGGCGGCGGCTGTTTCGGTTTCCTCCACGCGGATTTCATTCAGCAGTTCTTTGAGGACATGGGCCTGATCCGTCATTTCCCGTACTTCCAGGGCGGCCTTTTTCATGGCTTCGGCCATGGTGGCGCTCAGGACGTTCACGTCGGAAATATGCCGGTTGATTTCCTCGGCGGCGGCGGACTGCTCCGTGGCGGCGGTGGCGATAGCCGCCGCGCGGCTGCTGGAATCCTCGGCCAAGGCGGAGATCTCTTCCAGCGAGCGGCCTGAATCCTGGGCCATGCCGGTCACTTCCTCAATGGCGGCCACGGCGTCTTCCACCGTGGTGGCGCTTTTGTCCGTACCCTGCTGGATGGCCTCTATGGCGGATTCCACCTCGCGGGTGGCGTTCATGGTCTTTTCAGCCAGTTTGCGCACCTCGTCGGCCACCACGGCGAAGCCGCGCCCGGCCTCGCCCGCGCGGGCCGCCTCAATGGCCGCGTTCAGCGCCAGCAGGTTGGTCTGGTCCGCGATGTCGCGGATCAGGGTGAGCACCGTCCCGATGTCGCGGGACTGCTGGTCCAGGCCCGCCATATCCTGTTTCAGGCCCAAAGAGCGTTCCTGTACGGATTTGATGTTCTCGATGGTGCGCAGCATCAGGCCCGTGCCGCTCTGGGCCCTTTCCTGCACCGAGACCGAAGATTGAGCCGCGCTTTCGGCATTGCCCGCCACTTCCAGCACCGTGGAGTTCATTTCCTCCATGGCAGTGGCGGTCTCCGCCATGCGTTCGGCCACCTGATCGCTTTTGACTTTGGTGTCGCCCAGCTGGGCGCTGAGGGCTTCGGCCGCGGCGTTGAGCCCGGTCACCACTTTTTTCAGGCGGGCGTTTACGGAAATGCGGGTGCGCCTGGAGTTGTCTTCCACCTGCTTCAGGCGCAGTTCCTCGGTGATGTCCACGCCCATCTCCACATGGCCCACGGGCGTGCCCTGGGGGTCGAGCAAATAGTGGATGACCATTTTCATGGCCTTGCCGTTGGGCATATGGTTGATGACCGTATTCTGCCCACGGCGCAGGCATTCAATGCCGCAGTCGGGCGTGTCGCAGAGATTGCCCTTGCGGGCCGAGCAATGCCGGCCCAGAACCTCGGAGGGCGAGGCCTTGCCCATGGATTTGAGCGCCGCCGTGTTGCAGAAGGTCCAGTGCATGTCCAGGTCCGTGACGGCCACGGAGTAGGGCATGCTGTTGAGAATGCTTTCGTACCAGTGGGCCTGGTGGCGCAGCTTGCCTACCATGTTCCGCAGGGATTCGGCCAAGTGACCCAAGCAGTCCGCGCGGTAAAATTCCAGTTCCGTCTCTTCGCCCCGGCTGACGGCGTCGGCATAGGCCACCAGGGTGTAAATGGGACTGAGCCGACGATGGATGAACACGCCGCCCACAACCGCGATGAGCGCGATGAACGCCAGGCTGTACAGCAGGCTTTCACGCGCGGAACTCGCAATCAGCTCGGTGGCCTCCAGGCTCTGCTGGAAATGCAGCATTTCATGGAAGGGTTGTCCAACCAGGGCGTAACCGATGACCAGCAGCCCGGCCCAGGCCAGGAGCATGGCGACGACAAACGCAATAATAATTTTGGTGCTGAGCCTCAGACGCATGAAACCTCCTTGGCTTCTGCGGTCCCGGAAGCAAAGGCCGCTTGGAACGGCGTGATACGACATTTCATGATGCGCGATCCAAATAAAGCACAACCAGCATATCGTTGCCGATAAGTGCTTTTTCGGACGCTGTCCGAAAAACATGATACCAGGGAAAGATTTTTTTGTGAGTATGCGGCAGGAACGCGCTCACGTCCAGACGTGGGGCGCATTTTCAGGCGTTTCTTCAAAGAGGATAAAAAGGGCCGGGACGACTGCGCCCCGGCCCTGCGGTTGCCGATAACGACCAACGGTAAGGATAGCTTACGAAAAGGCGGAAATTACTTTCGTCTGTCCGATATCACGACGCCCGACAGACAGGTTCAACTCGCGGCCGTATCGGCCCGATCCGCGCCTTGGGCGCGGATGGCGTCCAGAATGTCCTTGAGCACATGGGCCTGCTCGGCCATGTCCCGTACCTGGCTGGAAGCTCCTTCCATGGCTTCGGCGATGTCCGCGCTCAGATGGTTCACTTCGGAAATGTTCCGGTTGATTTCCTCGGAGGCGGCGGATTGCTCCGTGGCGGCGGTGGCGATAGCCGACACGCGACTGCTGGAATCCTCGGCCAAAGCGGATATCTGTTGCAGAGAATGCCCCGATTCCTCGCCCATGTGTCCGGCCTTCTCAATAGCGGCCACGGCGCTGTCCACGGTTGCGGCGCTTTGGTTGGTGCCCTCCTGGATGGATTCAATGGCGGACTCCACTTCGCGGGTGGCGCTCATGGTTTTTTCGGCCAGCTTGCGCACCTCGTCGGCCACCACGGCAAAACCGCGTCCGGCCTCGCCCGCGCGGGCCGCCTCAATGGCCGCGTTGAGCGCCAGCAGGTTGGTCTGGTCCGCGATGTCGCGGATCAGGGTGAGCACCGTGCCGATGTCCCTGGCCTGTTTGTCCAGACCCTGCATATCGTTTTTGAGGCTCGCGGACTGCTGCCGTACCGTCTGCAGACATTCAATGGTCTGGAGGACAAGGCTGTTGCCCTCATGAGCCTGGCCCTGGACGGACGTGGCAGCGTCGGCCGCGCCCGAGGCATTGCCCGCCACTTCCAGCACCGTGGAATTCATTTCGTTCATGGCCGTGGCCGCTTCGGCCAGTCGGGCGGCGGCCACCCCGGCCTGGTCCTTGACGCCGGAAAGGGAGTAATGCAGCGCCTCGGCGGTTTCGTTGAGCGTGCTGACCACACCTTCCAATTGTGCCACCATGGCGGCCCGGGCCGTGGCGGCGGCTGTTTTGCTTTCCTGTTCCAGGCGGATTTTTTCGGTGATGTCCTCGCCGGTTTCCACATGCCCGATGGGCGTGCCGGATGCGTCATACAGGTAATCCAGCATGATCTGCATGGTCTTGCCGTTGGGCATGTTGTTGATGACCCGCTTGTTGCCCAGGCGCAGTTGTTCGATGCCGCACTGGGGCGTGTTGCAAATGTTGCCTTTCTTTTCGGAGCAGTGCAGGCCGCGTACCTCATCCATATGAGTTCTGTTCATGGATTTGAGCGAGGCCGTATTGCAGAAAGTCCAGTTCATATCCATGTCCGTGACCGAAATGGCCCAGGGCAGGGTGTTGAGAATACTCGCGTACCAGTGGGACCGACCGTCGCAGGTTTCGGCCATTGTCCGAATGGCCTCGGCAAGCGGCTTCAGGTTGCCCGAACTCTCCGCGTCCAGGCTGGCCGTGCTGTCGCCCGCGCCGACGGTCCGGGCGTACTGCAGCATTTTTTTCAGGGGGCGTAACCGGTTGACAATAAACAGCGAACCTATTCCGGCCAGAAGCGCGACGGCGACCATGCCGGGAAACAAGGCGGCAGCCAGATCCGGGCCCGGCAGGGCGTCGCCCAGACAGATGCGGCCGCTGATGTACAACGCCGCGCAGGCCAGAATCAGGCCAGAGATATGGGCAATGACCATAGTGGTACTAAGAGTGAAGCGCATACAGATTCCCTCAAGTGCTGGACAGCAGGTGACATGGGATTAGGCTAAGGCTTGTGCGCGGCTGGAACCGCTTGTGAACCTCCTTTGACGCAACGTGCTTTCGCCGCGCGGAATTTACAAATCCGCGCGACGGCGCAACCGTGGCGGTTGACGGTTTCGGGATGTCGGGATCGGAGGGATAAATGAGACGCCTATGGCGGAGCGGCGGCCACAGCGTCCTCAGGCGGAAGGCGGCAGCGTCTCTCTCTCTCTCTCTCTCTCTCTCTCTCTCTCTCTCTCTCTCTCTTCGGCATTCTGCATGACAGCGCGCCGGACACGCACGTCGTCTTCGGATATCAGCGGAAGGGAGTGGATATTTTTCATATAGAAAAACTATGTTATGGGTGGCGGCAGACAAGCTGCCGTGGCTCTCCGTTTATGTCGGAGTGTATTAGGTGCCTCAGATGTTTTTTCGGTTGTTACTGATAAATCTTTATACGGAAGAGGATTTTTGGCAAGAAAAACACTCTTTGGGCCATAAGCGTGCGGCGTCAGCCCACCAGCGCGGACAGCATGATCACCAGACAGACGCCCGCGATACAGGAAATCGTGGCCAGGTTGCCGTTGCCCGAAGCATTGGCTTCAGGCACGACTTCTTCCACCACCACGTAAATCATGGCCCCGGCGGCGAAGGAGAGAGCCACGGGCAGCAGCCCGGCGGTGATGCCGGCGGCCAGCGCGCCCGGCACCGCGCCCAGAGGGGCGGTAAGGCCGGAGAGCACGCCGTAAAAGCAGGATTTACGCGCGGAAAAACCCTCGGCCCGCAATGCGGTGGACACCACCAAGCCTTCGGGCACGTTTTGCAGCATGATGGAAAAGGTCAGCACCAGCGCTGTGGCCAGGCCGGAAGCCGCGCCCTGGGAGGCCACGCTTTCCGCGGCTGCCGCGCCGTAGCCCACGCCGATGGCCAAGCCCTCGGGGATGTGGTGCAGGGCCATGGCCGTGACCAGCAGGATGCTGCGCCGCCAGCTGGTGGAAATGCCCTCGGCCGTGTCCTGCAACATATGGATGTGCGGCAGCACGCGGTCCAGACACCAGAGAAAGGCCGCACCCAACAAAAGACCGGACACAATGGGCACAAAAGTCAGACGGCCCAGATGCGCGGCGAGCTCAAGCGCGGGCTGCAACAGGCCGAAAAAGGCCGCGGCCAGCATCATGCCCCCGGCCCCGCCCAACAGGCAGTCCATGGCCCGGCGCGAGAATTCGCGCCGGGTGAAGATGAGCGCCGCGCCCAGGCTTACGGACAACCAGGAAAGCAGCCCGGCCACCAGGGCCTGGAAAACGGGATGGGAAGCAATCGTCATGGATTCCCCCTGAATGTCCGCCCTCGCGCCGGAAGTTCAGTATCGCAGTCGGGCGTATTTTTTCCCGACCGAATGCAGCCTTAGAAACAGTCCATAGGAGCATTTTGCGCCTGAAATTATCGCTTAATGGCGAAGTAAATTCGCCTTGCGATAATTTCGCGGTGCGGATTTTCATGGAAAATCCGCACCGGGCGTTGAGATATTTTCAATATCAAAACGTCTAGATGTCCTGCCGGTATTGCAGGGACTGGCGCAATGTTTCCTTGTCCATGTATTTGACCTCCGCGCCCAGGGGGATGCCCTGGGCCAGACGCGAAACACGGATCTGAGGAAAGCGCTTGCGCACCATCTGGCGGATGAAGGAGGCCGTGTTTTCCGCTTCCAGGGTCGCCCCCAGGGCCAGAATCAGCTCCGTCACCTCGCCCTCGTCCAGCCGCCGCGTCAGGCGGTCCAGATCCAGGCTTTCCGAATCCATGCGTTCCAGGGGGGCCAGCAGGCCGCCCAGAATCATGTACTGCCCCCGGTAAAAGCCGCCCTCGTCCAGGGTCAGCATGCTGTCCCATTCAGTGACCAGGCAGAGCGTCTCGCGCGTCCGTCCGGCGTCCGCGCAGACGGCGCAGGGGTCCGTGGAGGACAGGCCGCCGCAGCGCGAGCAGAGGTGCAGATTGTCACGCAGGTCATGGATGCCCCGGCCCAGGCGGCGGGTTTCGGCCTCCGGCCACTTGAGCAGGGTCATGGCCGCGCGCATGGCCGATTTGGGCCCCAGGCCCGGCAGGCGCGCGAGCTGCTCCACCAGGGCCTTGAGCGGTTCGGGAATGCGGCTGTGCATGGGGCCTAGAACACTCCGGGCAGCTTGATCCCGCCGGAAATATTGTTCATTTCGCGTTCCATGGTCTCGCGGGCGATGCGCCCGGCCTCATTGACGGCGGCCAGGATCAGGTCCTGAAGCATTTCCACGTCGCCGCCTTCCAGGGCCTTGGGGTCGATGGTCAGCTTACGCAGCTCCTGCTTGCCGGAAACTTCGGCCTTGACCATGCCGCCGCCGCTGGCGGCTTCGTAGGAGCGCTCGGCCATTTCCTGCTGGAGTTTGGACAATTTGCTCTGCATGACCTGCGCCTGGCGCAGGATATCGTTCATATTCCGCATGTTCGTCTCCTCGGGGCTTCTTTATTTGATTTCCGTACAATGGGCAATGGAGGCCTTGAGCACCTCCAGGCAGGGTTGCAACTCGGGTTTTTTGCTGAACTCCTCAATGAGTTCGGCTTCACCGCGCGGCGGACGCGGGACAATAAGCTCCAGACGCGGCACGCCCGCGCCGAAAGTCGCCAAGGCCGCTTCAAGCACGGCACGCTGCTTCTCCAACTGATGAAGCAGCGTTTGGGCCTTGGGCGTCAGACGCAGAACGTCCCTCTGCCAGTCCACGCCCAGGCCCCGCAGCAGGTGCGGCGGGGGCGCGGGCCTCCCGGCGGCCTGCTCGGCCGCGCAAAATTCACAAAAAGCCTGCCAGTCCGGCTTGAAATCAGGCCTGGGCGCTGACCCGGCGTCCGGTCCTGCCTCCATTGTTTCGGCAACCGGGGCGACAGCTGCGGGTTCCTGTTCCGCCTCGTGCGCGGCACGGGCCGAACAGGCCGTTGACGCCGAATCGGAAGCGGGCGTCGGCGCGGGCTCGGGGCCCTCCGCCTCGGCCGGGTCTGTCGCCGAATCTATTGCCGAATTTGTTGTCTGTTCCGTTGCCCGGCCTGTCGCCTGACCCTGCGCGGGTGCCGCGCCGCCATTTTCCATCGCACGGGGCCGGGAGAGCGGGCGCGTTGCGTCCGGCTGCGGCGGAACGGCCTGCGAAGGCGTCACGGATTGCCGGGGCCGTTCGGGGTGCGGGGCGTCGGCGAAATTCCCGCTTGCGGGCGCGGCCCGCATGGGCGCATCGGCCGGGACCGCAGCCGCGGGAGCCGCTTCCGGCAGTTTTTCCAACGGCAGCAACTGGGGCAGCAGCGCCAGGTTGAGCAACAGAAGCTCCAGGGCCGCCGCTGGCTCCGGGCTCTGGACGATGCCGCGCTGGGCGTCCAGGGTCATCTGCCAGGCCGCGTGCAGATGCCCGGCGGAAAAACGCGGAGCCAGCTCCAGCTGGAAGGCCGCCTCGTCGGCGGGCAGGCGCAGGCTGGGCAGCACTGCGGAACCGCTCTGGCGCAGCAGAAAAAGATTGCGCAGGTTGCCGGCCAGCTCGCGCACGAAAAAGCCGATGTCCACACCTTGCTGGAGAATCTGGCGGGAAAGCGCGGCCACGGCGGCGCAGTCGCGTCCGTGCAGGGCTTCAAACAGCTGGCTGAACAACTCCTGCCCGGCCAGGCCCAGCACTTCGCGGGTGGCGGCCGTGGTCAGGCTCGCGCCGCCCAGGGCCAGGGCCTGATCCAGCAGGGACATGCCGTCGCGCACGCTGCCCGCCGCCCGCCGGGCCAGAAGACGCACCGCGCCTTCCTCAAACTCCGTTTTTTCCTTGCGCAGCACGGAACTGAGGTGCTCGGCCAGGGCGTCCTCGCTCAAGTGGCGGAACACAAAATGCTGGCAGCGGCTGACGATGGTCACCGGGAATTTGTGGGCCTCGGTGGTGGCGAAGATGAAGACCACGCGTTCCGGCGGTTCCTCCAGCGTCTTGAGCAGGGCGTTGAAGGCGTTGCGGGTGAGCATGTGGGCTTCGTCGATGATGAAAATCTTGTAGCGGCCCTCCATGGGCGCGTAGCCGATGGTCTCGCGCAGGGAGCGGGCGTCTTCCACGCTGTTGTTGGAAGCGCCGTCGATTTCAGTGACGTCCACATGCGCGCCCTGGGTGATCTTGCGGCATTGGGCGCATTCGTTGCAGGGCTCCGGACCGGGCGCGTGCTCGCAGTTGAGGGCCTTGGCGAAGATGCGGGCAATGGTGGTCTTGCCCACGCCGCGCGTGCCGCTCAGCAGATAGGCCGCCGCGGGCCTGTCTTCGGCGGCGGCGCGGGACAACACGGCCTTGACCATGTCCTGTCCGGCCACCTGGGCGAAGGTCTGGGGGCGATAACGCGCCGCAAGAGAAAGATGCTTCATGAAACCCTGTCATTGCCCAGGCGCGGCCGGACGGCGGAAAACGGCGTCCGGCCGCGCCTGAAAGCTGGGAAACAGTTTTTTACCCGTTACACGGTATAATGGTGCAGCCAGCCCGTATACTTGGGATTCTCGCCCTTGACCACCTTGAAGAATTCCTTCTGGAGGTGCTTGGTCACCGGACCGGCGTGGCCCGCGCCGATCAGGCGGTGGTCCAGTTCGCGGATGGGCGTGAGTTCCGCCGCCGTGCCGGTGAAGAAGGCTTCGTCGGCGATATAGAACTCGTCGCGGGTGAACTGCTGCTCTTCCACAGTATAGCCCAGGTCGCGGGCCAGAGCCATGATGGACTGGCGGGTGATGCCGCCCAGGATGGAGGTCAGGGGCGTGGTTTTGATGATTCCGTCGCGCACGATGAAGATGTTTTCGCCCGTGGCTTCGGAGACGAAACCGCCGGTGTCCAGCATGACGGCTTCGTCGAAGCCCTCTTCCTTGGCCTCGATCTTGGCCAGGATGGAATTGATGTAGTTGCCCGAGGCCTTGGCCTTGGACATGCAGGTGTTCACATGGCTGCGCGCGAAGGTGCTGGTTTTGACGCGGATGCCCTTTTCCAGGGCTTCGGCGCCCAGGTACGCGCCCCAGGGCCAGACAGCGATGATGGTCTGGACGGGGTTGTTGCCGGGGTAAACGCCCATTTCGCCGTGGCCCACAAAGGAGAGAGGACGGATGTAGCCCTCGGGCAGCTTGTTGGCGGTGAGGGTTTCAATGCAGGCTTCGGCCAGCTGGTCGGCGCTGTAGGGCAGCTCCATGCGCAGGATCTTGGCGGAATTGAGCATGCGCTTGCAGTGGTCCTGCAGGCGGAAGACCGCGGAGGTGCCGTCGACACAGGCATAAGCCCGGATGCCTTCGAAAATGGCACTGCCGTAGTGCAGGGCGTGGGTGAGCACATGAACCTGGGCCTGATCCCAGGGAACCATTTTCCCGTCAAACCAGATGAACTTCATTGTCTGCATGGCTAACCTCGTAAAGAGCCGCTGGGTGGAGCGCTGTGCCGGACCGGGCCTTTGCCCGCGCGGCCGCGCAAGGGCAAAAATTTACTGAAAAGCGGCGCGCATGGCAAGCATTGTCGGCGGCCCCGCCAGGGCAGACGCATCTAATTTCAGCTTTTGCTGACCTCTTGTTTGACGAGATTAT
>OMGS01000557.1_pt1 | contig 19732 bp, 17 predicted proteins | sample 1646081 | NCBI WGS metagenome assembly OMGS01 (sample SAMN05578591, study PRJEB25193) | human gut metagenome | biome: Human Microbiome; feature: human-associated habitat; material: feces | host: Homo sapiens | place: USA:Birmingham | reverse complement strand
CCGCGAGGTCAATTTCTTTTTTGCAACGCCGCTGTACGGAAAAAGGCGGCTTTGCGGCAGGCGCTCTAATGAGGGCTTGAGCCTACGGCGGCTCAGCGGCATTCCTATCCGAGGATCGTCACAGGAAAGGCCCGCTTCCCACTCCGGGCGCGCGACCCGGCCTCATCATCCGGAGGCCGGGTCGCCGTGGGAAAATCAGAGAAAACCCCGCCTCTACTGCCGCCAGATAAAACTGAAGATCTGATCCACGTCCGGATGCAGGCTCAGATGCACGGGGCAGGTTTGCGCGGCGCGTTCTATAACGGTTTTTTCCTTCTGGCTGTAGGGCCGGTCAGGCATGATGAAAACCACCTCCACCCTGCCGATGCGGCGCGGTTCCGTCACCATGGTCTTGGTGATTTCCATTTTCGCGCCGGTCACGTCCACGCCGTGATTCCGGCAGTACAGGCCGATGATGGTCATGGCGCAGGTGCCCAGCGCCGTGGCGCAGAGGTCCGTGGGCGAAAAGGCCTCGCCCTTGCCGTGATTGTCCACCGGAGCGTCGGTGATGATTTTCGTGCCGCTTTGATTATGCGTGCATTCCACGCGCAGATCTCCCAGATACGTGGCGCTGATGGTGGCCATATGCGTTTTCCTCATGGTTGCAGTGTGCTCAATGACAGTATGAGATTACCGGCGGCAGCCAACAGAATCGCCCCGCCGAGCAGTTCGCCCCAGCGGGGCCGAATCAGGATTTTAACCAGGTAAAGCCCACAGGCCGCGATCAGAGCGCAGGCCGCCGCATTGGCCGCCTTGCCCGCTCCCAGAAGGAGCGTCTGCAACAGGGCGAAGCACAAGCCCACGCCCAGCGCGTCAATACCCGTGGCCACGCCCGAAAACAACAGACCGCGCCGGGCTTCGGTATCCCTGGCCGGGCGGACGGCACGCTTTCCTTTTCCCTCCGTTAGACCCGAGCGAAGCATGTTGCCGCCCGCCCAGACCAGCAGGCCCATGACGACCCACCAGCCTTGGGCATCCATATACCCGCGTAGCGACAGTCCCAGAATCCAGCCCGGCACAAGCATGAAAACCTGAAAAAGGGCAAACCATGTCATCAGACGGGCGTAATGGCCGGTCTGCCGCGCGCGCAGGGCGCGACGGAAAGCCGCAGTCGCGGCGAAAGCGTCCAGAAACAGGGCCATAAGCAGCAAAAAGACCGTATAGATCAGCGTATTATAGAGCATAATGCGCACTCCGCCACGCTGCCGCGCCCAAATCGGCGCCGGATCGTTCAGTCAAAAACGTGGTGTTCACGTAAAATATTGCAGGCCACGGCCAGCAGGGTCAAACCGCCGAGCAGTTCGGCCCAGCCGTTCAAGGCGCAGAGCCGGGCCAGGGTTTTGCCCAGATAGACGCCGCAGGCCGTGATCAGCGCGCAGACCGCGCCGATGAGCGCCGCGGGCCCCCAGATGGGCGTTTGCAGCAGGGCGAAGGACAGGCCCACGGCCAGGGCGTCAATGCTGGTGGCAACGCCCAGAATCAGCAGATTGCGCCCGGCGGTGGGGTCCGTGGCGGGACAGGAGGTCTCCCGGTATTTCAGCGCCGCCAGGCCGGAACGGAGCATATTGCCGCCCACCCAGGCCAGCAGGCCGAACGCGATCCAGTGGTCCCAGGCCTCCATATAGTCACGCACGGACAGACCCAGGGCCCAGCCCAGCACGGGCATCAGAAACTGAAATACGCCGAAACAGGCGGCCAAACGGGCGTAATGGCTGAGGCGCGGCGCGCGCACGGCGCAGCCCGTGGCCACGGCCACGGCGAAAGCATCCATGGACAGGGCCACGGCCAGCAGAAAAACAGTGTGCAAGGGCATGCGTCATCCCCACGGCGCGGCGCGCCGCATCCATAACAACTACGGGTGGAAGTATAGATAAAGCCTCGTCCGGGAGCAAGCCCGCGCTTGCGGACCGCCCCGTCACGGGGTACAAAACGGCCCATGCATATTCTCCCATCCTGGCTCATCATCTGGCAATGGTGCGGCGGCCTGCTGCTCATCGGCGTGAACGCCGCGGCGGCCCTGCCTCTGATCACGGCACTGACCTTGCTGATCGGACGGCGCGGCCAGGCCCGCTTCTGCGCTTACGGCGCGGGCCTGCTGGCCCGCCTGGGTTTCGTCCTGTCCTGGCTGGGCCTGCCGGTCATGCTCGGCGGCCTGCTCAGCCTGCTGTACACCCTGCGCGACACGGGCTACGCGCCGGGCGCGCTCTCGCCCTGGGCCCCGGTCATGCTGCCCTACAGCCTCACGCTGCTGCTCTGGCTGACCGGCATGCTCTGGGCCGGGCTGCTCAGCCGCGCCTGCGCCCGCGCGCCCCTGCCCCCGGTCCGCCGCAGGCCGGAAGAGGACCGCTACACGGCGGGCGACGTCAAGGGCCGCCTGTGGCTCTGCGGACTGGCCGGCCTGTGTTTCTTCGCCACCTGGATCAGCCGTTACTGGCCCTTTGCCGCCCTGCCGTCGGGCATGGACCTCGGCCAGGCGGCATCCGTTATCCTTGCCGACGCCCTGCACAACTATTTCATGGCCTTTGCCCCGGCCGGGGCCCTGGCCCTGCTCTTTCTGCTGCGCGCGCGGCGGGACGCGGCCGCCGCCGGTTTCGGCGAGAATGAACTTGAGCGGGCCGCGCGCTGGTGCGCCCTCTGGGCCACGATCGGCTATATCCCCTTCTGCCTGGACCGCTGGGGCCTGGCCCTGGGCTACCTGCTGCGCGGCGCGGTGCCGGACCGGCTTATGCCCCAGATCTACGCCCTGATTCCGCTCACGGCGGCCATCGCCTGCTGGGGCGCGCTGCTGGCCATGCCCAGACCGCTGCGCCGGTCCTGGCTCATCGGCCTGGGACTCATTCTGCTGGCGCTCAGGGAAAGCCTGCCCCATATCCTGCGGCTGGCGGGCCACGGATAGCAATGCCCCGCTCTTCGGAACAGCGCGGACGGCGCGGCCTGTGCCGCGCCCCTGTTCTCTGCCTGACCTGCGGAGTTCTCTGGGGGCTGCTCTGCTGCCTGACCGGCCTTCCTGCGGCGCGGGGCGCGGCGGCCGTGGGAGAGCGCCATGCGGGACCTGACGCGGCCCTGGCGGAAATGACGGCGGCGGCCCGGCTGCTGGCCGTTCTGGCCCCGGCCCGAAGCCGACCGGACGACAGCGAGGCCCAGCGGGCCTTTATCGCCGCCTTTCCCACGGACCAGGCGGCCTTTGCCGCCGGTATGCGCCTGACCGGCGACGCCCCCCTGGACTGGCTGCTGGGCCTGGCCCAGGCCGACAACCGCGCCCTGCGCCAAGCCGCTCGCCAACGCCTGCGCGCCGTGGACCCCGTGCGGCACATCCGGGCCGCGGACAGCATTTATGCGGCCGTCAACGCCTGGCCCTGCCGGGATTTTCTGGAACTGGCCCGCTCTCCTGACCCGGTTGTCAGCGCGGGCGCGCTGTTGCTGGCCAGGAACATGGCCTGGCCCGAAAAAGGCCGCGCCGCGCTGGACAGCCTGCGGCCCGGCGACGGGCCGGACATCCGCCTGCTCAAGCTGGCCGCCGTCGTGGCCTGGAACGGCGAGGCCGCCGTTCCGGACGCGGCCTGGGAATTTGTGCGCGCCTTCCCGGACGACCCGCGCGATCTGGCCCGCCTGCTGACCCTGGAAAATTCCCTCTGCCGCTCCGAGGACAGCCTGACGCTCAGCCTTTTGCGCGACCTGGCCCGCGACGGCACGCCGGACCTCAAAATGGCGGCCGACGCCAAATGGCGCGGCGCGCGCACCCTGCGCCGGGCCTCCCTGCCGCCGTCCGCGCCGGTGAGCGGCCGCAAACTGGCCCGGGCCCTGCTGCCCCTTTTCGCCGATCCCGACCCCGGCGTCAGCGCCACGGCCATGCTCTATGCCGCGCGCCTGGAAGCCCCCGGCCCCCTGCGGGCCTGGCTGCTCAAACACGCCGACCCGGAGGACACGCCGTTACGCAAGGCGCTCGCGGCCTATTGCCTGGCCCGCTGGAGCCCCCTGGACCAGGAGCGCCAGCAGGCCTTTCTGCGGCAAATGTTCATCAACTGGGAAACCTTCTGGCAAGTGATCCTGTTCGAGGACTTTACGGCGCTGGCCGCGCGCAGTCCCAGCCTGGACTGGGTCTGCCGCCTGAGTCTCGGCAGGGAGAGCAAGGTCCGGCGGGAAGCCAGGGACAATCTGCTGGCCGTGCACCTGGCCTTGGCCAAAGAACGCAAGGAAGGCCGCCTGGACGCCCACAAAAACCAGGTGGATCGCCTCATTTTCGCGGCCATCGCCCAGTGGGCCGAATAGGCGCTCGTGACGACAGCCTCTGACCGCCGGGCTTGCCCCCCGGCTTCTCAGCGTTTATCCTGGCGTTCAGGGCCTGCCCCGTTTTTTCCCCATTGCTGCCACGGAGGGACCATATGGCGCGCTGTCTTCTTACATTTTTGCTTCTGCTCTGCTGCGCAGGCGCGGCCCAGGCCGAAAACCGCGTTTTCGCCCAGTTCAGCGCGGACCTGCCGGAAGGCTGGGACGGCCAGGAGCGCACGGCCTTCAGCAGCGGCAGCCAGGACGAATACATGCTGGTGCTGGGCAAACAGGACCGGGAGCAGGAGCGCTTTCTGGCCCAGGTCAGCATCTATCTGCTGCCCAACACGCCCAAGGCCACGGCCGAGGACTTCGCCCGCAAGATGACCGAATTGCAGGGCGACGCCTCCGAGCCGCGCAAGGAAGGCCTGTTCTGGACCTTCACCGGCGTGCCCCGCAACCAGACCGTCAAAGGCCGGGCCGTCACCATGGTCAATACCACGCCGGAGCGGATTCTGATCATCATCTCCCAGGACCCCGAGAGGATCGGCGCGGACAAGGTTGTGGCCGGACTCAGCGGCGTGACGCCCGAGGCCAAGGCCCTGCTGGGAAGATAGGGCAAAGTAACTTTTCAAAGGTAATCCGCTCTGGAAACAGCCCCCGGCCGTTTCCGACCGGGGGCTTCTTGAAAGATTACGGGCGTACCCTTTCCACCCTGTCGTAGACGTTCCGCATCCGCAGCACCAGGCTGCACGTCTGCTCAAGAAGGCATCCCAGGCTGGCGATGGCGTCCCCTTTCACGCGCACGTCATGGTGCGTGCTTTTCATTATTTTGACCACGCCCGCCAGCAGCATATAGGTTCGGGCCAGAAGGCCGCGAAAGTCTTCCGCGTGGTAGTGTTCCAACAGGTTGCGCTCGTGCTGCACCGCTCCCGGTGAAAAATAATAGCAGCGGGTTTCGCCGGGCGAGTCCGGGCTCGGGCGCGCGGCGGCCGCGCAGCCGCCTTGTCCCGCCGGTTCATATACGGCGAGCAGGGCACGGGCGGCGTTCTGGAACTGTTCGATCCGTTCCGCCAGTTCGGAAGGGCGTTGAGGGGGAGGCGTTGACGATTGGGGCTGTGGAGCGGCGCTCTGATGATGGGACATTGTAACTCCTTCGGCAAGGCAAAAGAAAAGCCAAAGACTTTCGGGATCGGCAAACCGCCTGCGAAGGTGTTTTCAAGCACCGTATGCGAAATAAAGAGCACAGCTCGTGACACGAGTCAAGGAGTCAGAGGAAATGCAAGGGCATTCCGTTCTTCGCTCGTAGGCAGAATTATTCTGTATTTATAGGGTATTACCTTATAAGGGTACTTGTTCTATGGGCTTGTCATACGGATGAGGAATTTCGAACCCTGCGGGCACGGGTGCTTACGGCGTGCGCCGTTTTGGCCGCCTCCCCGGCGCGGGGCAGGGGGCCGGGGACGGCTGTCCCCAGGCCCCCTACAACCCCCTGCCCCTGCTGTATGTCCTAGCGCGTTGACGCGGCGTCCCACGGGTCTTGCTCGCGTGGCTCGCTGTGTCCCGAAATCGCCGCGTGTCAGCGTCCAACAGCTGGACATCTCCTTCTCAACGATCGTCAGTGGATGGCATTGCGCGGCGCGGAGAGAGGCGGCACCGTTGGCGGCAAGGCTGCCTTACGGATGAAGACAGCAACGATAGGCGGTCAAAACGGCAGCGAAGCGAAAATCATAATGCCCGAAGGGCAGAATAAAACAACAGGTGGAGAGCAGAATGCCCCTGACTCCACCGACGCAAAAAGGGAGCCCGAAGGCTCCCTTTTTTAAGACTGACTGAACCGGCAGCTTAGAAAGCGTACACGAAGCTCAGGTTGACGTTCCACGGATCGCGTTCCTGGTCGCTCTTGCCGTTCATATGGCTACGGCCCCAGGTGGACTTGGAGTGGTCGATCCAGGTGGCCAGGTAAGCGGCGTCCAGCATGATGGTGAAGTTTTCGTACATCTTGTATTCGTTGGTCAGGCCGATTTCCAAGGCGCTGTCCTCGGTGGTCATGTACAGCGGATCCATGCCCAGGCCCTGCATGTTGGGGCCGGTGACGCCGTTAACAGCACCGCTAATGCCATCATAGCCACGAGCGTCGTTGCCCGCGAGATACTTGGCCATCTTGGGGGCATTGGTGCCGCCGATGTAGTTCACGCGCAGGGTGTGCTTGAGGTCTTCCACAAAGCTCACGTCCTTCACACGGGCGCCGATGCCCCAGGTGCCGGCCATGCTGTAGCCCAGGATGCCTTCACGGGCGATATAGGGGTTGCCGTTGAAGGCGAAGTTGGAGAAGCCGTTGTTATTGTTGTTCACGCTGAGCGAAGGCATGCGCTCGGAACCGTTGGCCGGGTTGTCGTCGTCGCCGGAAGCGTACCAGCCGTACAGGCCGGGAATACCCCAATCCAGCTTGTATTCGAAGAGCAGGGAGGCCAGCCAGCCGGAGCGGTTCAGACGGCTTTCGTCATACTGGGCGGAACCATAGTTGAAATCCCAGGCGATGCGGAAGGGATCCCACATGGTCACTTCGCCGGTCAGGCCAGCCCACCAGGCATTGCCGTAGCTGTTCAGACGCTTGTTGACCAGTTGGCCGTCCTTGTGCATGGCGCCGCCCGCCGGAAGCATACCAGCGGTGGGATACTTGGCCGACGTGCCGGACACATTGCCGAAGTAATTACGACCAATGGGATCACCATTATCGTCATAACGCTGTGCCGCAAAGGCGTTGGGGCCGAGGGCGGCATACATGCCCCAAGGGGTCACTTTCACGCCGTCAAAGGACAGGGGCAGCAGCAGGGCGAAAACGTCCACGTTGTCCATGTAGTTGGACTGATAGTCCTTACCATGGACGGTGTCATTCCAGCCGGTGAAGTTGTCATTCCAAGGACGAGCCCAGAAAGCGGTGAGGCCCACGTTTTCGTTGAACTGGTAGCTGGCCACCACGCCGGCCACGTCGTCATTGAAGACGTTGCTGCCGGTGGTCATGCTGGGCAGGGCGATGCCCTGAATGCCCATGCGCACCTTCAGGTCGGTCTGGGGCACCATCCAGTCGATGTAGGCATTCTTCAGCTTTACAACATTGTTGGCGTCAGCGCCCAAGGCGCCGCCGGAGCCGTTCTCACCCCAGGTCTGGGTGCCGATTTCAAAGAACACGGTGCCGGACAGGGACTCGGAAGCCACGGCGTCCAACTGCAAGCGCACGCGCTGTTTGGCTTCGAATTCGTCCTCGCCCTTGTACGACTTGTTGGCCTTGTTGAAGCCGGTCATGCCGTTACCGCCGGTAAAGCCGCCGTTCTGGCCATAGTCGAAGCTCATGATCCACTGGCCTTTGGCCTTGAAATCAATGGCGCTGGCGCCGGTGGCAACACCGAACACCAAGCCCGCCGCCAACAGAAGCGTAGCGATCTTTTTCATGGTTAACCTTCCTTTCTTTTGCTCCCCGCTAAGGGGGAACGGGTTGTCGTAACGGAAACGCCTGTGGGGCGGTTTCCCGCCGCGAGCTGAATTTAAGAAATCCCCGCCTGCATTGCAAGTCTATTCGTGCAAAAATTTTTACTCTTTAGGGCAGAAAAAACAGTGTAAAAATAATTTTATTATAAAATCAACTTGTTAAATTTTTTCGAGATGAAAAAAATTTTTAAATTTTTTTTGCGCGGCCTGGAAAAGATTATCCATATTCCCGATTAAAGCCTGTTTCCGGGCTGATGACGCCCGTTCGGGGCGGTTTAAAAATTTTTGGGCTGTCCTGGAGCGCACACACGCCGGGGCATCCGGATACGATATCCGCAAGTCGCGGGCTATGCCGTGCTGATCAGGCTTTGTCCCTATTCAGTATTGATAATTTTTCTTGACAAAAGGGCGGGGATTGTGAAGATGGACACAACTGCAATCCACACCAACAGGGAGGAATGGGTATGAGGATTTCCTGTGTCGCAGCGGCCGCTTTGGGGATGGTCGCTCTGCTCAGCGGGCCCGCGCCGGCCGCGCCCACCAGTGAAACGGCGCCCGGGGGCATGCCGCCCATGGCCAAGTTCGCCAAGGTTTCCCAGGTCGTGCAGGACAAATGCATGGCTTGTCACACCCGCGGCTATGATCTGCCGTTTTACGCCAAAGTGCCGGGCATCCGCCAGATCATTGAAAAAGACTACCGTGACGGCATCCGCGCCATGGACCTTAATGTGGAGCTGATCCAGAACAAGGGCAAACCCATCGGCGAAACCGTACTGGCGAAAATGGAGTGGGTCATCATCAATGACACCATGCCTCCGGCCAAGTTCGCCGTGGTGCACTGGGGCAGCCGCCTTTCGGACCAGGACAAGAAGGACATTTTGGATTGGGTAAAGACTTCGCGCAAGGCCCACTACACCACTGACGCCGCGCCCAAACACGCCAACGAGCCCTTGCAGCCCCTGCCGCGCCTGATCAGGACCGACGCCAAAAAGGTGGCCTTGGGCGACAAGCTGTTCAATGACAAGCGCCTTTCCACGGACAGCACGCTGTCCTGCGCCGGTTGCCACTTTTATGACCGTGGCGGCACGGACCACCAGCGCTTCTCCGAAGGCGTGCGCAAGCAGTTCGGCGACGTGAACCCGCCCACGGTGTTCAACGCGGCCTTCAATCTGGCCCAGTTCTGGGACGGCCGCGCGGCTGATCTGCAGGAGCAGGCCGGCGGACCGCCCATGAATCCCATTGAAATGGGCAGTAAGAGCTGGGAGGAAATCATCGGCCGTCTGTCCCAGGACGCGGCCCTGACCGCCGAGTTCACGGCCGTCTATCCTGACGGCTGGAGCGGCAGGAACATCACCGACGCCATCGCCGAGTACGAAAAGACCCTGATCACGCCGGACAGCCGTTTCGACAAGTGGCTGCGCGGCGACGACAAGGCCCTCAGCGCACAGGAAGTGCAGGGCTACAACCGCTTCAAGGCGTATCGTTGCGCCTCCTGCCATGTGGGCAAGAGCGTAGGCGGCCAGTCCTACGAGTACATGGATCTCAAGAAGGACTACTTTGCCGACCGCGGCGGCCAAGCGCTGGGTTCGGACAAGGGCCGCTACAACCATACCAAGAGCGACGTGGACATGCGCCGCTTCAAGGTGCCCAATCTGCGCAATATCGAGCTGACCGGCCCGTATCTGCATGACGGCACCGTGGACACGCTGGATGAAGCAGTGCGGATCATGGGCGTCTATTGCGCCGGTCTGGACGTGCCCCAGAGCGACCGCGACCTGATCGTGGCCTTCCTGCGCACTCTGACCGGCGAGCACAAGATGCTCTCCGGCAAGGTGGCGGCCAAGTAGCTTTATAAGCTGACAGCGTTGATCATGAAAGCGGGGTTCAGACTGATCTGAACCCCGCTTTGTTATATCCGGGAGAGTGCTAGACCCTTACACGCTGGCCGCCAGCGCTCCGTCCAAATTGGGATAGCGGAAGACATAGCCCGCTTCCAGCAGCTTGCGCGGCGCGTAGCGCTGGCCGTTGAGCAGCAATTCCTCGGCCATTTGTCCCAAGGCCAGCCGCAGGACAACGGCGGGCACCCGCAAGAACGCCGGGCGATGCAGCACCCCGCCCAGAGCGCGGGCAAAGCCCGCCGCGTCGGTCTGCTCCGGCGCGCAGAGATTGCAGGGGCCGCTGATCTCCGGATGCTCCAGTAAAAAGGCAATGGCCCCGGCTTCATCGTCCAGATGAATCCAGGGAAAGGGCTGGCGTCCAGTGCCCGCCGGGCCGCCCAGGCCCCAGCGGTACAGGGGCAGCATCCTGGCCAAGACCCCGCCGCCCTTGCCCAGCACCGGTGCGGTGCGGATACGGACCCGGCGCACGCCCAGGGCTTCCACCGGTGCGGACGATGCCTCCCAGCGGCGGACCACTTCAGCCAGAAAGCCCGACCCCGCAGGGGCGTCTTCCGTGCAGTCAGGGGCCGTCGCCAGATCGGGCCAGAGCCCGTACCAGCCCGAAGCCGAAGCCTGGATCAGGGTTTTCGGCAACGCATCCCCAGCCTTGTCCAGCAGGGCGAACGCAGCGCTCACGGCTTCTCCCGCGCGGACGCGGCTCTGTATAATGGCTTCACGCCGGGCAACAGTCCAGCGCCCGGCGCCGATATTCTCGCCCAGCAGATTGACCACAGCCGCCGCGCCCTTGCAGATTTCCGCCATGGCCTGCGGGCTTTGGCCGTCCCACCGGGCGTATGCCGGTCCGCCGTCCTCTTGGGGACGGACGCGGCGACTGCTCACCGTCACATTATGTCCGGCCCGGAGCAGGGCCTTGACCAGGGCCGAGCCGATAAAGCCCGTGCCGCCTAAAATTACAACGCGCATATGCGCCTCCGCAAGGAACATCCGAAGCCCTCTCCGCCTCAGGCATTCTCCTTGCGCATCAACTCGGCCACCTGGGCCACGTCTTTGTCCCCACGGCCCGAAAGGCTGACCAGCAACACCGTGTCCGCGGACATGGCCGGGGCCATCTTGATGGCCTGGGCCAGGGCATGCGAGGACTCCAGAGCCGGAATCACGCCTTCATGCCGGGACAGCGCGAAAAAGGCGTCCAGGGCTTCCCGGTCCGTGACGCTGACATATTCCGCCCGGCCCATATCCTTGAGCTGGGCATGTTCCGGGCCCACAGAAGGATAATCCAGCCCGGCGGAAATGGAGTAGACTTCCCCGGCCTCGCCCTGCGCATTCTTGATCATATAGGAATTAAAGCCGTGCAGCACGCCCGGCTCGCCCAGGCAGAGGGAGGCCGCATGCTCGCCGTAGGCCGTGCCGCGCCCGCCGGGCTCCACGCCCACGAGCCGCACGTCCGCGTCGTCCAGAAAACCCGCGAACAGGCCGATGGCATTGGAGCCGCCGCCCACGCAGGCCAGGCAGGCATCGGGCAGGCGGCCCAACTCTTCCAGCATCTGGGCGCGGGCCTCGCGCCCGATGACGGACTGGAAATACCGCACCATATAAGGATAGGGGTGCGGCCCCACCGCCGAGCCCAGCACGTAGAACATCTCCGGATCGTCAATCCACACGGCCAGAGCTTCGTCCACGGCTTCCTTGAGGGTACGCTGGCCGCTCTTGGCGGGCAGCACGCGCGCGCCGAGCATTTCCATGCGGATCACGTTCAGGTGCTGGCGCTCGATGTCCACTTCGCCCATGCAAATGGTGCATTCCAGCCCCATGAGCGCCGCGCCCGCCGCCGTGGCCACGCCATGCTGCCCGGCCCCGGTTTCGGCAATGACCCGCTTTTTGCCCATGCGCTTGGCCAGCAGGCACTGCCCCAGCGTATTGTTGATCTTGTGCGCGCCCAGATGATTCAGATCCTCACGCTTGAGCCAGATCCGGGCCCCGCCCAGCATGCGGCTGAGATTGGCGCAGTGGAACACCGGGCTCGGGCGCCCTGTATAATGGACAAACAGATATTCCAGCTCCCGCTGGAAGGAAGCGTCGTTCAAAGCCGCGTCAAAAGCTCCGGCCAGTTCGTCCAGGCGCGCCCTGACAGGTTCCGGCACATACTGGCCGCCGTACGCGCCGAAAAATCCCTGGCTGTCGGGTTTGCCGCTGAGGGCGGATTGTTGGCTCATGCTGTTCTCTCCTTACGCAAAAATGGGTTCTTACTCTGTCGTTTTTGCGAAGGAGATGTCAAGAGCGGGAGCGCGAGGACGTGTCGCGCGCCTTGCCGCTGCTCGGGCTTTTGCCTATAGTGCGGCCATTCTCTGCCCGCCGCGTGCGGGCGCACCTCAACCGGAAACAGCCCATGCTTGAAGAAAAATACACCGGCAACGGCAAGGTGCTGCTGCTCGCGGGCGGCGGCAAAATATACACGGATCTGGCGGCCCGCTTCGTGCGCAGCGAGCGGGAGCTGGAGGACATCGCGGCCTCGCCCTATTCCCGACAGATCGTGCGGAACATTTTATCCAGCGGGCACCGCGCGGCCTTGGAATTCGACTATTTTCTCTTCGGCGTGGAGGGCTACTCGCGCGTGACCGAGGCCCAGCTGGTACGCAAGCGCCTGGCCTCTTATCTGATCAAATCGGGCCGGGCGGAGCTCAACGGCAAACGGCGTTTCTCCGTGGTCTACCCACGCGAGGTGGCGGAATTTTCCGCGCCCGTAACCTTGCCCGGCGGGGGCACCGCCACGCTCAGCGGACGGGATCTGGCCGAGTTGACCCGCCAGTGGTACGAAGCCGGCCTGGAAGCCGGACTGCCCGAGGAAAATCTGCGCTATCTGAAACCCCAGGCCACGGAATTCAAAGCCATCATCGGCATGAACGCCCATGCCCTGCTGGACTGGTTCGCCATCCGCTGCTGCCGCAACGCCCAGCATGAAATCCGGGATCTGGCCTGGAAGATGCTGCGCCTGTGCCGAGGGGCCGCGCCCGACCTGTTTGAAGGCGCGGGCCCCAACTGCGTGCAGCTGGGGTATTGCCCGGAAAACAATCTACAGAACGCGCGCTGCAAAGGCCGGATCATCACCAAGGACGAAGCCCTGGCCGTGCTGCGGGAACGGGGCGCGAAAGGCAAACCCGCCCGTTGGGGGGAAGCGGCCTGGAGCAACGCCGCCTGGAGCGGGAGCACACTGGAAGCGGCCCCCCCCAGCGATAGCGAATTTGAGGAAGAATAAACGACAGGCCCCGATCTGGTACCAGATCGGGGCCTGTCGTTTTTCTACTTTGTTCTTAGAGCAGATTAACTTTGAAAAGTAACCCGCTCTAAATCCGCTTGAGGGCCTTTTTCAGCGTGTCCCGGTAAATGCGCAGCACATCCAGACGGGCATATTTCTTGTCCTCCGCCGGGACGATATGCCAGGGAGCCTCTTCCGTGCTGGTACGGGCGAACATTTCTTCCGCGGCCTCCATGTAGGCAGGGAATTTTTCCCGGTTGCGCCAGTCCTCTTCCGTGATCTTGTACTGCTTCCAAGGCGTGTTTTCCCGCTCCCGGAAACGCCGCAGCTGTTCTTCCTGGGAAATATGCAGCCAGTATTTAACCACTATATTGTGGGGTTCCCGTAACTGGGCCTCAAAATCGTTGATTTCAGCGTAAGCCCGCTTCCAGTCGGCGGGCGGCGTAAGTCCCTCGACCCGTTCCACCAGCACCCGGCCATACCAGGAGCGGTCGTAGACGGTCACAAAACCCGCCATGGGCACATGCCGCCAGAAACGCCAGAGATACTGATGGGCCAGCTCCTCGTCCGTGGGCGCGCTGATGGGGATCACCCGCACAATGCGCGCATCCATGCCCGCCGTAAGCCGCCGGATCGCCCCGCCCTTGCCCGCGGCGTCCCACCCCTCGAAGACCAGCGTGCTGGAAATGCCGTGTTTCCAAGCCTTGTAGGTCAGGGCGTAGATATCCTCCTGCAGGGCGGCCAGCTTCTTTTTATACTCGCTGTGCTCACGCGCGCTGCTCAGATCCACCGCGTCCAGAGCATTGAACGCGGCGGCATCGTCCCGCTCCGGCCCGCTGCACCCCTCGGGACACACCTGGGCGGTCACAACAGGCGCGTCCTGCGCCAGGGTCTTACGGGCGGCCACGGCGCTGGAAAGCGCGCTGGTCAGGGCGCGGGTCACGGCCACATTGCGGAAATTGGCATCAAAAGCGTCAATGAGAGTCCAGGGCGCATAGGCCCGGTCGGTAATGGTTATGGCTTTGGCCGCCGCGCTGACCAGGGCCTCGTAATTTTCCTCACTCTTCTTGTCATACGGCGTGAAGCTGCGGTGGCCCTTGTGCTTCAGGCGCTGTTCCAGACGTTCCTTGTGGGCTTTTTTCCCGATATGCAGCCAGAATTTGACGATCAGGGTTCCCGATGCTGCCAGTGCGCGTTCCAGCCGGGCCCAGCGCTGCATCCGCCGGTTGAAATCGTTCTCGTCCAGGCCGCCGCAGCAGAACTTCCGGACAGGTTCGCTGTACCAGCCCCCGAAAAACACGGCCATTTCGCCCTTGCCGGGTAACGCGCGCCAGTAACGCCAGGCCTCGGGCCGTTTTTTTTCCTCATCGGTTTCCAGCCAGAAGGTGTGGTTGCGGATGTTTTTGGCATCCATCCAGGCCGACAGCAGATTGACCACCGCGTCCTTGCCCACGCCGTCCACGCCTTCAATAATTACCAGCGCGGGCACGTCGTGTTCGCGCGCCTCGCGTTGCGCGGCGAACAGTCTGCCGCGCAGATCCTCTTTAAGAGCGTCGTATTCCTTGGTAGAATAAGATCTGCCCAGGGATGCCGATTCAAACATTGCTTTCTCCCTTTACCTCGCGCGGCGGCGGGTCCGAGCTCTGGGCCGAACCGTTGACCACCGCGCCGATCATGACGCCCAGGTGGCTCATGGCCAGGCCCAGCCACCAGATGCGATAAAAGTCATGCCCGAAAATGCCGTTGACCAGCCAGCCGGCGAAACCGATCCAGAACCAGGCGGTCAGCCGCCAGTACAGGTTCGGGCTTTTTCCCGCGCATTCCGCCGTCAGGCGCGGACGGATGCGCTTGTACCCCCACCAGAGAAAGCCCAGCAGAAAGACCATGCCCAGACAAAAGCCTACCAGCCCGTGAGCGTAGAGCATGTCCAGGTAGAGATTATGCGGATGGCTGATGGTGATCTCGTCCCCGGCCGGGGAAAGGCCCAGGGCACGGAAGGCCGCGTTGTACTGCCCGGCGCCGGCGCCGAACCAGGGATGTTCCAAAAAAACGCGCCAGCCCAGTTCCCAAAGGCTCCAGCGCCCGTCAGAGGCCAGTGTTTCCGGCGTCAGGCGTTGCGGCTGGCAGAGGATGAACAGGACCAGAGCCGCCAAGGGCCAGAGCAGGATGCGCCACTGCCAGCGCCGTCGGCGCAGCAGGGCCCAGAAACCGAAGGCCGAGGCCACTGCCAGCGCGCCGCTGCGGCTGGCCGCCCCCTGGAGCAGAAAAAAGGCGGGCCAGAAGACGGTCAGACACAGAAAGGCGGAACTGCCGGCGTCCAGCCCACGGCGCAGGATGAACCAGAGGCCGAAGGCCGGGATCAGAGCCAGCGCGATATAATTGCCCACCGTGTAGTCGCCCAGGCTGCCGGTCAAGCGCCCGGCATTGGGTTCATAGCCCATGATGAAGTCGCGGCCTGTGAAGGCCTGCCAGAGACCGTCCAGGCCCTGCCAGGAGCAGGCCAGCACGCAGGCCCAGACCAGGCGGCGCAAGTCCTTCTCGCCGCGCACGCATTCCATGGCGATAAAGGGCAGGATAAAGCCCTTGTTGATGCCCGTGCCCGCGTGCAACAAGGAAGAAAGCGGATCCGTGGAAAAACAGACGCCGATGCCGACCATCAGCCACAGGCAATAGAACAGCGGGCGGGCGTCGAGACGGCGCAGCACGCTGTTCCGCCATTCATGGCGGTAATAGAGCAGCAGAAAAATAAAACTGAGCACCGGCATGACCTCGCGCATGCCGTAACCGATGGGAAAAGAAGCCAGCGAGAGCCAGAAGGACCAGAACAGACAGGCAAACCAGAGTTCACCCGGCCGTTCCCGGCGCATGGCGCGCCACGGCTCCAGCCTGGACGCGGCCCAAAGGGCCGGGGCCGCGAAAATCTTTGGCATCACACCTCCTCACATGCGGCGGCGGGGCCGCCCCATGCCGTCGCCGCGCCGCACATTTGCAGCATAGCCGCCCGGCCCGGCAAATTCAAGCCGATACGGCCTTGTGTTGCCGGGGCTATGGCACTAGTATGCTGTGATCTGCAGTATTCACTTTATGACTTGTTTTGAGGAGCACATGGCACGATTTACCGGTTTTGATGAAGTTTTCAGCGCGTTATATGTGGATTTTGACAATATCTATACCCGTTTTCTGGAGGCGGACCCGGAAGCCGCCCGGACCTTCGGCTCGGCGCCCTACCGCTGGGTTCGCTGGATTGAAAACCACGCCCTGCGCATTCTGTACGGCGAGGGCGTGCGCCGACGCATCCTCAAGCGGATGTGTTATCTGAATCCGCAACGTTATCAGGAATTCCGCAATCCGTTTATCCGCAGCGCCTTTCAGGTGGTGGACTGTCCGCCGTTGACCTCACGCGGCAAAACCAGCACGGACATCCATCTGGTTATGGACTGCATGGACGATCTCTCCCATTCCACCCATTTTGATGAATTCATCATTTTGTCCGGCGACGCGGACTTCACCCCCCTGCTGATCCGCCTGCAGGAACACGCCCGGCGCACCCTGGTGCTTTCCGTGGGCTATTCCTCACCGGCGTATACCGCTGCCGCTTCCTGGCGCATCCGCGAGGATTGGTTCCTGCAGCAGGCCCTCAAGGACGACCGCAGCGATGATGAGGACACCGAGCTGCCCGCCCGCGCCGCTCCGGCCGCGCCTCCGAACAACGATGAGGAAGAGGACGACTCTGCCTCCGGCAACCGTTGAGGCCTTCACCGGGTTCCAACGCTTGCCGCGGACACCACGGCCGCTCCGCGCCTTCCCGCTGCGGGCGGCATATATAAGGAAGCAAACGGCAGTTTGCCGGAGATTTCCCGGCAGCAAAACGGCCATGTCCCAAGCCTGCGGGCAACGGGCATGGCCGTGCCGCGTCCGGGCGCTTTCTTCCCGGCAGCGGCACAGGCCGGGAGCGCCCTTGACGGCGGCTGCGCCCCCGGCTAAAGATGGGCATGCTCCGGCCTGTGACCGGAGGGATGTTCCGGCGCGCGGCGCGCGTCTCGTTGATTTCGCAATCTTAAGGAGGCCCTATGTTTCGCGGAGTTTCCCTTGCCCTGCTCGTGCTGACGCTTTTCTGCGGCCAGGCCCTGGCGACGGAAAAGTACACCGTAGCCAGTGACTGCACCTGGCCGCCCATGGAAATGCTCAACGCCCAGAAACAGCCTGAAGGTTATTCCACGGATTACATCCGCGCGGTGGCCAAGGCCGCCGGTTTTGAGGTGGACGTCCGCAATATCGCCTGGGACGGCATTTTCGGCGGCGTAGCCACGGGCAAATATGACATCGTGGCCTCTTCCACGACCATCACGCCCGAGCGCCAGAAGCAGTTCGACTTCTCCGATCCCTATTATGAAGTGGTCCAGGCCGTGGTGCTGCCCGCGGGCACGAGCATCAAGAGCCTTGCCGACCTCAAGGGCAAGAAGGTGGGCGGCCAGATCGGCACCACGGGCATTTTCGTGATGCGCAAGGCCGATGTGGACGCGGACCTCAAGGAATACGACGACGTGGGCCTGGCCATTCAGGACATGGTGGGCGGCCGCCTGGACGCGGTGATCTGCGACGACCCCGTTGCCATGTACTATGTGAACAAAAAAGCCGACTACGCCGGCAAGCTGAACCTTTCCTTCAAGACCGGCGACAAGGAATACTACGGCTTCACCGTGCGCAAGGGCCGCCAGGATCTGGTGGACAAGCTGAACAAGGGCATCAAGCAGGTCAAGGAATCCGGCCAGGAAGCCAAGCTGATTGAAAAGTGGATGGGTAAGAGCAACTAGGCGGGATTCTCGGATTCTCCGGCGGAAGCGACGCGTTTCCGCCGTTTACCGGCCCTGACGCGCGGGCGGGCGGCTCCAGCCCCCGCCCGCGCCCACCACAAACAAGAGCGGTCCGGCTGTGACAACGGCAAACCGCTTTGCGCGGATTTCGGAAGAATCCGCGCGCGGCTATCGGCGCAGGGCGGATTCCTTTTGCCGTCAAACGCCGATTGCACGCGTAAAACACACTAAAAGGCGGCGGCGTCCATGCCCGAACCCAACGACACTCACAGCAAGGGCAATATTGTCATGGTCACGGACGGGGCGTCCATCCCGGACCCCCGCGAATGGCGTCTGATCAACGCCTGGTCCATTGCCCTGGTGGGCGCTGTGTGCGCTCTTTTCGCGCTCTGTCTGCTCTGGCCGGACCCCTATCTGCGGATTCTGCTCTATCTGCCGGACGGCGTGGTGGTCACCTTCAAAATCACGGTCATGTCCATCTGCTGTGCCGTGCCCCTGGGCCTGCTGACCGGCCTGGGGCGCATTTCGCGCAATCGCGCAATCAATCTTCTCGCCTCCACCTATGTGGAGGTCATCCGCGGCATCCCGCTCCTGGTCCAGCTCTTCTACATCTACTACGCACTGTCCCGCTTTTTCCAGATCAGCGGCATCACCTCGGCGGTCATTGCCATCAGCGTCTGTTACGGCGCATACATGGGCGAAGTCTTCCGCGCGGGCATCATGGCGATTTCCAAAGGCCAGAGCGAAGCCGCGCGCTCCCTGGGCTTCAACCGCTTTCAGACCATGTTTTACGTGGTGTTGCCCCAGGCCTGGCGCACCATTCTGCCGCCCGTGGGCAACGAGTGCATCGCCATGCTCAAGGACACCTCCCTGGTTTCGATCATGGCCGTGCCCGACATCATGCAGCGCGCCCGCAGCTTTGTGGGCACCACCTATCTGTACTTCGAGACATACACGGTTATTGCCCTGATTTATCTGATCATCACCCTTGCGCTCTCCAAAGCTGTGAGCATCATGGAATCCAGACTGAACTACTATGACGGCAAATAACTACGCCTCGTTACGGATTTAAAGGCAACCTGCTCTACTCTGCCGGGATCGGCAAAATCCCGGCAGAGGTTTTTTCATGCAAAACCACGCGGGCCACCCCGAAAAGGCAGCCCGCGCAGAAAATAATGGCGCACAGGCTTAGTCGTCGTTCATCTTCTTACCGAACAGACCAAGAATAAGGGCGAAGAGAAAAAATCCACCACTGATGAGAAGAACCTTCGTACCGAGATCCATGATGTGCTCCTTGCGTTCCTGAAATGGAGGTTTGTCATCCACGCTCGTCCGGCACAATATATCCGTACAGGAGAAGCGTACGACGACTTGTGGAGGAAACGGGTTCAGGAGGCACGAGCGGGAGGAGGAGCAAGGGAAAAAGGCAGCATGCCCCGGATTTCACGGAGACCGGGAATATGGCCCATGTCATGGGAAAAAAGGAACCGCGTGAAAAAATGGGGATGAAAAATGATAGGGATGACGCCGGAGACAAGAGGAGAATCAGGCGATCCCGGCTCTGAGCCATCCAGGGAGCGGTGGCACCGTTTGCTCCCCTGTTTCCGAAAGGGAACAGAAAGGGTGGGGAGTGCGGGAAAGGCGCTGGATGCCATGAACGGCTTGAAATTTACAAGCCCCAAGGATCGGGCCGGTGCGTTTCGTCCGCAGGTCAGCAGGAAGATCGTGATGATCCCCATACATATTCCGCAGAAAAGGCAAATCCGGCGAGTGGCGTTCATGGTCTTGCACTCTTTTTTGTCTTTGGGTATACGTTATACGGAAAAAATTGACTTGTCAAGCAAAGAGGGATGAGAACGCAGGGCAGACACATCTAAAAAAACGCGGCCAGTGTATTTCTAATTTAATTATTTAAAATAGTTAATACACGCTACGGAGTTGGGTAAAGCCACCTTTGCTCCGCCGGAGCGAAG
>OMGS01000541.1_pt1 | contig 20305 bp, 12 predicted proteins | sample 1646081 | NCBI WGS metagenome assembly OMGS01 (sample SAMN05578591, study PRJEB25193) | human gut metagenome | biome: Human Microbiome; feature: human-associated habitat; material: feces | host: Homo sapiens | place: USA:Birmingham | reverse complement strand
CCGCCAAGCTGCCAACAGCAGCCAAGAACCTGGTCAACGCGATTGCGGAGTCACCGGTTTCCGGTAGTATGAGTTCGCAGCTCGGGGCAGTGGGGGATTTGGGTCGGCTGGGTGGGGGAGGTAAAGGTTATGTCGATATTCTTTCCCACGAAGCTAAACAGCATATTTTGTATGGCGACAAACCTGGGAGTGGTGGCCATTTGTGGCCGGGGCAGGCAGGGAAGACAGTTTTCCCTCAAAACTGGTCGGCAGATAAGATAGTTCACGAGGTTGGTGATATTGCGACGTCCCCTAGTACCAAATGGTATGCCCAAACAGGAACTGGTGGGGTTTATACAAGCAAGGGTGATCCCGCTAAATGGGTTGCTTATGAGGTTCGTGATGGAGTTCGTATGCGCGTTGTTTATCAGCCCGCTACAGGAAAGGTGATCACAGCCTTCCCCGACAACGCACCTATCCCACCTTATAAGCCCATTAAATAGGTCTTTTATGTACGCTGATCGTATTGTCAAATTTGGGGAGAGATTCCAGGGACGGCTAGAGTTTACGCTGCTTCAGGGAGCACTAGACTATGTTGGATACAATGAGGAAAGTCTGGCTTTTGAAGTTCTGTGTGACCATATTTGTGAATATGATGTATCTATCACGGATGAGGAATATCGCGAGGCTGTACAATTAGCCCTGGATATGGGGTTTGACTTAGAGGAAGGTCCATTCAAACACTTGAAGGGTTTGAAGTCGTAGTTTTTAAAACATACATCGTTTGCTTTTTCAAATACTGGCCTCGGGCAGCATAAAGGGGACATATTTATTTTCCCTGCTCTAATTCTCTGAGCAGGGAGGCTCCGCGAGGCCTAGGCAGAGGCGAGTGGTTTTACTGAACTATCCGCTTCACGTGGTTCAGTGTGGGTAAGATCGGCAGTGGTATACAGTGGGAATGAGAGATATAAACACTAGTCAAAATTAGAGTAGGAAAAATAAATCTGTCCCCTTTTTCCCATAGTGGTAAAAATAAATCTGTCCCCTCTTTCCTCGTAGTTAATTTTTCTATTTGTCGCGGCTACTTAAGAGAGTCGTCTGATATAGATTAGCTGCAATTAGGGCTGCGTTATTTTTTTTGAGTCATGCAGAGCCTGAATAGTGTCGCAACTTTATAGTAACGAAGGGGGCGTGTTCTTTGATGAGGATGTTGGCTGCTTCGCAAATTGCGTGAGCTTTCTCAATCTCTTTTGGCGGTATTAATATTTCTTGAGAGATTGAAGTCTCCATTTTAAGTATAGAGAAGTATCCGTTTATATCGCATACATCCAGACCCAGTTCGGTCCAGCTGGCTATGCTGGCCTGAGTTGAGTTGAAATCACGAAATCGAGAGAGCTTTAGTGCGTCAATTACTTCGCTGTATACTTCCATTGATAGTAGAACAGAGCCATTCCCTTCTGCCTTGATAAGGCCTTGAAGCTCCGCTAGTTGTTCTTGCGTATCTATCTGGATTAGCTGTAACTCGTTTTCTTGAAGTTTTAGACTGTTAAGTGCCCTCTCATAAAGTTGAGTGTCTTGCGGCCAGGCTGTGGCGTCGGCTGAAATATTATCAAGACTTTCGGGGAGCCTGATATCGAACCCGATGCATTTGAACTCCATAGCTTAACCTCCGTTTTGACTAGTCCAACTTGAGTACGATGAGCAGGACGATAGTCCGCTGGGTTGTACGGGGTGAGTGTCTGCCAGTCCTCTTTTTTTATTCCAGAAGCACCCATTAGGGGATTTGTTCATTTGCCATATATGGTAATGGGGATCCATCCCTTTGTGTTTGTGGCCAGTATTGTACTCATAACACTGTGTGCCTGCCGGTGGATCACATTCGTCTTCTGGGCAAAAAGCGTTTCCTGCAGCATTCCCTGCCAAACCACCGCCAATAGCTCCAATTGCACCACCTGCGGATGCACCAGCAACACCGCCGGAAATCGTCCCACCTATAGGCAATACCAGCGTACCTCCTGCCCCCCCTGCTAATCCACCGACCACAGTACCTACATAACCACCCGTTACTGTACCTACGGTAATGCATGCAGCTAAACAGATTTGATCGGGGACTGTTCCTCGCCAATCTGTTTGATTGATCGGATTTGCATTCACATAACCATAAGTGTTGATTCCTCCCTCCAACCCAATCGGATCACTCTCCACATACCGCCCAGTCTCCGGATCATAGTCGCGGAAGTAGTTGTAGTGCAGCCCGCTCTCCGCATCGTAGTACTGCCCGGGGAAGCGCAGGTTGACCTGGGTGCTGCCCTGGCTCAGCGCTTCGCCGCGGCCGAAGGCGTCGGACTGCCACTGCCAGGCGATCTGGCCGCTGGCGTCGGTGGCCAGGCGCGGGGTGTCGAGGTGGTCACCATGGAGGTAGAGCAGGGTCGGGTTGCCGACCTTGCCCTGGGCGTCGTAGTCGGCGTCGATGGTGGCCAGCGGCAGGCTGTCCAGCCACAGGTAGTACTGGGCTCGCAGTTTCCGGCCGCTGCCGTCGTGTTCGGCTTCGCCGAGCAACTGGCCGTCGGGACCGTAGAGGTAGGTGGTGACGCTCTCGGGGGTGAGCTTGACGATGCGCTGGCCGAGGGCGTTGTAGCGGTATTCGGCGACCTGCTGGCCGTCGAGGCTGACGCTTTGCAGGCGGCCCTGGGCGTCGTAGGCCAGTTTGCGCGCGGCGCGGTCCTGGGTGAGGTTGCCGGCGGCGTCGCTGGTCACCGCTTGCGCGCCGATGGCGGTCAATCGGTTGCTGTCGGGCGCGTACTGGTAGTCCTGGCTGCTGGCGGTGCCGCCTGAGGCGGGGTTGTCGCTGCGTTGGGTGCGGTTGCCGACCGCGTCGTAGGCGTAGCTGCGCCCGCCCTGGACGCCGTGTTCCTCGGTCAGGCGGTCCAGCGGGTCATACTGGTAGTCCAGGGTGCCCCAGAGGCTGTGGCGGTGCTGCTGGATATTGCCATTGGCATCGTGCTGGTAGTCGCTCTGCCAGGGGCCGACCTTCTGCCGCAGCAGTTGGTAGTCCTGGTCATACTCGCGGCTGAGGGCGATGCCGTTGCCCCAGGTCAGGCGCTGCAGCGGGCCGAAGGGCAGGTAGGCGATCTGCCCGACCAGGGTGCTCGGCGCCTTGTCGCCTACTGCCAGGGTCACGCTGGCGACCTGGCCGCCGGCGTTGCGCGGGTAGCCGATGGCGAGGCCGGAGGGGTAGCCGATCTCCAGCAGTTGGTTGGCCGCGTCGTAGCGGTAGGTCACGCGGTCGAGCAGGGTCTGCTGGTCGAGGCGGATGCTGCGTACCTGCTCGACCAGGTTGCCGCGCTCGTCGTAGCGGTACACCAGGCTGTCGCGGGCACCTTCGATGGCGCCCAGGCGGCCGATGCCCTTGTTGCCGTCGGCGGTGAGGTCGTAGCGGTACTGTACGTCGAGGCTCGGGTCGCTCGGCGAGTGGCGCTCGATCAGGCGATTGAGGGCGTCGTAGCGATACTCGCTGACCGCACCGCGAGCGTCGGTGCGGCGGATGACGTTGCCGGCGGCGTCGTGCTCGAAGGTGGTGGTGCCGCTGTCCGGGCTGACCAGTCGGGTCAGGTTGCCGAGGCCGTCGTATTCGTAGCGGGTGGTGACGCCGCGCGGGTCCTTGACCTCGGTGAGGTTGTCCTGGGCGTCGTAGGCGAGTCGGGTCTTGCCGCCGAGGGGATCGCTCTGGCCGACCAGCCGGTCGAGGGCGTCGAAGGCCTGGCTGTGGGCGAACTGGCGCGGGTTGGTTTCGCCGACCGGATTGTCGTTGAGGTCGTAGGCGAAGCTGCGTGTCTGGCCGCCGGCGCCGACCGCACGGAGCAGCCGGCCAAGCTCGTCGTAGGCCCATTGCTGCTGGCGCACCAGGCTGCCGCTGGCGTCCTTGATGCGCTGGGCGGTGCGATTGCCCTTGGTGTCGACGTCGTATTCGAGGCGTTCGCCGAGGTTGTTGCCGATCGCTACCAGGCGCCGTGCGTCGTCGTATTCGTAGCTCAGCCAACTGCCGTCGCCACGGGTGACGCGGGTGATCTGGCCGACCGCGTCATAGTCGAAGCGGGTGGTGCTGCCGGCGGTGCTGACGGAGGCCAGCCAGCCGTCGACGCCGGTGTAGGCGAGGCTGCTGGTGACGCCGTTGGCATCGGTGATGCTGCCGGGCTTGCCGCGCTCGTCATAGTCGCCGAGGCGGGTGACCTGGCCGAGGGCGTTGGTCACCTGGGTCAGGTTGCCGCGACTGTCGTAGGCATAGAGGGTGACGTCCTGCACATCGGTGCGCGGACCGTCGGCGCGCTCGATCAGGCCGAGGGCGTTGTAGCTGTAGCTCCAGGCGCGCTCGGCCGCCTGTGCGGGCAGGGCGAGGGCGCAGGCCAGGGCGAGGGCGCCGAGACGGGGGAAGTATGGGGGGATGCGCATGGGGGGCGTCCTTGTCAGCGGGTGGTGACGGTCTCGCCGGTCTTGCGTCCCTCGGCGTCGTACTGGTAGCGGGTGATCCGGCCGGGCTCGCTGACCTGCACCGGGAGGAACAGGGTCGGGTGCCAGTCGGTTGTGATGGTGCGCGCCTGCGCAGTGCCGGCGGCCTCGGTGCGCGAGGTCTCCAGGCCACGGGCGTTGTACTGGTAGGTGGTCAGGTTGCCGTTGTTGTCGCGTTTGCTGGTGAGCAGGCCCTGGTCATCGTAGGTGAAGGTGGAATTGCTGCTGGGGCAGTTGGGCGAGGGTTCGCCTTCGATATACGTTATGTATTTTATACCTTGGATAAATTGAAAGTGATATGTTGTTTTTCTGCCGTACGGATTGACTATTGTCATGGAGTTATTGGTGATGTCTGATATTTGTGTCTTATCTATGCCTGATGCACGCTCTATCTCGAACAAGTAGTTTTTTCTGTATGTCCAAAGTGCCTCCTTTATATTGTCTCTTGCTGTTACGCTGCTTAGCTTCCATTTTGGGGAGGTCTGCGCATAGTCAAAGGTGGTGAGGGAGGCATTGTTGTTGTCTATTTTTCGAAGGTTTAAAGAGTTGTCATATATAAACTTGATTTTTTTGATTTCAGATTCAATTAAAAGCGGTTGAAGTCTAGTGTCTTGGGTGATCGTAGTGGTGAATTTTGTCTTGGAGGAAACTATCAGTTTATTGTTTGGTGATTGAGTGACTGTGTACTCTACTTTGTTGATTTTTTTGCTTATTAGTTTTCCATTTTTATCGAACTCAAGTCGATTGTTTTCTATGGAGTCGTAAATGTATCCTGTTTCTGTCTTTGTCAGGGTTTCAGGATGCTTATGGAGGGAGGGGAAAGTTGCCGTCCTACCGTCGCTGAGCGAGATGTATGTATTTCCTTGGATACTAATTAGAAAATCAGAGAAATTATGTCTCCATAAATTATTTTTGCCGTCATAGTGTACACTGATAGGCGGGGATCTGGGGTCTGCTGGCACTGTATATGTATAATCTGGCTCACCAGTATAGATATTGTAAATACTGGGGCTGGCGCATGAGTCTGTTTTTGGAGGAACTCCCTCTAGACATGATCCATTGATAAAATTAGGGTGCTGGCAGCTGGATAGGTTGTACAGGACAGGTCCTGGTAGGTATTGGTTTGTGAAGACTTGGCCTGTGGGTACTGTCTCTGTGTAGTGGCATTTCGAGTAGAGCACAGATCCTGCAGGATATACTTCGGTATATATATTGATATTTATAACCTAAAGGTGCGTTGTCTTGCTTCTTTTGTACTGCTTTTTCGCAGTGAGGGACAGGGTTTGTGGTGCATTTGCTAGGGTCTCCAGGGCCGCCTGCTGTAGTCCAGCAAAAAATTTCTGAGTCAGAGGAGAATGCAAAGTTATGTTGAGTGATTAAAAAGAGCATGCTTATTGTTGTGATAGGATGTTCTTTAAGTTTCAACATGAGAACTCCTTGCTGAATATATAAAGGCTAAATCTTCCAGCTCCATGGTTTGGTGTGATGGAGCGTCGGTTGAAAGGTAACTCTCTAGTTCGTTGTAACCGCCTCTCCGGTCTTGCGTCCCTCGGCGTCGTACTGGTAGCGGGTGATCCGGCCGGGCTCGCTGACCTGCACCGGGAGGAACAGGGTCGGGTGCCAGTCGGTTGTGATGGTGCGCGCCTGCGCAGTGCCGGCGGCCTCGGTGCGCGAGGTCTCCAGGCCACGGGCGTTGTACTGGTAGGTGGTCAGGTTGCCGTTGTTGTCGCGTTTGCTGGTGAGCAGACCCTGGTCATCGTAGGTGAAGGTGGAATTGCTGCCGGGGCAGTTGGGCGAGGGTTCGCCTTCGATGGCGACGATGCGCTTGATACCCTGGATCACCTGGAAGCGGTAGGTGGCCTGCTTGCCGTATTCGTTGGTGACGGTGGTGGAGCCGTCATCGTTGTAGGCGAGGGTGACCTTTTCGGCGCCGTTGGCGTGTTCGCTGGAGATGGCGCGGCCTTGGTCGTCGTAGGTCCAGGTGGCGTAGCGGGCTCCATTTTCATCTGTTATTCCGGTTAACAGACGGGGGTTTTGACTATTTTCGTAATGGTAGTCTTTTTCCGATTTGAAACCGGAGGCATTAGTTGTTCTTTTAGTTAGGCTTCCGTTTTGATTGTAGGTTAGGTCTACTTTTGTGCTTGATGTTTCCAAGGATTTGGCTTTTCCATATTCGTCGAGAAGGATTTCGACTTTTTCTTGGCTCTTTGTCCTTGCTGTCAGGAGATTTCCTTTCCGCTCTAGAACGATGGGAGAGGAGTGGTGGTGTTTTATCTTCTCAGGCTCTTCGTCCTTGAAGGTTACTTCTTTATGCTTTTGGGTGTAAGTAAGTTGGTTATTCTTTTCTGATAGTATTCCTTGGGTCGGAGTTTTAGGGGTGAATGATCCGGATTCGATCTTGTATTCCAGTTCCTCGCCACTGGGGCTTGCTATTCTTATTGTTGTGGTGTCTTTTAGAACTCTATAGTCTAGTGAGGTCTTCCATTCTGTATCTATGGAGTTATAAAGCAGTAGTATGGGGAACGGTTCTGTTATTAGTGCTTCTTCATATTTTTTTGTACCATACGCCACTATAATAGGGTTTCCTATCGTGGAGTTAGGCGCGTTGCATGTATTGGAAGGAGGCGATGTTTTTCCCGCGGGTCCTCCATTTTTTTCACATGCCCCGGTTGCATGTGAGTACGTATCTAATGGTGAGCAATCCCCTCTTCTATAAAGACGTAATTTTCCGTAACTCTCAGTTCCTGCAGATGGGCCGCTAATGTATATATAGTCAAATCTGCAGTCGCGAGTTTTACTTGAGACGTATTTTGTCCTGATTTCCGTAATTGCTATCTGGCCACCGGCCCCAAGCCTTTCATAAGAATCCCTTTTGCGCTGTTCTGCATAGTAATTACATAATTCGCTAGGGGTTTTTATTTTTTTGTCTTCAGTGCCAACACCATACCAGTAAATTTCCGCCGTTGCGGCTTGAGAGATAGATAGGAATGCAAGGAGTTGCAAGGTTTTCAGTTTGAATTGCATGGTTCGAAGTAATTTTTCAGGGTTATGCGTTGAGTATCTGATAAACAAGATGAACATCCTCCGGCTCCAACCGATACAACTCCTCATCCGGCTCCATGCACAGCCGGCATCCGAGTCTCATATAAAAATCCACCGTGTTCTGCGACGGCGTAGCCGAAACGTAGAGCGCGCTGGCGCCTAGGTGGCGGGCCTGGGTGGCGGCGAGGTGGAAGAGGTGGGCGCCGAGGCCGCGGCGGCGGTAGGCGTGGCTGAGGTGGAGGAACTTCAGTTGCAGCCAGTCGCGCTCGGGGCCGAGGCGGCGTGGGTCGAGGACTACCGCGCCGATCAGGCGGCCCTGGTCGAACAGGCCGAGGAACCAGCCGCCGCGGTCGAAGCAGTCGAGCAGGATCGGCGTGTAGTGCTCGGCCTCGCCCTCCGGCCAGCCGCGCATGTCGTAGAACTCGGGGCGCAGCACCAGTTGGCCGGCCTCGACGGAATACAGGTGTTCGATCACTTCGCTGCGGTCGATCTCCCAGACCAGGGGGATTTCGTCGCGGCGCAGCAGGCGTTCTTCGGTCATCGTGGTTTCCTTGCGCTGAGGCCGTACATCAGCGGCAGGCGCGGACGATCGGCGGGCGGCAGCATGCGTCCGCCGCCGCCGTCGCGCATGCCGTCGAAGCCGGCCCAGCCGTTGGCGTAGGGGTATTCCTCCAGCCGTTCGAGTTGCAGGCCGGCGCCGAGCAGGGCGCCGATCACATCGGCCAGGCCCCACTGGAACTCGTAGCTGGGATGAGGGTTGCTGAAGTTCTCGACGCCGGCGCGGTAGCCGGAGGGCGCCAGGCTGGCGCCGGACTCGGCGACATAGTCGCTGACGCCGCTCTCGGCGATCGGCTCGCGGCTGAAGTAGTCGTAGGCCGGTTGCCAGTGTGGGTCGAAGTACAGGGCGAAAGGATGGAACTCCACCAGGACGAAGCGCCCGCCGGGAACCAGCACCTGGGCGATGCCGTCGGCCCAGCGCTTGAGGTCGGAGAGCCAGACCAGCGTGCCGTAGGAGGCGAAGACCCGTTCGAAGCGTTCGCCGCGGGTGGCGGCGACGGGCAGCCAGCGGAGGATGTCGTCGCGCTGGAAGTCGGCGGCGATGCCGCTGTCACGGGACAGCTGGCGGGCGAAGTCGATGGCGCTGTCGGCGATGTCGACCCCGGTGACGTGGGCGCCAAGGCGCGCCAGGCTCAGGCTGTCCTGTCCGGCGTTGCATTGCAGATGCAGCAGGCGCAGGCCGTCGAGATGGCCGAGCAGTTGCAGTTCCTCGGGATAGAGCGTGGAACCGCCGTTGCGGAAGAAGGCGGCCTGGTCGGCCTTGTGGCTGTTGTGCGCCCGGGTGGCGGCGTTCCACGACAGCCGGTTGGCCTCGTGCAGGTCGGATCGCATGGTTCGACTCCTTCCCTGGAGTGCGCCACCGCGCGGATGGCGGGTCCGGGGGATTACATGTCCTTGATGCTGCGCACCTGGTCCTTGTTGACGCGGGTGCGCTTGCCGTCCAGTTGCTCCAGTTCGTAGAAGCCGGAACTACGATCATAGCGCGGGGTATCCACCGCCTGGATCTCGCGGCCATCGTTGAGGGTGACGATGGTCGGGGTGGAGCAGCCGGCCAGGACGGCGAATGCGGACGAGAGCAACAGGGCGGGCAGCAGACGGGAGGTCATCGGAATTTTCCTTCGGACGGTTTTCGAGGCGGCGGATTCTACTCCAGTCGCGGCGCAACCGCTCTAGCCTGGATCACAGCGGCAAATTTCCGCTGCGATCGTACGTCTCTTCCGGTGAGCCGCCCGGATGGCGGCGCCTCTTCGAAGGGAGATTCCATGTCTGCCGTTTCCACCTCGTTGTTGCTTTTCCTCAACCTGCTGACCCCGGCCCAGGCCGCCCAGCCCGTGCCGCTGGCCGATGGCCGCATCGAGATCGCTGCCGGCGAGAGCCGCCAGCGCTACCTCGACCTTGCCCCCGGCGAGTTGCAGTTGCTCGACCTGGAGGTCGACCGCGGCCGCGTCCGTCTGCGCGCCACCACGCCCGACGGCAAGGCGTTGCGCGCGACGGAGCTGGCCGGACGCCAGTCGCTCGGCCTGCAGGCCGGCGAGCGCCAGGGCCTGCGCCTGACCTTCAGCGCCGACGAAGACACCGCACTGACCCTGATCCCCACCCAGCGCCTCACCCCGCAGACCCCGGCGCTTGATTCGCCGGCGCCGCAGAGCCCGACCCTGCAACGCCTGCAGGCGGAGCTTGCGGAAAAGCGCCCCGGCGCGCTGAAGGCGTTCTGGAAGCAGGTAGCGAAGCAGGGCACGCCGCTGGTGGAGCCGCTGGATGCCGAACGTGTGCTGGTCACCTTCCTCTGGCGCCAGCAGCGTCCCGGCGACGTGCGCCTGCTGTGGCCGACCCCGGAGGTCAACACCCGCCGCTTCGAGGCCCTGGCCGGCAGCGACGTGCGCTACCTGAGCCTGCCGCTGCGCCGCGACGCGCGGGTTTCCTACCAGCTCAGCGCCGACCTGCCGGACCTGCAACAGGCCGATCGCGGCACCTTGCGCCTGGCGTTGCAGGCGGCGGCGCGGCCGGACCCGCTGAGCCGTACGCCGTGGCTCAACAGCCGCGCGCTGCCGCGGGCCGAGCAGGCCTCGCTGGTGCAGCTCGGCGGCGCCCCTGCCGAGACCTGGGACCAGCCGCGCAAGGACGTGCCGCGCGGCAAGGTGGAGCGCCTCGGCTATACCAGCCAGGCCCTGGCCAACCAGCGCCAGCTCACGCTCTACACGCCGCCGGGCTACGACCCAGAGGGCCAGCGCTATCCGCTGCTGGTGCTGTTCGACGAGGACCACTACGCGCGCGACGTACCGACCCCGACCATCCTCGACAACCTGATCGCCGCCGGGCGTATCCGCCCGACCCTGGCGGTGATTGTCGGCAATGTCGACGCCAGCAGCCGGGGCCGCGAGCTGCCCTGCAATGAGGCCTTCGCCGACATGCTCGCCCACGAGCTGCTGCCCTGGTTGCAGCAGCGCTATGCATTGAGCGAGGAGCCTGCCGATCGCGTGCTTTCCGGTTCCAGCTACGGCGGGCTGGCCTCGGGCTGCATCGCCTACCGTTACCCGGAACGCTTCGGCAAGGTGCTGAGCCTGTCCGGCTCGTTCTGGTGGGGGCCGGACGAGCAGCAGCCGCAGTGGCTGGTACGGCAGTTCGCCGCTGGCGAGCGTTTGCCGCTGGCGTTCTTCCTCAGTTCCGGCCTGCTCGAGGAGCCCGAGGCGGACGGCATTCTCGGCAGCAACCGCAGCCTGCGCGCGGCGCTGCAAGGCAAGGGCTACCCGCTGCACTACCGCGAGTTCCCCGGCGGTCACGACTACGCGGCGTGGAGCCTGGAGCTTGCCGAAGGGTTGCAGGCCTTGTTGCCGGCGCATTGAGCCGGCTGGCTGGCGTGGGGCGGATAGCCGCTTGCGGTTATCCGCCGTGCCGCGGCCTGGAGATGGGGAAGGCTGTCCGGAGCGTATTCGCAATGCCCACCGCGTTGCGGAATCGGAAAAAATCGTCCAGGGCCATTTGCCAGCGTCGGCGGATAGGGGACAATCGGCGTTCGCCTCAATCGAACGACAAGGATGTTCTCGATGCGCCGACTCTTGCGCCCGGTATTCTGCGCCGCGCTCTTCTGCCTGTACCCAGCGCTGGTCCAGGCTGCCGCAGAAAGCGAAATCCTCGGCCTGTTCCAGCGCTGGCAGGCCGCCCACGGGCAGCGCAGCGGCAAGGCCCTGGAAGGGGTCTATGCGCCGCGCCTGGACTACTATGGCCGCGCGCAGACGCGCGAGCGCACCCTCTCCGCCAAGCAGGCCTTCTTCGCCCGCCATCCCGACTTCGAGCAGCGCATCGTCGCTGCGCCGCAGATCGTGCCGGGCGACCAGGAAGGCCGCTACGAGGTGCGCTTCGTCAAGCAGGTACGCCTCGACGGACGCCTGCGCAACTATCCGGGGCTGCTCCTGGCCGAGCGCGCCGGGCCGGGCGATACCTGGCGCTTCGTCGGCGAGAGCGACGAGATCACCCGCTACGCCGTCGACCCGCGGTACACCCCGCTGGCTCGCGGCCGCTTCGCCGGTACCGAGGCGGACTTCGCCTGGGTAGTGGCCCACGCGCCGAACAGCGCCGCCTTGTGCGACGAATACGAGGATTGCCGCTGCGACCTCTGGAGCGCCGACGCGCGCGTCCCGCCCAAGCCGCTGGGCAGTTGCACCGGCGCGGTGCTCAGCGTCCTCGGCGACCTCGACGACAGCGGCCGCGAGCGCCTGCAACTGCTGCGTACCTGGTGGACCAGCACCTGGACCAAGTCGTCGCTGCTGGAAATCCGCGACGGCCAGTGGGTGCGGATGCTGCCGGACATCTCCACCACCTGGGACGATGCCGAGGCCGAGCTGGTGCTGTACAAGGCCGACCCGCAGCAGCCGGGCCGAGTGCTGGTGACCGAAACCGTGATGGACGACGAGGGCGACTGGAGCCACCGCACCCGCAGCGAGGCGCTGCGCCCCGTACCCTGACGCCGGCCCCTTGGGCTGGGCGGCGCCAGGCCGTACAATCGACGGCTTTATGGCGAGCGTCGCCGCAGTCCAGGTTCCCGCATGCGCATCCACGTCTCCTTCATCGACCGTGTCGGCATCACCCAGGAGGTGCTGGCGCTGCTGGGCGGGCGCAACCTGAACCTGGACGCGGTGGAAATGGTGCCGCCGAACGTCTACATCGACGCGCCGACCCTCAGTCCCGAAGTGCTGGAGGAACTGCGCGCAGCGCTGCTGGGCATCCGTGGCGTGCAGGCGATGACCGTGGTCGACATCCTTCCCGGCCAGCGCCGCCGCTTGCAGCTCGATGCGTTGCTGGCGGCGATGGCCGATCCGGTGCTGGCGGTGGACGGCAAGGGCCTGGTGCTGCTGGCCAACCCGGCCTTCAGCGAGCGCTGCGGACGCGACCCGGCCGGCGAGCGGCTGGCCAGCCTGTTCGACGATGAAACCCTGGAGGATGCGCTGGTCGAGCAGGGCTTCCGCCTGCCGCTGCGCGAAGTGACCTTCATGGGCCAGGCCCTGCTGCTCGATGCCACGCCGATCACCGAAGGGCCGGGCGAGGGCGAGCGGCACCTGGCCGGCGGCCTGTTGACCCTCTACGAACCGAACCGCATCGGCGAGCGCCTGGCGGCCTTGCACCATGACCATGCCGAGGGGTTCGAGATGCTCCTCGGCGATTCCCAGCCGATCCGCACCCTGAAGACCCGTGCGCAGCGCGTGGCGGCGCTCGACGCGCCGCTGCTGATCCACGGCGAGACCGGTACCGGCAAGGAACTGGTGGCGCGCGGCTGCCATGCCCTGAGTGCGCGGCACAACTCGCCGTTCCTGGCGCTGAACTGCGCGGCGTTGCCGGAGAACCTGGCCGAAAGCGAGCTGTTCGGCTACGCCCCCGGCGCCTTCACCGGCGCCCAGCGCGGCGGCAAGCCGGGCCTGCTGGAGCTGGCCCACCAGGGCACGGTGTTCCTCGACGAGATCGGCGAGATGTCCCCCTATCTGCAAGCCAAGCTGCTGCGCTTCCTCAGCGACGGCAGCTTCCGCCGGGTCGGCGGCGACCGCGAGGTGAGGGTCGACGTGCGGATCCTCAGCGCCACCCACCGCAACCTGGAGAAGATGGTCGCCGAGGGCAGCTTCCGCGAGGACCTGTTCTACCGTCTCAACGTGCTCAGCCTGGAAGTCCCGCCGCTGCGCGAGCGCGGCCACGACATCCTGCTGCTGGCGCGGCACTTCATGCAGCAGGCCTGTGCGCAGATCCAGCGCCCGGTGTGCCGGCTGGCGCCGGGCACCTACCCGGCGCTGCTGAGCAACCGCTGGCCGGGCAACGTGCGCCAGTTGCAGAACGTGATCTTCCGTGCCGCTGCGATCTGCGAGAGCAGCCTGGTGGATATCGGCGACCTGGAGATCGCCGGCACCGCCGTGGCGCGGCAGAACGACGGCGAGGTGGGCAGCCTGGAGGAGGCGGTGGAGGGCTTCGAGAAAGCCCTGCTGGAGAAGCTCTACGTCAGCTATCCATCGACCCGCCAGTTGGCTGCGCGCCTGCAAACCTCGCACACCGCCATCGCCCACCGCCTGCGCAAGTACGGCATCGGTCCGCGCGCCTGAAGCGGGCTCAGCCCTCGCTGGAATACACCGGCTTGCCGGCGAACCAGGTCTTCAGCACCTTGGTTTCGCCCAGTTGCGTCTCCGGCACCTCGAACACGTCGCGGTCGAGGACGATGAAGTCCGCCTGCTTGCCCGGCTCCAGGCTGCCGATCCGGTGCTCCAGGCCGATGGTCCGCGCAGCGTTGCGGGTGTAGGCGTAGAACATGGTCTGGCGGTCCAGGCGTTCGCCGGCGTTGAGCACGCCCTGCGGGCCCTTGCGGGTCACCGCCTGCTGGATGGCCTTCCACGGCGACAGGCTGGACACCGGCCAGTCGCTGGCCCCGGCGATGGTCGCGCCCTTGCTCAGCAGGGAGTGCGCCGGGTACTGGTAGCGGTAGGCGAAGGCGCTGATATAGGGCTTCATCAGGTCCACCGTGGTTTCGTCGGCGGCGGCCCAGTACAGCTGCATCGAGGCGATCACGCCGAGCGGCCTGAAGCGCTCGAATTCCTTGGGATTGACCAGTTGCAGGTGGGTGATGGAATGGGCGATGCCGCTGTCGCGGTCGCGCCGCGCCTGCTGCATGCCGTTCAGCGCCTCGCGCACCGCGCGGTCGCCGATGGCGTGGACGTGGACCAGCCAGCCGCGGGCGTCGGCGGCGCTGACCAGTTCGCCGAAGTGCGCCGGGTCGATCAGCAGTTCGCCCGTCTTCCTGCTGTTGCGGTAGGGCTCGAGGAGCGCGGCGGTCTGCGCCGGGTATTCCGGTACGCCGTCGGCGAACACCTTGATTCCCGGCAGGGTCAGGTTGGGGCTGCCGAGGAAGCGCTGGCGCACCTTGTCCAGCACCTCGAGGTCGGCCGGCCGGCTGCGTGGATTGGCGACCAGGAGGGCGGCGACGTGGGCACTGAGTTCGCCGCCCTTGGCCAGCCGCTGGTAGACCGGTAGCACGCCGACGGTGTTCTCGTCGGGCCTGAGGCTGAACAGGGCATCGCCCGGCGAGCCATTGGCGGCCGGGTCCATCCATGCGGTCAGGCCCAGCGAGTTGCTGTAGCGCACCGCGCTGCGTCCGGCTTCTAGCATCTGTTCCGCGCTCGGCGCCGGCAGTACCGCGAGCACCGCGTCGAGACCGGCATCGGCGAGGAAGCCGTTGGGGGTGGCGTCGGCGTCGTGGCCGATGGTGTTGCGCTGTTCCTCGGGCAGGGCGCGGACCCGCGCGGCGTCGATGCCGGCGCGTTTCAGCATGGCGGCGTTGGCCCAGCCGGTGTGGTGGTCGCTGCCGATGAAGGCCAGCGGCTGGTCGGCCCATTCGCCGTGGTCGAAGCGCGCGCGGAAGTCCTTGACCTGGCTCCAGTAGGCGGTATGCATGCCGCTGACATTGAGCATGTCGCCATGTCGCGCCTTGCCGTTGTCGCGCCAGGCGCGCAGGCGCCGTTCCAGTTCGTCGAGGCCGACCTGTTCGTTGCCCATGTCCGCGCCGGCCAGCTCCAGGCCGCCGAACACCGCGTGCGAATGGGTGTCGATCAGGCCGGGCATCAGGCGCTTGCCGCCGAGATCGACGACCTGGCTGTCGCCATCGGCCAGGGCGCGCAGCCCGGCCTCGTCGCCGACCGCGAGGATCCGTCCGTCCTCCACCGCCAGGGCCTCGGCGAAGGGTTGCTGCGGATTGGCGGTGAAGATCCTGGCGTTGACCACCAGCAGGTCGGCGGCGCCGAGGGCGTGCAGGGGGATGGCCAGGCAGGCGCCGGCGAGGAGGGTGGGAATCCGTTGCTTCATGGTGGTTTCCTTTGCTTCTTGGTCTTGTGTAGCGTGGCCCGGGCAAGGCGAGACTAGCCAAAGCGCCGGCCCGGCAGAACCGGGCGCGGCGCACAACACTTGTGCCGGAACGGAAGGAGTCGATGGACAAATTGAATGCCCTGGCGATGTTCGTCGCCACTGCCGAAACCGGTAGCTTCAGCCGTGGCGCCGAGCGCCTGGGCAAGACGCCCTCGGCGCTGACCAAGGCCGTCGCCCACCTGGAAGCGGAACTCGGTGCCCGCCTGTTCGAGCGCACCACCCGCAGCCTGGCGCTGACCGAGGCCGGGCAGATCTACCTGGAGGCGGCTCGTCAGTCCCTGGAAACGCTGCGCACGGCGGGGCAGGAGATCGAACTGCTGGAGTCGGAGTTGCGCGGCGAACTGCGTCTCGCCGCGCCGCCGTCGTTCGCCGCGGCGTTCCTCCAGCAGGCCTGCGCCAGCTTCCTCGAGGCGCATCCGCGGATCAGCCTGCGGGTGGACCTCGACGAAACCTTCCTCGATCTCAGCGAAGGCGGCTACGACCTCGGCCTGCGCGACGGCCCCATCGACCTGCCGGGGCTGGTGGCGCGGCCGCTGGCGCCGAACCAGATCGTGCTTTGCGCCAGCCCGGCCTACCTGGCGCGGCAACCCGCGCCGCAAGGCCCGGAGGACTTCGAGCGGCACGCCTGGCTGGTCTTCCAGCACCCTTCGCTGAACCAGAACTTCTGGTGGATGGAACGCGACGGCGCCCGCCAGCGTATCGACCAGCCGCGCCCGCGACTGGCCAGCGACAACTACGACTTCCTGCTCGCCCACCTGCTGGCCGGGCTGGGCCTGCAGTTCTGTCCGCAGTGGAGTGTCGCGCCGCTGCTCGGCGAAGGGCGGTTGGTGCGCCTGCTCGGCGACTACCACTTCGACCCGGGGCCGTTCGGGCCCTCCATCCATGTCCTCTATCCGGGGCACCGGCGCAACACGCGGAAGGTCCGCGCGTTCCTCGAGCACCTGCGCGCCAGCTTGCAGCGACAGGGGCTGTGCCATCGGCTGTAACGCTTCGGTTACGAGTGGAACGAATTCGTTCCGATTGCCGGAAAAACCTTTGCTGTCAGGCGTTTGCGCTCTGGTTCGGGAAATGTCCGGCGGGTCTGTAACGAAAGCGTTCCATGGCGGCCCTGTCCGGGTTTCCCCCGCGCCCCGGCCACGCCCCGTGGCGACAGGGCCGGGGCCGCTTGGCACCCTGCTTGCTACGGGCTGCCGCAGAACAAAGTCCCGTCCCGACCGGGCGACCCGCTGACAATGAGGATCCAGCATGAGCAAGTTGCGCTTTACCACCGACCACGAATGGCTGCGCCAGGACGACGACGGGCTGCTGACCGTCGGCATCACCGCCTACGCCCAGGACGCCCTCGGTGACGTGGTATTCGTGCAGTTGCCGGAACTCGGCGAACACGCCGCCGGCAGTGAAGTGGCGGTGCTGGAGTCGGTCAAGGCCGCCAGCAACATCCTGATGCCGCTGGACGGCGAGGTGGTGGCGATCAACGACGCGCTGCCGGACGCCCCGGAGCTGGTCAACCAGGATCCGCTCGGCGAGGCCTGGTTCTTCCGCTTCCGTCCGGCCGACGCCGGCGCCTGGGAAAAGCTGCTCGACCAGGCCGCCTACGACCGCCTGCTGAACGCCAACGCCGACGCCTGAGGATCCCGTCATGACCGATAACCTGAACCTCGGCGCCATCGACCTGGGCACCGACGACGAATTCATCGCCCGCCATATCGGCCCGCGTGCCGCCGACACCCAGGCCATGCTCCAGCGCCTGGGCTACGACTCGCTGGACGCGCTGATCGGCAACGTGATCCCCGACAGCATCAAGGGCAGCAGCGTGCTCGACCTGCCGGCCGGCATGGGCGAGGCCGAGGCGCTGGCCAGCCTGAAGGCGATCGCCGCGCGCAATCGCGCGTTGCGTTCCTTCATCGGCCAGGGCTACTACAACTGCCACACCCCGGCACCGATCCTGCGCAACCTCCTGGAGAACCCGGCCTGGTACACCGCCTACACGCCGTACCAGCCGGAAATCTCCCAGGGCCGCCTGGAGGCGCTGCTGAACTTCCAGACCCTGGTCAGCGACCTGTCCGGCCTGCCGATCGCCAACGCCTCGATGCTCGACGAGGCGACCGCCGCCGCCGAGGCCATGACCTTCTGCAAGCGTCTGTCGAAGAACCGCACCAGCCAGGCATTCTTCGCCTCCCGCCATTGCCACCCGCAGACCCTCGACGTGCTGCGCACCCGTGCCGAGCCGCTGGGCATCGAGGTGGTGGTCGGCGACGAGAGCGCCATCGAAGACTTCTCCGCCTACTTCGGCGCGTTGCTGCAATACCCCACCTGCGACGGCGAGATCGTCGACTATCGCGAACTGGTCAGCCGCTTCCATGCGGTCGATGCGCTGGTCGCGGTGGCCGCCGACCTGCTGGCGCTGACCCTGCTGACCCCGCCGGGCGAGTTCGGCGCCGACGTGGCCATCGGCAGCGCCCAGCGCTTCGGCGTGCCGCTCGGCTTCGGCGGCCCGCACGCGGCCTATTTCGCCACCCGCGACGCCTTCAAGCGGGACATGCCGGGACGCCTGGTCGGCGTCTCCATCGACCGCCACGGCAAGCCGGCCTACCGCCTGGCCATGCAGACCCGCGAGCAGCACATCCGCCGCGAGAAGGCCACCAGCAACATCTGCACCGCCCAGGTGCTGCTGGCCAACATCGCCAGCATGTTCGCCGTCTACCACGGCCCGCAGGGCCTGCTGCGCATCGCCCGGCGCACCCACCGGCTGACCGCGATCCTCGCCGCCGGCCTGGAGCGCCTGGGCGTGGCCGTCGAGCAGAAGCACTTCTTCGACACCCTGAGCCTGGCCACCGGCGCGCGTACCGCGGCGATCCATGCCAAGGCCCGCGCCGCCGGGATCAACCTGCGCGAGATCGATGCCGGCCGTCTCGGCCTGTCGCTCGACGAGACCGTCCGCCAGGCCGACGTGGAGACCCTCTGGGGCCTGCTGGCCGAAGAGGGCCAGGCGCTCCCGGACTTCGCCGCCCTTGCCGCCAGCAGCGGGGACCGCCTGCCGGTCGAGCTGCTGCGCCAGTCGGCGATCCTCAGCCACCCGATCTTCAACCGCCATCACTCGGAAACCGAGCTGATGCGCTACCTGCGCAAGCTGGCGGACAAGGACCTGGCGCTGGACCGCACGATGATCCCGCTGGGCTCCTGCACCATGAAGCTGAACGCCGCCAGCGAGATGATCCCGGTGACCTGGGCCGAATTCGGCAACCTGCACCCGTTCGCCCCGGCCGAGCAGAGCGAAGGCTACCGCCAGCTCACCGACGAACTGGAGGCGATGCTCTGTTCCGCCACCGGCTACGACGCCGTGTCGTTGCAGCCCAACGCCGGCTCCCAGGGCGAGTACGCCGGCCTGCTGGCGATCCGTGCCTACCACCAGAGCCGCGGCGACAGCCAGCGCGACATCTGTCTGATCCCGTCCTCCGCCCACGGTACCAACCCGGCTACCGCCAGCATGGTCGGCATGCGCGTGGTGGTGGTGGCCTGCGACGCGCGCGGCAACGTCGACGTCGAGGACCTGCGCAACAAGGCCAGCGAGCACAAGGAACGCCTGGCCGCGCTGATGATCACCTATCCGTCCACCCACGGCGTGTTCGAGGAAGCGATCCGCGAGATCTGTGCCATCGTCCACGACTGTGGCGGCCAGGTGTACATCGACGGCGCCAACATGAACGCCATGGTCGGCCTGTGCGCCCCGGGCAAGTTCGGTGGCGACGTTTCCCACCTGAACCTGCACAAGACCTTCTGCATCCCCCACGGCGGCGGCGGCCCGGGCGTCGGCCCGATCGGCGTGCGCGCGCACCTGGCGCCGTTCCTCCCCGGCCACGCTCGCGGCGAGCGCAAGGAAGGCGCGGTGAGCGCGGCGCCGTACGGCAGCGCGAGCATCCTGCCGATCACCTGGATGTACATCCGCATGATGGGCGGCGAAGGCCTCAAGCGCGCCTCGGAAATGGCCATCCTCAATGCCAACTACATCGCCCATCGCCTGGAGGAGCACTACCCGGTGCTCTACGCCGGCGGCAACGGCCTGGTCGCCCACGAATGCATCCTCGACCTGCGTCCGCTCAAGGACAGCAGCGGGATCAGCGTCGACGACGTGGCCAAGCGCCTGATGGACTTCGGCTTCCATGCGCCGACCATGTCCTTCCCGGTGGCCGGCACGCTGATGATCGAGCCCACCGAGAGCGAGTCGAAGGCCGAGCTGGATCGTTTCTGCGACGCGATGATCCGCATCCGCGAGGAAATCCGCGCGGTGGAACGCGGCGAGCTGGACAAGGAAGACAACCCGCTGAAGAACGCGCCGCACACCGCCGCCGAACTGCTCGGCGAATGGAACCACGCCTACAGCCGCGAGCAGGCCGCCTATCCGCTGGCCAGCCTGGTGGAGGCCAAGTACTGGCCGCCGGTGGGCCGCGTCGACAACGTCTACGGCGACCGCAACCTGACCTGCTCCTGCCCGCCGATCGAGGCGTACAGCGAGGAGTGACGGACGAGGAGGGCGCCGCCAGCGGCGGCGTCCTCGCGTTTCCGGCGATACCCCTTTCCCGGCGCCGCGCTTGCGTAGCGGCGCCGCGGCCACGCTCGCGCCAGCGAGCGTCCTGACACCGACACGACAAGAGGCCAGCGCCATGTTCAGCAAGCACGACCAGCTCCAGGGCTACGACGACGAACTGCTCGCCGCGATGGACGCCGAAGACCGGCGGCAGGAAGACCACATCGAACTGATCGCCTCGGAGAACTACGCCAGCAAGCGGGTCATGCAGGCGCAGGGCAGCGGCCTGACCAACAAGTATGCCGA
>OMGS01000538.1_pt1 | contig 20608 bp, 12 predicted proteins | sample 1646081 | NCBI WGS metagenome assembly OMGS01 (sample SAMN05578591, study PRJEB25193) | human gut metagenome | biome: Human Microbiome; feature: human-associated habitat; material: feces | host: Homo sapiens | place: USA:Birmingham | reverse complement strand
CCCATTTCAACTTTCCGTTTGTTCCAGGAAGGTCATCTGCTACGTAATAGCATCGCTATTTTTGCGCTAACCACGCTGTTCTATTTTATTGGTGCAGAGTTACGGCTGGTTCACGAACTTTCTCTTTTCTGGCCGCTGAATGGCGTAATGGCGGGGGTGTTTGCCCGCTATGTCTGGCTTAATCGACTGCATTACTATGCGATCAGTTATGTGGCGATGCTGGTTTATGATGCCATAACCACCGAATGGGGACTGGTTTCACTGGCTATCAATTTCTCCAATATGATGTTTATTGTTACCGTCGCCTTACTGGTCGTGCGGGATAAGCGTCTGGGGAAAAATAAGTATGAGCCAGTAAGTGCCTTACGGCTATTTAATTACTGTCTGATTGCCGCATTATTATGCGCTATTGTCGGGGCGATTGGTTCGGTCAGTATTGATAGTCTGGATTTCTGGCCTTTGCTTGCCGACTGGTTCAGTGAGCAATTCTCAACGGGCGTGTTGATCGTGCCTTGTATGCTGACGTTGGCTATTCCTGGAGTGCTGCCGCGCTTTAAAGCAGAACAGATGATGCCCGCCATCGCGCTTATTGTGTCGGTTATTGCCTCGGTAGTCATTGGCGGAGCGGGGAGTCTGGCGTTCCCGCTGCCTGCATTAATCTGGTGTGCAGTGCGCTATACGCCGCAGGTAACATGTCTGTTGACCTTTGTCACCGGTGCGGTGGAAATCGTACTGGTGGCAAATTCGGTGATTGATATCTCGGTCGGTTCGCCGTTCTCCATTCCGGAAATGTTCTCCGCACGTCTCGGTATTGCCACGATGGCGATATGCCCAATTATGGTTTCTTTTAGCGTGGCAGCGATCAATTCGCTAATGAAGCAAGTTGCGCTGCGAGCCGACTTTGATTTTCTGACTCAGGTTTACTCACGGTCCGGTCTTTATGAGGCGCTGAAAAGTCCATCGCTGAAACAGACACAACATCTGACGGTCATGCTGCTTGATATCGACTATTTCAAAAGCATTAACGATAACTATGGACATGAATGTGGCGATAAAGTGTTAAGCGTGTTTGCCCGGCATATTCAGAAGATTGTCGGTGATAAGGGGCTGGTGGCGCGAATGGGCGGCGAAGAATTTGCTGTTGCAGTGCCGTCGGTGAATCCTGTCGATGGTCTGCTAATGGCGGAAAAAATCCGTAAAGGCGTTGAACTGCAACCATTCACCTGGCAACAAAAAACGCTTTATCTCACGGTAAGTATTGGCGTCGGTAGTGGTCGCGCATCGTACCGAACGCTGACCGATGACTTTAATAAATTGATGGTCGAAGCCGATACGTGTCTGTATCGCTCGAAGAAAGATGGGCGCAACCGTACCAGCACTATGCGTTACGGTGAGGAAGTTGTCTGACATCTTTATTCATTACGCGCGATTTGAATGCAATGTGTTCTACCACTTTATGATCCAGGAAAAGGCGTTTTTCCTCGATTAAACCATGATCCGCGCCACACTTTTCTCATAAAACTGCTCATTAATCATCAGGAGTTGATCAAAACAGGGGTTCGGCGTATTAAAGTTTGCTAACCTGTCGTACCAATTCAAACAGGTTGTATGACTAATCAGAAGGGAACCCATTGTGAAAACACTAAATCGTCGCGATTTTCCCGGTGCACAGTATCCAGAACGTATCATTCAGTTTGGTGAAGGTAACTTCCTGCGCGCCTTTGTTGACTGGCAAATCGATCTCCTGAATGAGCACACCGATCTGAATTCTGGCGTGGTCGTTGTTCGTCCGATTGAAACTTCATTCCCGCCGTCACTGAGCACGCAGGATGGTCTGTACACCACCATTATCCGTGGCCTGAATGAGAAGGGGGAAGCGGTCAGCGACGCGCGTCTGATTCGCTCGGTTAATCGTGAAATCAGCGTCTACAGTGAATACGATGAATTCCTGAAACTGGCGCACAACCCGGAAATGCGCTTTGTTTTCTCTAACACCACCGAAGCGGGTATCAGCTACCATGCGGGCGATAAATTCGATGACGCGCCAGCGGTAAGCTATCCGGCAAAACTGACCCGTCTGCTGTTCGAACGCTTTAGCCATTTCAACGGTGCGCTGGATAAAGGTTGGATCATCATTCCGTGTGAGTTGATTGACTACAATGGCGACGCGTTGCGTGAACTGGTGCTGCGCTATGCGCAAGAGTGGGCACTGCCAGAAGCATTTATTCAATGGCTGGATCAGGCTAACAGCTTCTGTTCTACGCTGGTGGACCGTATCGTTACCGGTTATCCGCGTGATGAAGTGGCTAAACTGGAAGAAGAACTGGGCTACCACGATGGTTTCCTCGACACCGCTGAATACTTTTACCTGTTTGTGATTCAGGGGCCGAAATCCTTAGCGACTGAACTTCGTCTGGACAAATATCCGCTCAACGTGCTGATCGTTGACGATATTAAACCGTATAAAGAACGCAAAGTGGCAATCCTCAACGGTGCGCACACCGCGCTGGTGCCGGTGGCGTTCCAGGCAGGGCTGGATACCGTAGGTGAAGCGATGAACGATGCTGAAATTTGCGCATTCGTTGAAAAAGCCATCTACGAAGAAATTATTCCGGTACTGGATTTGCCTCGTGATGAACTGGAATCTTTCGCCAGTGCAGTCACCGGGCGTTTCCGTAACCCGTACATTAAGCATCAGCTGCTGTCTATCGCGCTCAACGGTATGACCAAGTTCCGCACCCGCATCCTGCCACAGCTGCTGGCAGGGCAGAAGGCAAACGGCACACTTCCGGCGCGCCTTACTTTCGCATTAGCGGCATTGATTGCGTTCTATCGTGGTGAGCGTAACGGAGAAACATATCCGGTACAGGACGATGCACACTGGCTGGAACGTTATCAGCAACTCTGGAGCCAGCATCGTGACCGTGTTATCGGTACCCAGGAACTGGTAGCGATTGTGTTGGCAGAAAAAGACCACTGGGAGCAGGACCTGACGCAAGTGCCTGGTCTGGTCGAGCAGGTTGCTAATGACCTGGATGCGATTCTCGAAAAAGGGATGCGCGAAGCTGTACGTCCGTTGTGCTAATAACACCGTTACTTCTGAACCCGGTTTCGACCGGGTTTCTTATTTCACCATATTAGTTACAACATCCTATATGCCTTTATCATTAACAGGTGCCACATGCAGCGCCTGCTAATGTTGTAAGCTTGTAGGTAATTTGTAAGTAGCGTCTTGAGAATGTGATCGTAATCACGTTTAATAGGGCGACTTTTCCACGCCTGAAGATAACCATGATTGTTCGTCCACAACAACACTGGCTGCGCCGTATTTTTGTCTGGCACGGCTCAGTATTATCCAAGATATCCTCGCGCTTACTACTCAATTTTCTCTTTTCTATCGCTGTTATTTTCATGCTGCCCTGGTACACGCATCTGGGCATCAAATTCACCCTCGCACCGTTCAGCATTCTCGGTGTCGCCATCGCCATTTTTCTTGGTTTTCGTAATAATGCCGGGTACGCCCGTTACGTTGAAGCGCGAAAACTTTGGGGGCAGTTGATGATTGCCTCACGGTCGTTACTGCGCGAGGTAAAAACGACATTGCCGGATTCGGCAAGTGTAAGGGAGTTTGCCCGGCTGCAAATCGCCTTCGCCCACTGTTTACGCATGACATTACGCAAACAGCCACAGGCGGAAGTGCTGGCTCATTATCTCAAGACTGAAGATCTTCAGCGTGTACTGGCTTCGAACTCTCCAGCTAACCGTATCTTGTTAATAATGGGAGAGTGGTTGGCGGTTCAGCGCCGCAATGGACAGCTTTCAGATATCCTGTTTATTAGCCTCAACGATCGGCTTAATGATATTTCAGCGGTCCTGGCAGGATGCGAGCGCATTGCCTATACGCCAATTCCCTTTGCCTACACCCTGATTTTGCATCGTACCGTTTATCTGTTTTGTATCATGCTGCCGTTCGCGCTGGTCGTGGACCTGCATTACATGACGCCTTTTATCTCTGTGCTGATTTCCTACACTTTTATTTCGCTGGATTGTCTGGCGGAAGAACTGGAAGATCCGTTCGGTACTGAAAACAATGATTTACCGCTGGATGCCATCTGCAACGCTATTGAAATTGACCTGTTACAGATGAACGATGAAGCCGAAATTCCAGCAAAAATTCTTCCCGATCGTCATTACCAGCTGACGTGATATTTACTCCATACGCCGGGCAACAATAAACAGACGCGGAAATGCCAGCAGTATCTGTCCGTTCTCTTGCAGTGGATACTGCTCTTCCAGCATCTGATGGTAGCGCTTAAGAAAAAGCTGCTGTTCGCTCTCGGTCAGATCCTGTAACCACGGACGTAATCCAGTGGCGGTCACCCAATCGATAATCGCCTGGTGTGACGGCATCTGGTGATAGTAGGTGGTTCGCCAGATATCGACCTCACATCCGGCTTCGCTCAAAATATCGTAGTAAGCATGAACGCCAGCCAACGGCTCACGCCCGCGATCCGGGTAGTTTTGTTCCCAGGCAACTTCGCGCATGAGCACATGGGTCGGCTCCAGCCAGTTATCTGGCATCTGTACTGCCAGCACGCCCTGCGGATTAAGTAAAGAAACCAGATGAGGAAACAATTCGTAGTGGTCGGGCAGCCATTGCAGTGAGGCATTAGCAAAAATCAGATCGAGTGCCTGTACCGGTTGCCAGTTGCGGATGTCTGCTTCCACGAACTGGCAGTCTGGCAAAGCACTGCGCGCTTCAGCAATCATCGCCGGAGACGAGTCGATGCCTGTTATCCTGGCCGCAGGCCAACGTTGTTGTAGAAGGGCGGTGCTGTTACCTGGGCCACAGCCAAGATCGGCAACATATTCGACATTTTCCAGCGGCACTCTGGCAAGCAGCTCCACCGCCGGACGCGATCGTTCAGCGGAAAAGTGCAAATATAAAGAGGGGTTCCAGTCAGACATTTTTTTACTCCCGTCAGCGCGTTACCCCAATTGTAGATAAAACTGATGAATTCGCCTCACGGCATCAACCCATTGAACAGACGTTTTTTACGCGGCCCGGTCATTAAAGATTCCAGTTTCGCGACACAGGTTTTGTAGTGGGGCGTGGTTTTATGGAACGCCACTGCGTCTTCATCTTTATAGGCTTCGTAGATATAAAAGCGCGAATTCACTTCCGGGTCCTGTAAGACATCGAAGCGCAAATTGCCTTCTTCCTGTACAGAGCCCAGGTGGTTCTGGCGAAAAACTTCGATAAACTCGTCAACCTTGTCTTCATGAACGTTAATTTCAACCAGTGTGACGTGCATAATTCTTCTCCTTAAATCCGCAGTTACTGTTTTTCACTCAGATAGAGTTCATATGCCCGATCAGCCGTTTCGTTATGGTGAACCACCGCCTGTACGGCTTTCATCATCGCCACCGGATGGTCAGACTGGAAAATATTACGCCCCATATCCACACCAGAAGCGCCCTGATCGATAGCCTGCCAGCACATTTCCAGCGCCTCGCGCTCCGGTAATTTTTTACCGCCAGCAATAACAATGGGTACCGGACATCCGGCAACAATCCGTTCAAAACCTTTTTCGACATAATAGGTTTTGATAATTTGCGCCCCCATTTCAGCGGCGATTCGAGTCGCGAGCGAGAAATAACGCTGATCGCGCACCATATCTTTGCCCACGCCAGTCACGGCCATGGTCGGCATTCCCACTTTCATTCCGGCATCAACCAGCTGAATAATATTTTTGATCGACTGATGTTCATATTCGCTGCCGATATAAACCTGCGCCGCCACCGCGCAACTGTTCAGGCGCACGGCATCATCCATCGATAACGCCACGGCTTCATTACTTAATTCCGCCAGAATAGAGTTCGCACCTGACGCCCTCAGTACCACCGGCTTATTGGTCGCTGGGGGAACTACGCTGCGCAAAATGCCGCGCGTACACATTAATACATCGGCATGTTCAAACAGCGGGGCGATATTTATATCAATGCGTTCAAGTCCGGTAGTCGGCCCCTGAAAATAACCATGATCAAAGGCCAGCATCACGGTATTACCCGTTTTCGGATTAAATATCCGCGATAAGCGTGACTGCATTCCCCAATCCAGCGCACCGCAACCTTTCAGGGTAAAAGGGATATTTTGTTGCGGTTGATCGGTACGAAAATCTTTACCATCTTTAATATCGTCTAAATCTGCCATAACTTACTCCGGTTAAGTAATGCACATCAGAAATCGTATTTGCCGATATTCTCTTTGTTGAATATCACGCGCTCCGGTAACAGTACGATGCCATTACCATCCGCTTCGTAGTCATAGCCCTGAACGCTATTTGGCGAGACTTCAACCTGACCTACGCCCTGGATATCCAGCTTGTCGCCCGTTTTCATTGATCCTTTTTTCAATAATGCATCCGCGACATACACTGAAATTTTGCCTTGCTGAACCACATCCCACAGGCCAAATTCTTTCACCGTGCCGCGTTCCACATATGGACGCATCACATTTGGCGTACTGAATCCGACAATCGCAACTTTGTCATTTTTCAAGTTTTCTGCGGCTTGTGCGGCAGCGGGCAGGGCATTGGCATCGGGGGCGATAATGGCGTCGAGATCGCTATACGCTTTTAATATTCCTTCTGCGGTTTGTAATGATTTAGTGGCATCGTTATAGCCAAACTGCGTAGTGACAATTTCCCAGCCAGGATGCTCTTTGGCGATTTTCGCTTTCGCTTCTTTCACCCACTGGTTTTGGTCCGTAACGGTGGGGCTTGAGTAGAAAAACGCGACTTTGGCTTTGTCTTTATTCACCTGACGCGCCGCCATATCCACCAACATACCTCCCAACTGGGCGGGCGTTCCCTGATTAATGTAGTAAGAGCGGCACTCCGGTTTAGTATCAGAGTCCCAGGTCAGCACTCTCACACCACGTTGCATGGCGCGTTTCAGTGCCGGACACAAGCCATCAGGCGAAACCGCAGAAACGATAATGGCGTTATAACCCTGATTGACGAAGTTATTAATCAACTGTACCTGACCAGAAACACTGGGTTCTGTCGGCCCGTCGTAGGTCACATCAACGCCCAGCTCTTTACCCGCTTGTTGTGCGCCGTTGCCACCGCTGGTAAAAAATCCCACGCCAACCAGTTTGGGAATAAATGCAATACGCTCTGCGGCCTGCACATTCATAGAGATTGCGGCAATGCCAAGAGCGCTAAGTAAGGCGATTTTCTTAAAGCGATGAAGTGTCATGAAGATATCCTTTATGGCAATGGGTTATTGGCCCGACGCGCCAGCCACTCTTTAATTTGCTGGCGATGCAGGCTAACGGAACGACCTACGACAACGACGATAAGTAGCGCACCGGAAAGGGCGCTGGACACCTGATTTGGCACTCCTGCCATTTGCAAACCTTGTTGCAAATATCCCACTAATAAAACCGCAATGGCGGTGCCGATAATGGAACCGGAACCACCATAAATATTGGCCCCGCCAAGCACCACGGCGGTGATGGCGGGCATCAGAAATGACGCACCGAGATCGGAACGTGCTGAACCAAAATACGACACCAGCAGCACAGCGGCGACCGCAGACGCCAGCCCCGTCATGGCATAGAGCGCACATAAGGTGCGGTTAACTGGAATCGCGCTATAAAGCGCCACGCGCGGGCTTTGCCCAATCAAAAACACATTACGTCCGGCATGGGTTTTATGCAGCCAGAGCCAGAAAACGAGGAGACATATCAGAAAGATAATCAGCGGAACGGGGAGTCCCAGCACATCGAGGTTAGCGAAATCTGTAAACGCCATCGGGAATCCACCAATACCTTCGTACCCCGTCGCTCCGGCCATCCCGGAAAGCAGCAGGGCACTTCCGGCAAACAGATACAGCGTGCCAAGCGTAATCACCAGCGGGTTAACTTTGGTATAGATAATTAATCCGGCGTTGATCAGCCCGCACAATGCGCCGAGCAGTAAGGTCAGGAGTATCGCCAGCGGCATCGGCACACCACTTTGAAACAGTACGCCCAATGCAATGGCGCAGAGGCCGATGGTCGAACCAAACGAAATATCGATCCCGCCACTGACAATCACCATCGTCAGCGGTAGGGCGACAATGCCAATGCAGATAAAGTCACTGGTGCTGAACAGCAACATATTGAGATCTAACATCCGCGGGTTAATTGCACCAAATGCGACAATCTCAATAACGAGCAGTGCGGCAAGAGCCAGTTCCCAACCGTAGCGAATACGCATTATGCGGCCTCCCGTTTTTTACCTGACGAAGCGGGTTTAACGGATGGCGGTGGCGTCATAAAGCGGGCATATTTTTGCCGCCGTATATTACGTTCCAGCGCACAACGCAGGCGTCCATCAAACACCAGCACCGCCAGCAGAACCATGCCCGCGATAAAATCGTTCCACCATGCCGGAATGCGCAACAGCACCAGTACGCTATCGATCTGCGTCAGGAACCATGCGCCGAGTACCGCACCGATGATCGCACCGGAACCGCCGAGCAAACTAATGCCGCCCAGCACGCAGGCTGCAATTGCTTTCATCTCCAGCCCGGTACCGGTCTGGTTGGGGATAAAACCAATCTGCGAAGCAAACACAATTCCCGCCAGTGCCGCCATGCAGCCGTTCAACGAAAATGCCACAATGCGAATGGCTTCCGTACGAACGCCCAGTTGACGAGCGCCCTGTAAATTATCGCCCGTGGCATAAAAACTGCGTCCAAACGCCGTCTTCGCCAGCAGCCAGGCCATAAATGCCACCAGAATTATCGTCAACCAACCAATTGCTGAAACGCCAAGCAGCAGCGGGGCGGAGAGCTGTTTCAGTTCAGCGGGTAACCCTTCAATCCATTTACCGCCAGTCCACAGCAACATGATGCCTCTGTACAACCCTAACGTGCCAAGGGTGGCAACAATGGCAGGGATCTTTAGCCACGCGACCAGGACACCGTTGAAAAATCCCGCGAACAAACCAAGCAGTAAAGTCGCGACACAAGCAACAGGTAGTGAATATCCTGCGTTCAGTAACATCCCCAACAGCACCGCGCACATTCCGGTAATCGAACCCACTGAAACATCAATATTGCGCGTAAGCATTACCAGCGTCGCGCCCATTGCCAGCAGGATCAGGATTTGCGCGCTGCTATAAACCATGGTCAGCGTTTGCACACTTAAATACTGGCGGTCGAGAAAACCGGGTAATACAAACAGCAGCACCACCGCCAGCAGTGCCGTGATTTCACGGTTGTTCTGAATAAACTTCAGCATGACGCCTCCTGACGCTGACTATCGCCGAAGGCAACGCGCATAATAGTCTCGACATTAATATCGCGCCCGGTCAGTGCAGAGTGGGTAATTTCGCCCTGATGCATCACATACACACGATCTGCCATCAGTTCGATCTCTTCCAGGTCGGAGGAGATAAGCAGCACAGCCACATTTTGTGCGGCGATGCTGCGCAACAGCTGGTAGATATCATTACGGGCCGAGACATCCACGCCGCGCGTCGGCTCATCGACAATCAATACTTGCGGCGAAGCTTCCAGGCATTTGGCAATGAGGATTTTTTGCTGGTTGCCACCGGATAATGTCCGTGCAGCTTGTTCCGGTTGGTTAAATTTAATATTCAGCGCCCGACGATAACGTTCCAGGGTGGCATTATCTTTCGCGGTTTTCGCCCAGAATCCACGAAGGTTATGAGTAAGGGCGCAGACGTTCCAGGCCAGCGAAGCATCGAGATTCAGTCCGGATGACTGGCGATCTTCCGGCAGATAAACCAGACCGCGCAGTAAACGTTCTCCAGTGGATAATTTATTGATCTCTTTACCATTCAGCATAATGCGTCCGCCACGCAAAGTACGCAGACCATAGAGCGTCTCGGCCAGTTCTGTGCGTCCGGCCCCCACCAGCCCAGCCAGGCCCAGAATTTCTCCGGCATTGAGCGTCATGCTGACATTCCTGAAACCTTCGCCGGTCAGATTTTCCAGTGTCAGCACCGGCGTTCCGGCGACATGTTGTGGGCGGTTACCAGGTAACTCCAGCCATAATTTTTGGCTGGCAGAGAGCGATTTTTCCCGTACCACTGGAGTGATGGCCTGAATAATGTCGTCGGTAGACAGTTCGCTGGTTTTGCCGCTTAAGGCGATGGTTCCGTCGCGCATCACGCTAATTCGATCGGCAATCTGGCGAATTTCCGGCAGCTTATGCGAGATAAAAACAATACCCACGCCAGTAGAAAGCAGCTCTTGCAAGCGACGAAACAAGCGTTCGGTTTCCGCAGGGGTAAGCGAGGCGGTAGGTTCATCGAGGATCAGAATCCGCGAGTCGCGCATCAGCCCGCGGAGGATTTCCACCATTTGGCGATCGGCGACATCCAGCGATCCTGCCAGACTATGCAGATCAAACTGGCAGCCCAGCGCCGCCAGCAAGTTCTTCATTTTCTGCATGGAGAGCTGTTTTTTTGCCAGCCCAAACAGGATGTTTTCTTTTATCGACAGGCTTGGGAAAAGCAGCGGTTCCTGGGGAACGAGATAAATACCCAGCTGATGAGCATGAACTGGCGTTAATCTGACGTAGTTGTTGCCCCCAATCTCCAGCGTACCGCTATCAGCAGGGGTAATACCGGCAATAATCTTCATTAACGTCGATTTACCGGCACCATTGCCGCCGAGCAGGGCGTGGACCTCCCCCTGATGCAACGTAAAATCGATGCCTTTCAGGACATTGACCCCTGAATACTGTTTATAAACCGAGCGGGCGCAAAGTAGCGGTAACGCGCAGGTATCACTCGTTTGCATATTTCCCCCGTTCAGTTTTGCAGGTGAGTTTTGAACAAATGTATTTCTGCTTTTAATTTGTTCATAACCTTAGGTGGACATTGCACATAAATCCGACGAATAGATCACAATTTATGCTATTTTGATTTTCACGGTTGCGTTTGTTCATGCTCGTAGAGTCAAACTGTGGTTGCCATCACAGATATAAATGCGCAAGAACTGAACAATTGCATTAAAGATTTAAATATGTTCAAAGTGAAGAATGAATTATGACAATCAACGATTCAGTAATTTCAGAACAGGGAATGTGTGAAGAAGAACAGGTCGCGCGGATCGCGTGGTTTTACTACCACGACGGGCTGACCCAGAGTGAGATCAGCGATCGTCTCGGCCTGACCCGTTTGAAAGTGTCGCGATTACTGGAGAAAGGGCATCAGTCCGGCATCATTCGCGTGCAGATTAATTCTCGCTTTGAAGGCTGTCTGGAATATGAAACACAATTACGTCGTCAGTTTTCGCTGCAACATGTCCGGGTGATCCCTGGGCTTGCGGATGCTGATGTCGGCGGGCGACTAGGGATAGGCGCGGCGCATATGTTGATGAGTTTACTTCAACCACAACAGATGCTGGCGATTGGTTTTGGCGAGGCAACCATGAATACGCTGCAACGCTTAAGTGGTTTTATTTCGTCACAGCAAATTCGCCTGGTCACGCTCTCCGGTGGCGTCGGTTCTTATATGACGGGTATCGGGCAGCTTAACGCGGCGTGCAGTGTGAATATTATTCCGGCTCCGTTGCGGGCATCCTCCGCTGACATTGCCCGTACGCTAAAAAATGAAAATTGCGTCAAAGATGTTCTGCTAGCCGCGCAAGCAGCGGATGTGGCGATTGTCGGCATTGGGGCCGTGAGTCAACAAGACGACGCGACGATCATTCGCTCCGGTTATATCAGCCAGGGCGAACAGTTAATGATTGGCCGAAAAGGGGCGGTTGGCGACATTTTAGGCTACTTTTTTGATGCAAAAGGTGACGTTGTCACGGATATCAAAATACATAACGAACTGATTGGCTTACCTTTAAGCGCGCTGAAGACCATACCCGTCCGGGTTGGCGTGGCAGGGGGAGAAAATAAAGCCGAAGCAATTGCCGCTGCAATGAAAGGCGGTTATATCAACGCACTGGTTACCGATCAGGACACAGCAGCGGCGATTTTACGTTGTTAAATTTGCATGACCTTATTACCGGGAATGATGGAGAACGTATAGAGGAACAGACAGAACGCATAAGCCGAGGATAATCTAATGGCTCGACTCTTTACCCCTTCAGAATCAAAGTACTACCTGATGGCGCTGGATGCAGGCACCGGAAGTATTCGGGCTGTGATATTCGACCTGGAAGGCAATCAAATAGCAGTGGGACAGGCGGAGTGGCGGCATCTGGCAGTACCGGACGTTCCTGGTTCTATGGAATTTGATCTCAACAAAAACTGGCAACTGGCGTGTGAGTGTATGCGCCAGGCGCTGCACAACGCCGGCATAGACCCGGAGTATATCGCTGCCGTTTCGGCATGTTCTATGCGTGAAGGCATTGTTTTATATAACAATGAAGGAACACCGATCTGGGCCTGCGCCAATGTGGATGCCAGAGCGGCGCGCGAAGTTAGCGAACTTAAAGAACTGCACAACAATACCTTTGAAAACGAAGTTTATCGCGCGACCGGACAAACACTGGCTTTAAGTGCCATCCCCAGATTACTTTGGCTGGCGCACCATCGTTCCGATATTTACCGTCAGGCATCAACCATCACCATGATCAGCGACTGGCTGGCCTATATGCTCAGCGGCGAACTGGCGGTGGATCCCTCTAACGCTGGCACCACGGGACTTCTTGATCTAACCACCCGTGACTGGAAACCTGCATTGCTGGATATGGCTGGCCTGCGTGCCGATATTCTTTCTCCTGTCAAAGAAACCGGCACATTGCTGGGCGTGGTAAGTTCACAAGCGGCGGAACTCTGCGGTCTGAAGGCAGGCACTCCGGTGGTCGTTGGAGGAGGCGACGTGCAGCTTGGTAGCCTTGGGTTAGGCGTTGTGCGTCCGGCACAAACCGCGGTTCTTGGCGGCACATTCTGGCAGCAAGTTGTAAATTTAGCCGCGCCGGTGACAGACCCAGAAATGAACGTGCGCGTTAATCCTCATGTTATTCCTGGCATGGTACAAGCTGAATCTATAAGCTTTTTTACCGGACTCACCATGCGCTGGTTCCGCGATGCTTTCTGTGCCGAAGAAAAACTGATTGCCGAACGTTTAGGCATCGACACCTATACGCTGCTGGAAGAGATGGCCAGCCGGGTGCCGCCTGGGTCGTGGGGCGTAATGCCGATATTCTCCGACAGAATGCGCTTTAAAACCTGGTATCACGCTGCGCCTTCCTTTATTAACTTGTCCATTGACCCGGATAAATGTAACAAAGCGACATTGTTCCGTGCGCTGGAAGAAAATGCGGCGATTGTATCAGCGTGTAACTTGCAGCAAATTGCTGATTTCTCGAATATTCATCCTTCATCGTTAGTCTTTGCAGGCGGAGGTTCAAAAGGGAAATTATGGAGTCAAATTCTCGCTGATGTCTCGGGATTACCCGTCAATATTCCGGTGGTCAAAGAAGCCACTGCATTAGGATGTGCCATTGCAGCTGGCGTCGGTGCCGGAATTTTTTCATCAATGGCAGAAACCGGAGAACGCCTGGTTCGCTGGGAACGGACGCACACACCAGACCCGGAAAAGCATGAACTTTATCAGGATTCACGCGATAAGTGGCAGGCAGTTTATCAGGATCAGCTGGGGCTGGTTGATCATGGACTGACGACGTCGTTATGGAAAGCGCCTGGGTTATAGTTTCATTGACAGCCACATCATGATGACCGTGGCTGTTAGTTTTTGAGTATAGTTATTCTTATTTCCCTTCTTTTAGAACTGGCTTGTTAAATGCCAGCTTGCAGATTCATCCTTCCATCACCAGTAATATATTCAAGGGGAAATTGCTATTTTTCTTAAAGCATTAAGCATAACCCTTATTTTATAACGAATATTCCTAAAGACACTAATGGATGCAAAAGGGGTTTAATAAACTTCGATTTTTGGCAATTAGTGCTATTCTTTGTTAAATATGATGATGATAATTTTCTTATTGAAAGAAACAGTTTTCTTATTAAGCAACAATAACTCATAGTTCATTTTTAAATAAAATAAGAACTATGCAATTTTTAATCTATCAATTCGAAAGCATTAGCAAATTAGCCAAATTGACACCTTCCCACCTCCAACTAACACTCAATACAGACCTCTGACAATTTAATAAGTTTCATTTTTAATGTCTGACGACTCATCTCTTTCGTGGCTGTATTGTTTGTATATGGAGCGTTTATATGAATAGAATCTATCGCGTGATATGGAATTGCACTCTACAGGTATTTCAGGCCTGCTCGGAATTAACTCGCAGGGCAGGTAAAACATCGACGGTTAATTTGCGTAAATCCTCTGGACTGACAACGAAATTCAGTAGATTGACGCTGGGTGTTTTGCTGGCACTAAGCGGTTCAGCGTCTGGTGCAAGTCTGGAAGTTGATAATGATCAGATTACCAATATTGATACTGATGTTGCTTATGATGCCTACCTGGTTGGCTGGTATGGCACTGGAGTGCTTAATATTTTGGCTGGCGGTAATGCCTCCTTAACCACTATTACTACCAGCGTCATTGGCGCTAATGAGGACTCAGAGGGCACCGTTAATGTTTTGGGTGGCACCTGGCGATTGTATGATAGCGGAAATAATGCAAGGCCTTTAAATGTGGGTCAATCCGGAACGGGGACGCTGAATATTAAACAGAAGGGTCACGTCGATGGAGGTTATTTAAGATTAGGTTCTTCGACAGGAGGCGTCGGGACGGTCAATGTTGAGGGAGAGGACTCTGTTCTGACGACCGAATTATTCGAAATAGGTAGCTATGGCACAGGTTCATTAAATATTACGGATAAGGGTTACGTCACGAGTTCAATCGTCGCCATTTTAGGCTATCAGGCGGGCAGTAATGGCCAGGTTGTCGTTGAAAAGGGTGGCGAGTGGCTAATAAAAAATAATGATTCCTCAATTGAATTTCAAATTGGTAATCAAGGAACTGGGGAGGCGACTATTCGCGAGGGGGGGCTGGTTACGGCTGAAAATACGATTATCGGTGGCAATGCCACCGGTATCGGACCCCTGAATGTGCAGGATCAAGACTCTGTCATCACGGTACGCAGACTCTATAATGAATATTTCGGTAATGGCACAGTCAATATTTCCAATAATGGACTGATTAATAACAAAGAATATTCATTGGTGGGCGTTCAGGACGGTTCCCACGGTGTCGTCAACGTGACCGATAAAGGGCATTGGAATTTCCTCGGAACGGGCGAAGCTTTCCGCTATATCTATATCGGTGATGCTGGCGACGGTGAACTTAATGTCTCGAGTGAAGGCAAAGTAGATTCGGGAATTATCACTGCGGGGATGAAAGAAACAGGCACAGGCAACATTACTGTTAAGGATAAGAACTCCGTTATCACTAATCTCGGAACTAATCTTGGTTATGACGGCCACGGCGAAATGAATATCAGTAATCAGGGGCTTGTTGTCAGCAACGGAGGAAGTTCACTCGGTTATGGAGAAACCGGCGTCGGGAATGTCAGCATCACCACGGGGGGAATGTGGGAGGTCAATAAGAATGTCTATACCACCATTGGTGTTGCGGGCGTCGGAAACCTCAATATTAGCGATGGCGGTAAGTTCGTATCGCAAAATATTACTTTTTTGGGCGATAAAGCAAGCGGTATCGGCACACTGAACCTGATGGATGCGACATCATCGTTCGATACTGTGGGTATCAATGTCGGTAATTTTGGTAGCGGTATCGTAAATGTCAGTAATGGTGCCACCCTTAATTCAACGGGCTATGGATTTATCGGAGGAAATGCCTCCGGTAAGGGGATAGTTAATATTTCAACGGACAGTCTCTGGAATTTAAAGACATCATCTACTAACGCACAATTGCTACAGGTCGGTGTATTAGGCACGGGTGAACTGAATATTACCACCGGAGGTATAGTTAAAGCGCGTGATACACAGATAGCTCTCAATGACAAAAGTAAGGGCGACGTGAGGGTGGATGGGCAGAACTCTCTTCTTGAAACATTCAATATGTACGTAGGGACATCTGGTACGGGTACGTTAACCCTGACGAATAACGGTACGCTGAATGTCGAAGGTGGAGAAGTTTACTTAGGTGTTTTTGAGCCTGCTGTAGGAACGCTAAACATTGGTGCTGCTCACGGTGAGGCGGCGGCAGATGCCGGATTTATCACCAATGCGACGAAAGTGGAGTTTGGTCTTGGCGAAGGCGTTTTTGTCTTTAATCATACCAATAACAGTGATGCCGGCTACCAGGTCGATATGCTGATTACAGGTGACGATAAAGACGGAAAAGTGATCCATGATGCAGGCCATACGGTGTTCAATGCAGGGAATACTTATAGCGGTAAAACGCTGGTCAATGACGGCCTCCTGACCATTGCGTCTCATACGGCAGATGGGGTAACGGGCATGGGGTCGAGTGAAGTAACCATTGCAAACCCCGGTACGCTCGACATTCTCGCATCAACGAACAGTGCAGGAGATTACACGCTGACCAATGCGCTCAAAGGCGATGACTTGATGCGAGTGCAGCTGTCATCCTCCGACAAGATGTTTGGCTTTACCCATGCAACAGGGACTGAATTCGCCGGTGTTGCCCAACTGAAAGACAGTACCTTCACTCTGGAACGCGACAACACCGCTGCGCTTACTCACGCGATGTTGCAGTCTGACAGTGAAAATACCACATCGGTAAACGTGGGAGAGCAATCCATTGGTGGACTGGCCATGAATGGCGGTACGCTCATTTTCGATACGGATATTCCTGCTGCGACGCTCGCGGAGGGATATATCAGCGTCGATACGCTGGTTGTCGGCGCGAGTGACTACACCTGGAAAGGCCGTAACTATCAGGTAAACGGGACGGGCGACGTGCTTATCGACGTGCCTAAACCGTGGAATGATCCCATGGCGAATAACCCTCTGACGACGCTCAATTTGCTGGAACACGACGATAGCCATGTCGGCGTTCAACTGGTGAAGGCGCAAACGGTTATTGGGTCGGGTGGCTCATTAACGTTACGTGATTTACAGGGCGACGAGGTGGAAGCGGACAAAACGTTACACATTGCGCAAAACGGAACGGTGGTCGCCGAGGGTGATTATGGATTCCGCCTCACGACCGCACCAGGTAATGGTTTGTACGTTAACTATGGGCTGAAAGCGCTGAACATCCATGGTGGGCAAAAGCTGACGTTAGCCGAACATGGCGGAGCCTATGGCGCAACGGCCGATATGTCGGCAAAAATCGGTGGTGAAGGGGATCTGGCAATCAATACGGTGCGACAGGTTTCGCTTTCCAACGGTCAGAACGACTATCAGGGGGCAACCTACGTTCAGATGGGGACATTACGTACCGATGCGGATGGTGCACTTGGCAACACCCGGGAACTGAACATCAGCAACGCGGCCATCGTCGATCTTAATGGATCGACGCAGACGGTAGAGACATTCACCGGGCAGATGGGTTCGACTGTTTTGTTCAAAGAGGGGGCGCTGACGGTAAATAAAGGTGGGATCAGTCAGGGTGAACTGACAGGTGGCGGAAACCTGAATGTTACAGGGGGAACGCTGGCTATCGAGGGGCTTAATGCACGCTACAATGCGTTAACCAGCATTAGCCCAAATGCGGAAGTCAGCCTCGATAATACTCAGGGGTTAGGCAGAGGAAATATTGCCAATGACGGTCTGTTAACGCTAAAAAACGTGACTGGCGAACTGCGTAATAGCATAAGCGGGAAGGGTATCGTGAGCGCAACCGCCAGGACAGATGTAGAGTTGGATGGCGATAATAGCCGCTTTGTGGGGCAATTCAACATTGATACAGGCAGCGCGCTCAGCGTCAACGAGCAGAAAAACCTGGGTGATGCTTCCGTTATCAATAATGGCCTGCTCACCATCTCCACTGAGCGTAGCTGGGCGATGACGCACAGTATCAGCGGTAGCGGTGATGTGACAAAACTGGGTACCGGGATCCTGACTCTTAACAACGATTCCGCGGCGTATCAGGGTACGACGGATATCGTGGGGGGAAATTGCTTTCGGTTCCGACTCTGCCATTAATATGGCAAGTCAACACATTAATATCCATAACAGCGGTGTGATATCGGGAAATGTCACCACTGCAGGTGATATGAACGTTATGCCTGGGGGGGCACTGCGTGTCGCTAAAACCACTATCGGCGGCAACCTGGAGAATGGCGGCACGGTTCAAATGAATAGCGAAGGGGGGAAACCGGGGAATGTACTGACCGTTAACGGCAACTATACCGGAAACAATGGCCTGATGACGTTCAACGCGACGCTGGGCGGCGATAATTCGCCCACCGATAAGATGAACGTGAAAGGCGATACCCAAGGGAACACTCGCGTTCGGGTTGATAACATTGGCGGCGTCGGTGCACAAACGGTCAACGGTATTGAACTCATTGAGGTTGGCGGTAATTCTGCAGGTAACTTCGCGCTGACCACCGGAACTGTCGAAGCTGGGGCTTACGTCTACACGCTGGCTAAAGGGAAGGGGAATGACGAGAAAAACTGGTATCTGACCAGTAAATGGGACGGCGTAACGCCAGCGGATACACCCGATCCCATCAATAATCCCCCTGTTGTGGATCCGGAAAGCCCATCAGTTTATCGCCCGGAGGCCGGAAGCTATATCAGCAACATTGCCGCAGCCAACTCGCTGTTTAGCCATCGTTTACACGACCGTCTGGGTGAGCCGCAGTATACAGATTCACTGCATTCTCAGGGGGCGGCAAGCAGTATGTGGATGCGTCATGTCGGAGGGCACGAACGTTCAAGGGCCGGTGACGGTCAGCTAAATACTCAGGCTAACCGCTATGTATTGCAGCTAGGCGGCGATTTGGCGCAGTGGAGTAGCAACGCGCAGGATCGCTGGCATCTTGGCGTGATGGCAGGCTACGCCAATCAGCACAGTAATACTCAGAGTAATCGTGTGGGTTATAAATCGGATGGGCGCATCAGCGGTTACAGCGCTGGGCTGTACGCGACCTGGTATCAGAACGATGCGAATAAGACCGGCGCTTATGTTGACAGCTGGGCGCTGTATAACTGGTTTGATAACAGCGTCAGTTCCGATAACCGTTCTGCTGACGACTATGATTCTCGCGGTGTGACGGCCTCTGTTGAGGGTGGGTATACCTTTGAAGCGGGAACATTTAGCGGCAGCGAAGGGACGCTGAATACCTGGTACGTCCAGCCACAGGCGCAAATCACCTGGATGGGTGTGAAAGATTCCGACCATACCCGGAAAGACGGAACGCGCATTGAAACGGAAGGCGACGGAAATGTGCAAACGCGACTTGGGGTGAAAACCTACCTGAACAGCCATCACCAGCGTGACGATGGTAAACAGCGTGAGTTCCAGCCTTACATTGAAGCGAACTGGATCAACAATAGCAAAGTCTACGCCGTGAAGATGAATGGTCAAACCGTAGGCCGTGAAGGTGCGCGTAATCTCGGTGAAGTACGTACCGGGGTTGAGGCGAAAGTAAATAACAACCTTAGCCTGTGGGGGAATGTCGGTGTGCAACTAGGTGATAAAGGCTATAGCGATACTCAGGGCATGCTGGGAGTGAAATATAGCTGGTAAACCGTATAAGCCGCATGTCGAGATGGCATGCGGCTTAATATTGCCGACTTCAAACGGCGCATCAACGCCTTATTTAAATCCTCCTTTTTATCCGCGATCGCGGATATCGCAGCGTTTATCCCGTAGAGCGGATAAGATGTGTTTCCAGATTGACTTTATCCTCACTAAAGGATAAAACTGATAATATCCCCTTAAGAGGATAAATTTGCTGTGGACGTATGACATGATGAGCTTTCAGAAGATCTATAGCCCAACGCAATTGGCGAATGCAATGAAACTGGTTCGCCAGCAAAACGGCTGGACGCAGAGCGAATTGGCGAAAAAAATCGGCATTAAGCAGGCGACAATTTCCAATTTCGAAAACAATCCTGACAATACCTCGCTCACGACATTTTTTAAGATTTTACAGTCGCTTGAACTCTCAATGACGCTATGCGACGCGAAAAATGCCTCGCCAGAAGCAGCAGAACAGCAAGATCTGGAGTGGTAATGCCTAAACTAGTCACTTGGATGAACAACCAGCGGGTAGGCGAGTTAACGAAGTTAGCCAACGGCGCGCACACCTTTAAGTATGCACCTGAGTGGTTAGCCAGCCGTTATGCCAGACCGTTGTCACTTTCGCTGCCATTGCAGAGGGGGAATATCACCTCTGATGCCGTATTTAACTTCTTCGATAACCTGTTACCCGATAGCCCGATTGTACGTGACCGGATCGTTAAACGTTATCATGCTAAATCCAGACAACCGTTTGATTTATTGTCAGAAATAGGGCGAGACAGCGTTGGTGCCGTGACGTTAATACCCGAAGACGAAACCGTAACGCATCCGATAATGGCATGGGAAAAGCTTACTGAAGCCAGACTTGAAGAAGTATTAACGGCTTATAAAGCAGATATCCCGTTAGGCATGATTAGAGAAGAAAATGACTTTCGCATCTCGGTTGCTGGCGCACAGGAGAAGAC
>OMGS01000537.1_pt1 | contig 20653 bp, 19 predicted proteins | sample 1646081 | NCBI WGS metagenome assembly OMGS01 (sample SAMN05578591, study PRJEB25193) | human gut metagenome | biome: Human Microbiome; feature: human-associated habitat; material: feces | host: Homo sapiens | place: USA:Birmingham | reverse complement strand
AAATTCTCTCTCTCTCTCTCTCTCTCTCTCTCTCTCTCTCTCTCTCTCTCTCTCTCTTAAGCAACTATTTATATTAGCGAGCAGGTATTGAGTAATGCCTGCCGTTAGCTCTTCAGCATCCTCAATTTCTTTCCAGAGAAAATCCATCCATGTCGTGCATGTGGTGGAGTCTTTTGCTGCGGGTTGCCTTGTGGCGCTTGCGACGTTGTGTCATGCCGTACGGAACGGTATTCAGCATTCCATTATCCATGCTTTACGCCCGGAAAGCCCGGAAAGGTTCGTGGAACTTTTCCCTACAGATGTTGCCTTTTACTTTCTCCCGATGACAAGACTCATCCGAATTGGAGCTGACCTGCGCGTTTTTGGACAACTGTGCGGGATGCTCCGGCGGATACAGCCGGATGTGGTACATTGCCACTCCTCGAAAGCTGGTTTTCTGGGGCGTTGGGCCGCTCGCCGGGAAGGATTGCCGTCGGTATATACCCCGCACGGCTATGCCTTTTTACGTACGGATGTAGGATCGTTACAGCGGGCCTGTTTCAAGACTGCGGAATGGCTTGCCGCCAGGGCAGGCAATGCAATCGTGGCTTGTGGTGAGGATGAGTACGCGCTTTCCCGTCTGCTTGCCAGCCGGAACGATCAGGTGCTTTGTATTCCCAATTCCCTGAACTTGGTTGAACTGGATGCCCTACGGCGGACGGTACCGCCCGCTTGCCTACATCCAGATGCGATTATGGTGGGAACATGCGGCCGTTTGGAACCGCAGCGAAATCCCGACCTTTTCTCTGCATTGGTCCTCATGTTGAAAGACGAGGCGCGGTGGACCTGGATCGGCGCGCCGCGACAAAACGCCGCATTGCCGCCGCAGGTGGAATGCCCCGGCTGGCTCAGCCGGGGGGAGGCGCTGGCGCGCCTCGCCGCTCTGGACGTTTACGTCCAGACTTCTCTGTGGGAAGGCCTTTCCTATGCCGTTTTGGAGGCCATGGCGCTGGGCAAAGCCGTGGTCGCTACTGATATTCCCGCTAACCGGACTATTGTGCGGCACGGTGTCACCGGTTTTCTGGGAAGTACGCCGCAAGAGCTGGCCTCTCATGTGCACCGTCTCGTGCATGACGCGCCTCTGCGTCGGCGAATGGGCGCGGCCGCGCGCCGTTGTGTGGAAGAGCGGCATGACGCCCAAAAGGCCTATCTGGCCTATGACCGCCTTTACCATGGACTGGCGGGAGATGGAAAACCATGATCCGCTTGTCTGGAAAATTGCGCAGTCTCTTTTTGCCCCATCTCGCCACTTTTGTCTCCTTCAGCGCCATCCAGGCCGCGCAACTGCTGCTGCCCTTGCTGGCCCTGCCTTGGCTTGCCCGCGTTTTGGAGCCGGAAGCCTTTGGCTTGCTCATGTATATGAGCGTGATTTCCGTTATCATCGGCCTGATTATGGACTGGGGCTTTGCCTTGGGGGCTGTGCGCAAGGCCGCTGCCAGCCGTGGACAGGAAAGGGCTCTGGCCGATCTCCTGGGACAGGTGCTTTCCGCCAAAATTTTGCTGATGGCGGGTTGCCTGTTGGGCAGTCTGGCCTTGCTGCCGCTGCTGCCTCATGCGTCAGCCCATCCCGGCGCGTATGGCATAGCCGTGCTGGCCGGGCTCAGCCGAGGCGTCAATCCCACCTGGTTTTTTCAGGGAATCGGGGAGGGCATGCGCCGCATGGCCTGTTGGGATGTCTGCAGCAGTGCCCTTGTCTTAGTCTTGACCTTTGTCTGCGTACATGCCGCCGTCGACTGGCCGCGCTACCTTATGCTGACGGCGTTTTGCAAAGGGCTTGCCTACCTTTGGTTGACGCTGGGGCTGACACGTCGGTACCGGATATCCCTATGCCTGATTGAGGGCTGGCGAGCTCTGGGGCGGACAAAAACGCTTTTTGCCAGCGTACTTTCGGCGTTGATCTACAACAATGGGGCTCAATTGGTACTCGGCTTTTTCCTTTCGCCCGCGCAGATAGGCATGCTTATGGCAGCGGATAAAATAGTGCGTGCCGTGGTCAGCGTCAGTAATCCCGTAACCCAAACGCTTTTTCCTGAAATTTGCGCGTTGCGTGGGGCACGACCCGCTCAAGCGGCATGCATGCTGCGTTGGTCTCTGGCGGGTACGGCGTTGGTCATGCTCTGTGCCACGGCCGTTGTCTGGCTTGCCGCGCCGTTACTGGTCCGCATTGCGCTAGGGACGGCTTATAGCGGGACTGTGCCGGTGCTCAGGATTATGGCCTTTCTTGCACCCATTTTGGCCTGTAATTTCGTGCTGGGCACGCAGACCCTTGTGTCTTTCGGGCAAGAAAAGGCGCTGACTATTACTCAGGCCGTGGCGGGAGCGCTGAGTCTGCCGATGGCGGCGTTTCTGGGACATTATTGGGGACTCACGGGCGGAGCCTGTCTGCCCCTGCTGGTGGAAGGCGGTATTTTTATCGGGTTGGCCTGGAGTGTGTTGCGCTTCTGTCCCTCAGCCTTCTTTTCCCGCACGGAAAAAGGAGTTTACTGATGGATTGGGCCGTGAGCGTCATAGTGCCGTTTTACAACGCTGCTCCATGGCTGGAACGCTGTCTTAAGTCTTTATTGGCTCAGTATCTTCGTGAGCTGGAAATCATTCTGGTGGACGACGCCTCCACCGACGCTTCGCCAAAGATTGCCGAACGGTATACTGGGCGTTATCCAGACCGCATCCGCTATCTGCGGCAGGAGAGCAATATGGGGCCGGGCGCGGCACGTAATGTCGGCCTCAGCTTGGCGCGTGGAGAGTATGTGGGTTTTGTGGATGCCGACGACATGGCGGAGCCGGAGATGTTTTCGAGTTTGTACGCAACGGCGCGCAAGACCGGAGCACAGGTGGCTGTTTGCGGCATATACCTGTCTAGGGATGGCAGAGAACACGAAATTTTGCCGGGGTATATTTGTGACGCACAGAATTTATTTAAGAATGTCCGCTTATTTCCATCGCCTTGTAATAAAATTTTTCAGCGTAACTATCTGATAATGATAGAAGCCAATTTTCCCTTGTCGCGAATGTCTGAAGATATGGCATTTGTTTTTAAAATTATAGTAAACTCTCCAAGGATAGTGTATATAAATCGTCCATTATATAGATATTTAACTCATTCATCATCTGCAAGTTTTGATATATTAAAAAGAAAAAATGCTTTTATAAGTATTATTGATGTAAAGAAATATTTAAAAAAATATAATAAATTTGATAAATATAAATATAAATATAAAAAAATGTATTTCTTACATCTTATATATTATCCTATATGTCTTGTTGTTATAGATGCACTGATAAAAGGCAATAATAGATGGAGGATACTGTGGCAGTCTCCATCTTACTTTTATAGTTTATTAAAATTTTTATTCAGGCGGTCCATATGAACGCTGTGCCGACAACGCCATGGCCGCTACATATTTTCGCTTTTTTGCTGATTCCCATGGCCTGTTGGCAATTATGGCTTTTCCCCGGCATACCCAATTACTATGCCCAGCATTTCCTACTTTATCCTTCTCTTGTCTTCATGCTGTGGGCCTGGAAACGCGGTCTCTGGACTCTGGCTGAAGTCTGGCGGCTGGCGCGCCCGTTTTTTCCCTGGCTGCTTCTGCTCGTTATTCTGCAGGCTGTGGCGGATTGGCGGAGTGCCCGGTTTTTTTTGCCGGAGGGCGCTCCTATGTGGCGTTCCATCGCGGCAGGTCTGATAAAGCTGGGTGCGCAACTCCCTTTTATACTTTTTTTTGCCCTGCTCTGCCGGGTGCTCCTGCGGGAAGAGACGAGCCGCCGCGCGATGCTTCAAGGTGCTGTCTGGTCTTTTGGCTTTCTGGCTTTCTGGTGTACTATGCAGGCGGCCTACGTATACACGGTGGCGACATCCTTTTATCCGGAGCAGGAGAGCGGAAGCGCGACAATTCTGGCTGTGCGGAAGCTACTTCGCGTTATGCTTGAAAATGTTTCTCCTTGGCTGGAAGCACGTTGGCCGAGTATTATCTACGATTTTTATGAGAAAGGGGCATACTCGCTGACGCTGACCCGTTTTAACGGTTTTTTTGAAGAAGCGTCGGCGTTATCGACGATGGTCGGCGTTTTTTTTGTCCCACTGAGTTTTGGTCTGTTGGGTTTTGGGACTCATAGGCGTAGCGCTCTGATTACAGGCGCTGCCATTCTGGTGGCGAGCTTGGCCATGATGATTTTTTGCCGTTCGGGCACCGGCCAGGTATTATCCTTGATTGCCTTGGCGTTGATACTGGGATTTTGTAGCCAAGGGCGCTTTAAGGTGTTTAAGAGCCTTGTCGGGGTGGCTCTTGCTGTTGCCTGCATCTATGCCGCGTTGCATGCCCCCTACGTCACGGACTACCTTTCATCCAAACTCCGGATAAGTGGTGCAGCGGACACTCCCAGGATCATTGTCACCCTTGACACGCTGGACAGTATCAAGGCCCATCCCCTGCTGGGGGTGGGCCGCAACTGGTATTTCGCGCACCTCCATAACGGACAGCGTTACTTGGCGAATTTATCCGATCCAGAACTGCGCGTCTGGAAAGAGTGGGGTAGCGGCGGCGAACTATCGGCCCTGCCGGCCTTGGCCGCGCAGTATGGTTTGCCCATAATTATACTGGCCTTCATTTTTGTGGGACGAATCTGGTGGCGCTTGCAGATTCTGCACCGCGCGCAACCCGTCAATCCTCTTCTGGCGTTCATGGCTCCGGCCTGTACAACCTGGCTGGTACTGGGGGTGACGGCCTCTTTCGGAGCGTTGGATATACGCAATCCTTTGTTCAGCCTGCCGCTTTTCTGTTTTTACGCCATTTCGCAAGGAATCGGGTTAGAAGATATAGGAGAGGCGGGCGAAGTATGATACGTTGCCTGATCCTTATGCACAGTGTGGGGGGAGGAGCGGAAAAGATCACCCTGGATCTTGCCCGGTGCCTGGACCCGCAACGTTTTCAAGTAACCCTTGGCTGTATGCGCCATCTGTCTGTCTTGGCCGCAGGGGTTCCTGCCGGGCTGCTTTTTCATATGCCGGAACGGCCCAGCCGCATGGCGGCGTTACACAATGTCGCGCGAGTCTGGAGGTTAGCTCGCGACAGCGATGTTGTGTTGGGTAGTCTGGAATTGCAAAGTATTTTCTGGGCCGCGCTATTGGCCCCCGGCCGAAGCGTCGCCTGGCTGCATAAAGATGTGGAAGGTTACCTTAACCAAAGAAGAAAAGGTTATGCATGGCTCTACCGCGCCATATTAGGCTGGGCCTTACGGCGTTGCCGTACCATAATTTGTGTCAGCCGAGGTATATTAAAATCTTCGGAGAGGCTTTGGCCGGACTTGCGCCCTCGCATGCGTGTGCTCTGGAATCCTGTGGACACGGCCTCCATCCGGCGGTACGCCTTGGCCCCTTTGCCGAAGGTCTTGGAACCCTGCTTCCATAAACCGGTAATTCTTGGAGTGGGCAGGCTGGAAAAGCAAAAGTCCTTTGATTTGTTGATACAGGCCCACGCCCTTCTGTTGCAGCGCGGCATTGAGCATCATCTCTGTATCTTGGGAGAAGGCTCGCAACGCACTTATCTGGAGGATACTGCTCAGTATTACGGGGTCAGCGACAGTACGTTTCTGCCGGGCTTTATGGATCCGTATCCGATTATGGCACATGCCTCTCTTTTGGCGGTCAGTTCCTCCTTTGAAGGTTTTTCTTTGGTATTGGTCGAGGCTTTATGTCTTGGCCTGACAGTGGTCTCTACGGATTGCCCCAGTGGCCCCAGTGAAGTACTGGAAGAGGGGAAGTACGGCGCACTGATTCCTGTGGGCGATGTAGCGGCTTTGGTTGACGCCTTGCAGGCAGTGCTATTGCAACCACCAGATGTGGTGGCTCGGGCGGCGGGGCAACGTCGCGCTGAAGATTTTACGCCTGATCGAACTATCGGCGTTTGGCAGGATGTATTGGCGGAAGCTGCATCCCGAGATGAAGATTGGCCCTAGAAGTATCTATCTATTTACAAAATATAATTATTCTAGTCTGTTATCCGAGCTCTGCAAATTTTTTGGGGGAAATGCGCAGAAAAGGCTTTACAAGGCGGACGGCTTTCTATAAACAGTAATCGTTCGCATTAATGGAAACAATAAACTTCAGATACGCAAAAGGAGCAAACAATGAGCAAGACCCAGGAAAATTTGATGGCCGCTTTCGCCGGTGAGTCCCAGGCCAACCGCAAATATCTTGCTTTCGCCCAGGTGGCCGACAAGGAAGGCCTGCCCCAGGTCGCCAAGCTGTTCCGCGCCGCCGCCGCCGCTGAAACCATCCACGCCCACGCGCATCTCAAGAACGCGGGCAAGATCGGCGACACGGCCGCCAACCTGCAGTCCGCTCTGGAAGGTGAGACCTACGAGTTCACCAAGATGTATCCCGAAATGATCAAGGACGCCGAGGCCGAAGGCAAGACCGCCGTTGCCAAGTATTTTGAATTCGCCAACAAGGTGGAAGAAGTGCACGCCAATCTGTATAAGAAGGCCATTGCCAATCCTTCCGCTCTTGCCAATGTGGACTACTACGTCTGCAAGATCTGCGGCTACACCCACGAAGGCCCCTGTGAAGCCTGTCCCGTGTGCGGCGCGGGCGCGGCGGCTTTCTTCAAAGTGGAAGAATGCTGCAAGTAACCGATCCCGCGCGCCGCTCCATGCCGCTTTGGGGGCGGCATTGACGCCGGATGCGCGACTGTGATGGTTGGAGGGGCCGCCGTAAGGCGGCTCCTTTGTCATTTGCCATTTCGGGGCCGCGATGGTCCGGGAAATGCGGGCCACGGTTCCACAGCATGTAGCGTTTGAGTGCCGCGGAAGCGACAGCCGTTGGCGAGTTTTCGAGCCGTACGGATGCCGACAGCAACACTCAAACGCGATTTATGCTGCTGCCGATGCCCGTAGCCCTTGTGGGCTGACGGGCACGGCCGCGCCGCCTCCGGAGCGCTGCCAGCGGCATTGCATTTTGGCTTGAAAAGAGTCAGTATCCGCATGGCGTTTTGCAGCCATCAGCGCTTTTGGCGCGGTTATACCAACACTAACGGCGGCGGCGCGGGCGTCCGCCCGCACTCCGGCCCCCCGGATTCATTCCGGGAAACCGGGCATGCGCAGCGCCGCGGAGGCCTTCTTATGCGCGTTTTTGTCCGTTCCTGCATTCTTGCATTGCTTCTGGTTCTGTGCGGCTTGACCGCGGCCCAGGCCGCCTCCGCGCCGGAGGCCAAAAAAGAGCCCGCCAAGGAAGCTCCCAGCAAATTCGAGGCCTTGAAGCGTTTCAGCCAGGTGCTTGATCTGGTGGAGCGTTATTATGTGAAGGATGTGACCCAGAACGACCTGATCAACGGGGCTGTCAAGGGCTTGCTGCAGGGGCTCGACCCGCACTCCACCTTCATGAATGCCGAAGAATACAAGGAAATGCAGGAAACCACCTCCGGCGAATTCTACGGGGTGGGCATTGAAATTTCCATGGAAAACGGCCAGGTTGTGGTGGTCACGCCCATTGAGGACACCCCGGCTTTCCGCGCCGGTCTTCAGTCCGGCGACGTGATCCTGTCCATCAACGGCCAGGCCACGCAGGAACTTTCGCTGCAGGAAGTGGTGTCGCGCATCCGCGGGGCCAAAGGCACGGAAGTGGAGCTGGCCATTCTGCACAGCGACGCCAAGACGCCGCAGACCGTGCGCATCGTGCGCGACGCCATCCCCCTGATCAGCGTCAAGTCCAAAAAGCTGGAAGACGGTTACTACTGGGTGCGCCTGACCCGTTTCTCCGAACGCACCACCGAGGAACTCAAGGACGCGCTCAAGGATGCGGCCAAGGAAAGCAAGGCCACGGGCGGGCTCAAGGGCATTGTGCTGGATCTGCGCAACAATCCCGGTGGGTTGCTGGACCAGGCGGTCAGCGTGTCCGACACTTTCCTGGACAAGGGCGTGATCGTTTCCATCAAAGGCCGTCGGGACAGCACGGACCGCGTTTATGAGGCCAAAAAGCAGGCCGACGACGTGCGCGTGCCCATGGTGGTGCTGGTCAACGCCGGTTCTGCCTCGGCCTCGGAAATCGTGGCCGGTGCGCTGCGCGACCAGAAGCGCGCCCTGATTCTGGGCGAACGCTCCTTCGGCAAGGGTTCGGTGCAGAACATCATTCCCCTGTCCGACGGGTCCGGCCTCAAGCTCACGGTAGCCCTGTATTACACGCCCAACGGCAGCTCCATCCAGGCCGAGGGCATCGTGCCCGACCTGGAAGTGGTCTTCGAGCCGCCGCGCACCGACGACAAGGACAATCCGCGTTTCCTCCTGCGCGAACAGGATCTCAACCGCCATCTGGAAAACGGCAAGGACAAGAAGGGCGGCCAAAGCAAGGTCAAGAAAGACGAAGGCAAGGAGCAGCTGGCCCGTGACAACCAGTTGCGCATGGCCCTCCAGGTCGTGAAGAGTCTGCCCAAGATGCGGGAGATCAGAAACTAGGGCGCGTGGCCCGATCCCCTTGCCGGGGCGGGTTCCGCGAGACGGCATACGTTCAGCGTGCAAAATAAAGGAACAGATACCGGCCCCCTGACCGGACCCCACGGGTCCGGCGGGGGGCTGCGCGCTTCCACTCGCCTGGGCTTGGGTGGTCTGGCCTGGCTGCTCTGCTCCCTGGCCTTTTCGCTCTGGCTGGGCAACGGGTCCATGGCGCCGGGGAATTTTTCCGGTTCCGCCGGTCGCGCGCCGTCGTTCCAGCAAACTGGCGAAGGACGGGACGCGACCGAGGAGCCTGAGGCGCGGGCCGAGCGAATGATACTGGCCCGCCTGGATGCTCTGGTTATCCAGACGCTGCCCCTGGCGCTGCCGCTCGCCCGCTGGCAGCGCGAAGAAGGGCTGTCCTTGGAGGACGAAGGAGCGGCTGCCCGTGCTTACCGGGTTACAGGGCCTTGCGCGCCGCTGCGCCTGGGTGTGGCCCTGTTGGAAAAGTTGCGCTCCGCCGCTGATCCGGATTTTCCTCATCTTTCCGCCGTTGACCCGGAGCGTTTCCGCCCGCGCCTTGCCTGGACGGACCAAGGCGCGCTGGAAATTCGCCTGAACGGGCGGCCGACGCATCGTTTTCATTTTCCCGGCAAGGAACGGGCTCTGGCGGATCTGGCCCGACCCCTGCCTCAGGCCGCCCTGATTCTGGTCATTGATGACCTGGGGCAGAGCCTGGAACCCGCCGAGGATCTGGCCGCCTTGCCCTTTCCCGTGGTATTGGCCGTCTGGCCGCACGCGCCCAGGGCGGGCGCGACGGCCGACCTGGCCGGACAGATGGGCCTGGATTGCCTGGTGCATCTGCCCATGGAGCCTCAGCCCCGCGCCGACGGCTTCCGTCCCAAGCCGGGTCCGGGCGCGCTGTTCGCGGATATGAGCCGGCACGCCCTGGCCTCCGTGCTGGAACCGGATCTGGCGGCACTGCCCACGGCGCTGGGCCTGAACAACCATATGGGTTCCCGTTTCACGGGCAGCTCCGCCGCCTGCCGCCTGCTCTGCGCGCAACTGGCCGGGCGCGGTTTCTTTGTGCTGGACAGTCTGACCCAGCCCTATTCCCGGCTGGCGGAGGAAGCCCGTGCCGCCGGGCTGGTCAGCGTGGCCCGTGCTGTTTTTCTGGATACGCGCCGGGATGTTTCCGCCGTACTGGCCGCCTTGGACGCGGCGGCGGCCAAAGCCCGCAGTGCCGGTTTCGCCGTCGCCATCGGGCATCCGTACGCGGAAACTCTGAGCGCTTTGCGCCGCTGGCAGGACAAGGCAGGTGTGGCCGTGGTGCCTCTGCGCCGTCTGGTCTGGCACCTGGCGCAACTCCAGGCGCGGGACGGCGCGCGCGGCGGCAAGCGTTGATTTTTCACGAACACGGCTTCAGACAAATCCTTGCCGCGAAATGCGGGCAGGCGGGCTTTGCCCGCCGTAAGTGAACATTTCAAGTGTTAAACTCTAAGGAGCGGACATGCTGCAAACCACTCTTGCCATCATCAAGCCGGACGCCGTGGCGCGCGGCCTTGCCGGGGAAATTCTGGCCGCCGTGGAGGCCGAGGGCCTTCGCCCCGTGGCTCTGAAAATGCTGCGGTTGAGCAAGGCCCAGGCCCAGGGCTTTTATGCCGTGCACAAAGAGCGCCCCTTTTTTGACAGCCTTACGGACTACATGTCTTCCGGACCGGTGGTCTGCGCGGCCTTGCGCGGCGAGGACGCGGTGGCCCGCTACCGGGCGCTGATGGGCGCCACGAATCCGGCCCAGGCCGAGCCCGGCACTCTGCGCCGCAAATACGGGCAGAACCTTGAAGCCAACGCCGTGCACGGTTCCGACTGCCCGGAGAACGCCGCTGTTGAGCTTGCATATTTCTTCAATGCCTTGGAAATGACGGAGTAACGTATGAGCAGAACAATCGGCTGCATTGGCTGCGGCAATATGGGCGGGGCCATTCTGGCCGGTTTCGCGGACAGGCTGGGGGACAAGGGCTATAGCTTCTGCGGCTATAACCGCACGCCGGAACGCATGCGCCCCTTGGCGGACAAGGGCGTGCGGGTCATGCCCGACGTTCTGGAAACCGCGCGCAAATCCGATGTGCTGTTGCTGGCGGTCAAGCCATACCAGGTGGCTTCCGTGCTGGAGGAAATGCGTCCGGCCCTCGACGGCGGCAAGGTGCTGGTTTCCGTGGCGGCGGGCGTGAGCCTGAAGAGCCTGCGCGAGGCCGTGGGCGGGCAGTGCCCGGTGGTCCGCTGCATGCCCAATACTCCGGCGCTGGTGGGGGAGGGGGTTTTTGCCCTCTGCTTTGAGGACCCGGCGCTGGACCGGGAAGGCAAACTCGAATTACTGGAACTTTTCGGGGTTCTGGGCCTTTGCCTGGAAATGCCCGAAGCACGCTTTACCGCTTTTTCCGCGCTGATCGGCGCGGGCCCGGCCTATGTTTTCGAGATGATGCAGGGCCTGGTGCAGGCCGGGGTGACCCTGGGCTTTCAGCACAGGGAGGCCAGGCGCATGGTGGCCGCCCTGTTTGTGGGTTCGGCGCGTATGGCCGAGCAGAACCCCGCGCCGCTGATGCAGTTGCGTGACGAAGTCTGTTCGCCCGGCGGCCTGACCATCGCCGGGGTCAATCATCTGGATCGCGTGGGCCTGCTGGGCCAATTGGTGGATGCCGTGCTGGCCGCCGATGCGCGGGGCCGGGAGATGGAAAGCTGAATCTGTGAGCCCTGGCGTTTGCTCGGGCCGTCAACTCCGCCATGGAGGGAATCTGAGTACTCAGATTCCCTCCTGTTTTTTTTCAGCCTTCCTCCACCTCGCCGCCGGTGCGCGCTTCGCCTTGTCCCCTGTATTCCCTGGCGGATTGCGCCAGACGTCGCAACAGCGCCTGTAACGTCTGTTTTTCCTCTTCGGAAAACATGCTGGTGGTGGCGGCATCCCATTCCGCAACGACTTTCATGATATGCGGATATGCCTCATAGGCACGCTGCGTCGGGTGCACGGTGGTCGTGCGCTTGTCTTGCGGATTGCTTTCCCGGCGGATGAAACCGGCCTCCTCCAGTTGCGCCAGCACCCGCGTCACGTTGCTCTTGTTGATGCCGATGCGCTCGGGCAGCTTGTCCTGCGTGATGCCCGGCTCTTTGCACAGCACGGCAATGAAGAGATATTGACTGGTGTTGATGCCGTACGGCGCGAGGGCCTTGGCAAGATACATGTAGTAATAGCGGTTGGCCAGGGTGATCCATTTGCAGGTCAGTTCCAAAGTACGCTCCCGGAGCATTTAACACTTGAAATGTTCGGTTACGGCGGGCAAAAGCCCGCCTGCTCGCATTTCGCGGCAAGGGTTTGTCCGCAAGGAGTTGCGGATGAATCCTTGGCGGGTGTCGTCATGAGTGTCTTCTCGGTCATCTCTACGTCGAACATCGCCTTTTATTCCGGTCGCGCTGGCTGTTCACAGCTCTGCTGTGTTACGGATAGCGACAGTGATTTCGATGAGAGGGGTTTTGTGTAACTCATTGCTGTCCTCATTCGTAAGCAGCTTCGCTGCAGCGACTGAGGCAGGAGTACACTTCCTCCATGCGTTAGCCGTTATGCGAGGAACGGGCATTACGGATAAAGACAGCAGCGCTGAACGGCTCGTTCTCCTTGATATAACACAAAAATCCATCTCATGACGAGACCCTCTAGGCCGGGCCGGACGACAGTTCCAAACCTCTGCTTGACACGAGAGAGAAAACACATAATCGTTGCCCCCGCAACGATTTTTATGAACAGGAGATATGAGATGCTTGATCGCCGCATCCGCCGCAAGCAAACGGCGGGCGTATCCAACGTGGGGGCCGGTGGGGCGTTGCGGGAGATTTGCAATCGCAACTTCAATGTGGTGACGCTGATCAACCTTCTGGTCATGACGGCCTACTACCTGATCTTCGTCACCAGCACCTCCTATGCCAGAGAGGCTTATCTGGCAAGCCTGAGCACGGCTGGTTTCACTGCGGGCATTATGGTCATCGGCTGCCTGGCAGGGCGTTTCGTCACCGGTAATCTGCTTTCGTTTTTCGGTTGCCGCGCCGTTCTTCTCGCCGGGATCGTGCTGTACACGGCCAGCATCGCGGGTTTTTTCCTGGTGGATTCCTTGCCCTGGCTGTTCGTGCAACGCCTCTGGGCGGGCGTCGGCGTCGGCGTCATCGGCACGGCCACGGGAACCATTGTGGCCTATGTGATCCCGCAGCGGCATCACGGGCTCGGCGTGAGCCTGTTCAGCATGAGCACGGCTCTGGCCCTGGCCCTGGGGCCGTTTCTCGGTATCAGCCTGAGCAACCACATAAGTTATGCGGCGCTGATGCGGATCAATGTGGGCATTGCCTTGGTCTGCCTGCTCATCTTTTTCGGGCTGGCGGCCCTGCCTTCCATGCGTCACCGACATCGCTCGCTCTTCAGCCTCAACAGTTACATTGACCCGCGTGTGGTGCGTTTTTCCCTGGTGGCACTGGTGGTCTGCTTGAGCTACGGCTGCGTGCAGGCCTTCATGACCTCCTTTGCCGCCGAGCGCTCCCTTTCCGGCCCGGCGAGTCTCTTCTTTCTGCTGTATGCCGTGGCGGCCCTGGCTACCCGCCCGCTGACGGGCCGCCTGTTCGATACCCGCGGCGAGAACGTCATTTTTTATCCCATTCTGCTGTTGACCGCGCTCTCCCTGATCATGCTGGCCCGCGCGCACAGCAGTTGGATGCTGCTGCTCTCCGGCCTGGCGCTCGGCATGGGCTTCGGCAACTTCCAGTCCGTGGGGCAGGCCGTGTCGCTTTCGCTGGTGTCGCGTTCGCGTTTTGCCCAGGCCACCACAACTTTCTTCATATTTTTTGACTTGGGCATCGGCCTGGGGCCCTATATTTTCGGTTTTCTCGTCCCCACTCTGGGCTATGACGGCATGTATCAGTCCCTGGCCTTCACCGTGCTTGCCGGGCTGGGCCTTTACTATGTTTTGCACGGGAGGCTCGCGGGCGGCGGGGCCTGAACGTCATCCCGAACGGCACTCCCCGGAATCCTGTGGGACCTGTTGGCACTATGCCTTTTTGCCCGCTCGCTACGTGCGGCAGCCGTTGTCCGAAGGACTTGCGGGTGGCGACAGCAACGATAGGCTGAAGGCGGCGTCAATGCTGAGAGTGCCAATTCTCAACGTTAATCTGCTCTGAGAACGTGGATACGCCGAAAAAAGCAAAGCCCTTCCGAGCATTCGGAAGGGCTTTGCTTTGGTGCTGTAAACGGAAAAACGAGTTTACTGATCCACCCGCACGTCCAGGGTGTTGCCGTCCTTGGCAAGCACAAAGCGGGTATTTTGGGGTTTTGCCTTGAGGTCGATGACCACACGGGTCTTGTCCGCCATTTTGCCGATGCGCACATTGCTCACCAGGGGATTCTTGGGCACGCCCGGAGCCTTGATCTGCCACTGGCCGTCCAGGTCCACCACCACGCGGTCGGGATTGGTCAGATTCATGCTCTTGTAGCGGAGAGGCGCGTTGCCCTCCAGGCGTACCGTGGCTCCCTTGTCCCGCGCGAAGACCACAAAGCGGCTGATGTTGCGCTCACGCGGCGCGGCGGCTTTTCCCGCCCTGGGCTTTTCGGTCTTTGCCCTTTCGGCTTTGGGCTTATCCGTCTGAACCGGGCGTTCTTCTTTTTGGGTTTCGGCGCGGGCCGGAGCGCTGCTTTCCGTTTTGGCGCTTTGGGCCGTGCGCTCCATCGCCGGAGGCGTGCTCATATTCTCACGTGCGGCGGCCTGCGGGCCGGGGGCCGCGGGCGCGGCCGGGGGCATCTGGGCCCGTTCGCTGACATCTTCCACCACGGGCGCGGCCTCGGCGGCGTCGTCCCTGGGCAGAGGCGGCAATTTGGGTTCTTCGCGGGCCGCTTTCTGCGGTGCGGCGGGCGCGGTAAAACCGTTCTGGGCGGCATCCGTCGACAGGGGAGGCAGACCGGCGCCGCTGTCCGGCGCGGCCGGTTCGCCGGCTTCCGCCGTGGGGGCCGGAACAGGTTCGGATTTGCGGCCCAGGCGTTCATTGAGCATGATCAGCGCCATGCCCAAGATGCAGACCGCCAGAAGAAGACTGAGAATGACTTTGTTCATGCCGTATGGCTCCTGCCGAAAGGCGAGTTGCTCGCTCGGGCTCAGTGTGGCCGCCGGGGGCGGTTTTTGCCGGGCCGAAGCTGTTTTTCCTTGCTGATATGGGCCAGCATCCTGGGGTAGACGGCTTCGCGGGCGTCCAGGCGCATGGCCGTGCGGACGTGTTCAGCGGCTTCGTCGTATGCGCCCATGGCGCAGAGGATGCGGGCCAGGTTGAAATGGGCGTGGTCGTCCTCTGGAGAGAGTTCCAGAACCCGTTTGCCGAAACGCAGGGCCAGATCCGGCATGGCATTTTTGCGCAGTTTCGCGCCGAAATCGCGGAACATATGCTTGTGGGCGGATGAGATATTCTCCGTGGTGGACGCCAGTTGTTCCAGGGCGGTAATGGCGGCCTGCCGTTCGCGCGGGCGCTTCAGGCGCAGCAGAGCCTTGCGGAAACTCTCCCGCAGAGTGATTTCCACCTGTTTGGTCCGGCGCGCCGTGTCCAAATGCCGCAGCAGCTCGTCGTCCAGTTCCGGCGCATCCGCAACCGGAGCGGGCGCGACGGCGCGCGCGTCCGGAAGGTCCGCCAGGGCGCGGACGTCCAGCATGGTCATGGGCATGGCCAGGATGGAGGGCTCGGACCGGAACTGCGCGGCAAAATGGGCGGCGCTGACGCGTCGCGCCTCCGCCTTGGGCTGGAAGGCATTGTCCAGTTGTTGCACCGCGTAGCCTTGCTCCGCCAGGTCCCAGGCGAAGAAGAGTGTCTTGCGGGTGCCGTCCGCCTTGGCCAAAGGCTGGGAATATACGCCAAGATATTTGGGAGGACGCATAGGCGAAATGTACATCATTTGCGCCGAATGGCAAGATTCCCCCCGCGCCCTTTACGCAGCCGGGCCTTTGGGCTAGCATGGGGAATGCACGAAATGGCCATTGCACAAAGCCTTCTGGCTATGGCAGAGGAAGAAATCGGCCGCCGGAATTGCAGCCGTCTTGAACTGGTGCGCGTGGAATACGGCGCGCTTTCAGGTGTGGTGCCCGAATCGTTGCAGTTCGGTTTTGAAACCATGATCAAGGGCACGCCCCATGAAGGGGCCAGACTGGAGTTGGTCTGTCTGCCTTTGCGATTGCGCTGTCCGTTTTGTGGCGAAGTGTTCGGCGGCGAAGGGCAGGACGCTCTCTGGCAGCCCTGCCCCGGCTGCGGCGAGCAGTTCGGGCATGTGGTGGAGCAGGGCAAGGAATTGATTTTGAGTCGTCTGGAAGCGCGCTAAAATGTTTTCGCGTTGAAATCGGCAATGCTTCGGTGGCGGGAGCTGAAGCCCGCAAAATGTATATCTCACTCGGATACCGGCAGAATTTGGAGATAAGGAGAAAAGTATGCAGATTCCCGTGGTGCGCAACGTCCTGGAAGCCAATGAAAAAATGGCCGCCCATGTGCGGCGGCAGCTGAGCGGGCGCAAGATTCTGACCCTCAACCTGATCAGCTCTCCGGGCGCGGGCAAAACCTCTCTCTTGGAGCGCACCCTGTGCGACCTGGCCGGGGAATTCCGCATGGCGGTCATTGAGGGCGACTTGCAGACCGACAACGACGCCCGCCGGGTAGCGGCGACCGGGGCGCAGGCCGTACAGATCAACACCGACGGCGGCTGCCACCTGGACAGCAACATGATTCTCACGGCTCTGGACAATCTGGAGCTGGACGGCCTGGATATCCTCTTCATCGAAAATGTGGGCAATCTGGTCTGCCCGGTGGAATTCGACTGCGGCGAGGATGCCAAGGTGGCCCTGCTCAGCGTGACCGAGGGCGACGACAAGCCCGAGAAATATCCCCTGCTGTTCAACCTGGCCAAGGCCATGGTGCTGAACAAGGTGGACCTGCTGCCCCATGTGGATTTCGATATGGACCGCGCCCGCGCCTTTGCCACCAAGCTGAACAAGGATCTTCGCGTGCTTGAGGTTTCCTGCCGCAGCGGTGAGGGCCTTGATGCATGGTATGACTGGCTGCGCAAGATGCGTGCGGAGAAGAAGGCGTCGTAGCGAGACGAAGCCGCGCCGATTTTATAAAAACCGTTGGCGCTCTGGAAAATTTGCTTTCCTTGCCGGAGAACAAATTTTCCAGAGCGCCAACGGTTTTTAGAGCAGATTAACTTTGAGAATTGGCATTCCCAAAGTTTTTAAGCCGCTCGCTCTGCTGTCGTCATCCTTAAAGGCGGCATAGCCGCCAACGGCTGACGCTCGTGGCGGGCGTCTGCCTATGCAGCCGCCAAAGCAATTTTAGCGGGCGCCTTCGCCGCCCTGGTAGGCCGCCACATCCACGACCAGGGTTCTGGAACTCTGGCGCAGGGTCAGCGTGAAGAGTTGTACGTCGCGCTGCGGCGCGTCGGCGTCGGCCAGAGCGGGCAGCATGGCGGCCGGGGCCAGCATCAGGGTGGCCTCACCCCGGCCGGATTGCAGAAAATACTCCAGGGCCCGTTGCAGGATGTCCTTCTGCTTGGCCGTATCCATATCCGTCATTTCCGTAAAATTCATGTCCAGGCCGGGCAGCTCAGCCTGCCAGGGCGCATAGCCCTGGCTGTAGAGCGTCCGCAGCAGGGCGGCCAGATTGGCGTCGGTCAGGTGCTGCCGCAGCTCCAGATGCCCAAGGCGGTCGCGTCCGGAAAGGGAGCCGCTTCCGCCGGAGGACTGGCTCGGCGCGAGGCGCGCGGCCCAGACCATGCCTGCGAAGCCCAGGCTGGTCAGCACTGCGTCATTGTCGTCCCGAGGGGGATCGGGCTCCAGCAGGGAACAGACATCATTCATGGTCATGCCGGGGCGGAACTGGTCCAGGGTGCAGACCGGCCTGCTGAGTTCGCCGGGCAGCAGGCTTTGGGCATTGCCGTTGATATGTCGTGAGATATTGTTCTTCTGCTCCAGAATCAGACAGGCCGTATGGTCGCCGCAGAAGGTCAGGCGGCGCGCCTGGGCCAGGGGCACGGCCTTGAAAAACCAGAAGGCCAGGCCCGTATCCACGCGCAGGTCCGCCGTGACACCGGGATTTTCAATATCGTCCCGTGCGCCGGGGGCCATGTCCAGACGCACGAAATATGTGGTCCGGCCCTGGTGGAAGCGGATATTAAGCAGGTCCCGGCTGGTCTGATTGCTGACGGTCAGGCAGGAAGGCGTTTCGGCGGCCGACGAACCGCGCGCCGGAAAGACGCAGAGAAGGGCGAGCAGCAGAAGCGCGACAATGCGGCAACGCGTATTTTTCATGGCGGAACTCCGGTTGGAGATGGGTACGCCCGTACTGTAGCAGAGTGCGGGGGACGCCTGTCAAGGCGGCATGCGCATGGGCTCGGCCCGGTGCGGAGCCGTGCAGGGCGCGCCGGGTTTTCCTCCCTTTACGCTGGCGGGCCGGACTGCTATGGTGCTGGCATTGCTCGTGCCGGATGGCGCGCGGGCAGTAGTATATCAGTAAGAATACAAGGAGAATCTATGGCCCCCGCTTCCCGTTCGTCCGCATCCGGGCAAGACAGCCCCAAAACCGGTCCGCGCCTGCGCCCGTCGTCGCTGGTGGCGGCGTGTTTTCTGGTGCTGGCGGCCGTTGCCCTGGCCTATGTGGGCGGGGTTATGAGCGGGCGCGCATACGCGGTCAGGCACGCGGTCCCGGCCGCGGCGACGCAGCCCGGCGCGCGGGCGGACGCCGGTGAAAAGCCCGTGGACCCCATCAGCCAGGGCGCGGAAGCGGTACAGGACGGCGCGGACGCGGGCCAGCGGATACTGGCTCCGGAAGATCTGCGTTTCGCGCGGGCTCTGCGCAATGATTCCGCCAATGCCTCCGAGCCGGACCCGGCCCGGCCCGCTCCGGCAATGCCGCAGGCGACCGCCGCAGCGCCCGGTCAGGGCGCGCAAAACACACAACCCGGCCAAAACGCGCCGGGCGGTGTTTCCACCGCGCCCTTCGCCCCGGCCGTGCCGGAAGGCCAGACCCCGCCGCCCGCTCCGGCGGCCACCATGTTCGACTACGTCTTTCAGGTAGCGGCCTTCAAGGATGAGGACAGCGTGGACAGCCTGCGTCAGCGGTTGGAGGGCCGGGGGCTGCGCACCCGTATGCAGCGCGACGGCAAGCTTTTTCTGGTCCTGGTGCTGCTGCGCGGCGACGCCGTCCGCGCGGCGGAAGTGCCGCAGATCATGCAGGAGCTGCATCTGGGGCAGCCCATTGTGCGCAGCCGCAAGCCAGCCATGCCTTAAGCTGGGGCCATGAAATAAAATTTCCTTCATAAGCAATAGAGATTTTTCAATAAACCAAGCGGAGATCGATTTTTTCTTAAAAATAGTAATAATTACTATTTACAAAAATCGTCAGCCGTGCCATGCTTTTTCCAACGCAATACAAGCAGGTACGGAGCCGTTTTTTCTCACCCGATCCCCTCGGATAAACCAAGGAGAAAAGCATCATGGCAGATAATATGAAAAATAAAGACTCGCTCACCACCAATGCCGGCGCGCCGGTGCCCAATAATAATCATGCCCTGACCGCCGGTCCGCGCGGCCCCATGCTCATGCAGGACGTCTGGTTTCAGGAGAAGCTGGCCCATTTCGACCGTGAAGTGATTCCGGAACGGCGCATGCACGCCCGTGGTTCCGGCGCGTACGGCACCTTTACGGTGACCCATGACCTCACCAAGTACACCAGGGCTTCGCTGTTTGCTGAAATCGGCAAAAAAACCGATGTGTTCGCCCGGTTCTCCACTGTGGCGGGCGAGCGCGGCGCCGCTGACGCGGAGCGCGACATCCGCGGCTTTGCCCTCAAATTTTATACGGATCAGGGCAACTGGGACATGGTTGGCAATAACACGCCGGTCTTCTTTTTGCGCGACCCGCTTAATTTCCCGGACCTGAACCACGTGGTCAAGCGCAACCCGCGCACCAATATGCACAGCGCCAAGGACAACTGGGACTTCTGGACCCTGCTGCCCGAAGCCCTGCACCAGGTCACCGTGGTCATGAGCGACCGGGGTATTCCGGCTTCCTACCGGCACATGCACGGTTTCGGCAGTCATACCTACAGCCTGATCAACGCCAAAAACGAACGCTTCTGGGTTAAATTTCACTTCAGAACCCAGCAGGGCATCAAAAATCTCACGGACGCCGAGGCCCAGGAACTTATCGGGCGCGACCGCGACAGCCATCAGCGCGATCTGTACGAGCACATCGAAAAGGGCGACTATCCCCGCTGGACCCTGTACTTCCAGATCATGCCCGAGGAAGACGCCGAGAAGCTGCCCTACCATCCCTTTGATTTGACCAAGGTCTGGTACCACAAGGATTATCCGCTCATGGAAGTGGGCGTGCTGGAACTGAACCGCAATCCGGAAAACTATTTCGCGGAAGTGGAACAGGCCGCTTTCAACCCATCCAATCTGGTGCCCGGCATCGGCGTTTCACCGGACAAGATGCTTCAGGGCCGCCTGTTCTCCTACGGCGACGCGCAGCGGTACCGCCTGGGCGTCAATCACCATCTGATCCCGGTGAACAAGTCGCGCTGCCCCTATCACAGCTTCCACCGTGACGGCCAGATGCGCGTGGACGGCAACTACGGCAGCTACACCAGCTATGAGCCCAACAGCGAGGGCGCCTGGCAGGAACAGCCTGAGTTCGCCGAGCCGCCGCTGAAGATCAGCGGCGATGCGGCCCGCTGGAATTATCCCTGCGACGATGCCGACTACTTTGAACAGCCCGGCAAGCTCTTCCGGCTGATGAGCCCGGAACAGAAAGAAGCCCTGTTCGGCAATACGGCCCGCGCCTTGGGCGACGCGCCCAAGGAAATCAAGCTGCGCCACATCCGCAACTGCGCCAAAGCCGATCCGGCTTACGGCGCCGGTGTGGCCAAGGCCTGCGGCATTCCTGAAAGCGAAATCTGAGCCTTTTCAGCGTAAGCTCTCCTTAACGCAATTCACTTATTTCAAACATGGATTGCTCTCGCGGCGGCATGCCCGCGCCGCCGACGCTAATCCCCGAACCCCTCCGGATTTTTCCGGAGGGGTTTTTCGTAAGGGGCTTTAGCCAGTTGAGCGAGCGTTTGCGAGCGAAACAGAAAT
>OMGS01000528.1_pt1 | contig 20943 bp, 17 predicted proteins | sample 1646081 | NCBI WGS metagenome assembly OMGS01 (sample SAMN05578591, study PRJEB25193) | human gut metagenome | biome: Human Microbiome; feature: human-associated habitat; material: feces | host: Homo sapiens | place: USA:Birmingham | reverse complement strand
ATTTCAGAAAATGAACAGCGTCGCCAGGCCAAGAAAAATAAAGAAGCCCGCGCCGACAAGCCGGATGCAACGCCACTTGGGCGTTGAACACACGGAAAATGCTTGCTTGACGGCGAAGCAAAGCTCCGCCTGCGCGCATTTTCCGGGCTGCTGACTGCGTCAGCGCCACCGACGGCGCGGAATTTCAGAAAATGAACAGCGTCGCCAGGCCAAGAAAAATAAAGAAGCCCGCGCCGTCGGTAATGGTCGTCAGGAAGATGCTGGAAGCCTGGGCCGGATCACGGCCCACGGCGCGGAAAATCAGCGGAATGGACCCCCCGGCCACCGCGCCCAGAATCATGTCGCAGAGCAGCGCGCCGCCCATGACCGCGCCCACCAGGTGGTTGCCCGTGAACCACCAGGCCCCCAGAAAGGCGGTGACAGCCATGAACAAGCCGGTGACGATGCCGATCTTGCCCTCGCGCAGCACGGCCATCCAGGCTTTTTTCTGGTCAAAACGGTCTGTCGCCAACTGGCGGATCATCACGGCCAGAGCCTGCTGGCCGGTATTGCCCGCCTGGTTGGCAACCATGGGCATGAGCACGGCCAGCACGGCCATCTGGGCGATGGTGCCCTCGAACATGTAGACCACCGAGGCCGAAAGCGCGGAATTGAACAGATTGACCATCAGCCAGGGCAGGCGCTTGCGGACGCTTTCCGTCCAGGGCGTGTCCACGCTTTCCTCGGGGTCCGCGCCCACCATGCCGAGCATGTCGGCGCTGGCCTCCTCGTGCATGATGTCCATGATGTCGTCATAGGTGACCACGCCCATGATATGTCCCTCGTAATCCACCACGGGCATGGCCAGAAAATTGTAGTGTGAAAGCAGGCTGGCGACTTCGCGTTTGTCCGTGTCGTAGGTCACGCTGATAACGCTCTGCCCGGCCGCGGCGTCGCCCACGATGGTGCCGGGGCGGGCCAGCATCAGGTCGCGCAGGGAAAGCACGCCCACCAGCACGTCCTTTTCGTCCACCACATAGCCGTAATAGGGGCTCTCCTTGTCGTCCTCCATCTCGCGCCGGATGTGGGCAATCGCCTCATCCACCGTAAGAGCCTTCTCCAGCAGGATCAACTCGGTGTTCATGGCGCCGGCCGCGGAATCCGGGTCGAAATTGAGCAGATTGCGCAATTCCTCGGAATCTTCCTTGGTCAGCTTTTCCAGCAGGACGTCGCGGTGCTCCTCATCCAGTTCGTCCAGCACGTCGGCGGCGTCGTCCGGCGCCATTTCGGCGATGATCTGGGCGGCCACGTCGGCGTCCAGATTTTCCAGCACGTCCACGGCCACGTTGCCGTCCAGCTCGGCCAGGGCCTCGGCGGCATCCTCCGTGGTCATGTGGCGCAGGGCGCAGACCTGCTTTTCCAGGCTCAGATTTTCCAGATGATCGGCCATGTCCGCCGGATGGACGAACTCGGCCTCGTCGCCCACTTCCCGGCAGATCTCGGGCATGCTGATGCCGTGCGCGTCGCCGCTCTCCGACGCGTCCGGGCTTTCATCCACGACACGGGAGGGGCGGATTTCGTCGTTACGATCGTCAGCCATGAGCAAGCCTTTTGCAGGATACGGAACAATGAAACATGACGGCACGCCGCCGGATGAAGGCGGCGCAAGACTACCGCGACTGTGTGACGCGGCCGTGCCGGACAGGAGACGGGTCCGGGACCGCGCTACGGCTTCGCGCGTATGTGAAAAAGCTCCCATGCGGCCCGCAACTTGACGCGCGCCACAGGGCATTCTATCTACTTCAGAGCCCCCGGACCGGCTGTGCGCCCGTTCGGCGCGCCACGGTTCCGCACGCCTTCATGCCGCGTGCCCGGTTCCGGCGCAGGCGCGGCGGACGCGCGCGGGCGCTTTTCGTTTAGCACGCGCATGAAGTGGGGACAAGCGCAATGTTCACGCCCTGGGCCGCTTTTTTTTCTCCCGAAGGGGAACGGCTGCTGCAAGAATGCATTGATCTGGCCCTGATTGAGGACGGGCCGGAGCTGACGGCCTTGGGGCTCTTCCCGCCGGAAGCGCGGATGCACGCCGCCATCCGCGCCAAAGAGGACACTCTGGTGGTAGGCCTGCCCGTTATCGGCGCGGTGTTCAAGGCCCTGGACGTCCCCTTTCGCTGGCAGGCTTCGGCAAGGGAAGGCTCGCACGTGCCGTCCATGACCGAGGTGGCCCGCATCACGGCTCCGGCCGTAGCCATGCTCAAGGCGGAACGGGTCATCCTCAATTTCATCACCCATCTCTCGGGCATCGCCAACCTCACGGCCCGCTACGTGCGCGAACTGGATGGCACGGGCGTGCGCCTGCTGGATACGCGCAAAACCACGCCCGGCCTGCGCTGGCCCGAAAAATACGCGGTACAGGCGGGCGGCGGCGTGAACCACCGCAAAAATCTCGCGGAAATGCTCATGCTCAAAGATAACCACATCGACGCGGCCGGTTCCATCACCGCAGCCGTAGCCAGATTGCGCGCCCGCTACCGGCCCTGCCCGCCCGTGGAGGTGGAATGCCGGACTCTGCAGCATGTGCGTGAGGCCGTGGCGGCCGGGGCCGAGCGGATCATGATGGACAATATGGAAGCCCCGCGGCTGAGCCAAGCCCTGGCCCTGGTGCCGCCGGACATTGAAGCCGAAGTCAGCGGCGGCGTGCGCCTGGAGACCATCCGCGCCATCGCCCTGACCGGGCCGCGCCGCCCGGATTTCATTTCCGTGGGTCGCCTCACCCACTCGGCCGTGGCCGCGGACTTCAGCATGACCCTGATTCCGGCCTGAAAGGGTCCCGGACAACAAGGAATCGTTCCCAACCGGCGCGACGCCGACACATATTCCCCTAATAACGGATCATACCATGAACGACATCACCGCCGCCGTGGCGGCGCTTAAGGAACAACTGGGCGACAGGCTCTGCATCATGGGCCATCATTATCAGAACGACGCGGTGGTGGCCCACTGCGACGTCACCGGCGACTCCCTGGAGTTGGCCCGCCGCGTGCCCGGCGTGGATGCGGAGCACATTGTCTTCTGCGGAGTCTTTTTCATGGGCGAATCCGCGGCCCTGCTCGCCAAGCCGGGCCAGGCCGTGCATCTGCCCGAACCCGGCGCGGACTGCATGATGTCCCTGATGACCCCGGCGGGCCTGGCCCGCCGCGTTCTGGAACAACTGACCGCCACGGGCCGCCGCATCGTGCCCCTGGCCTACGTCAACACCACCTTGGGTCTCAAGGCCGTGGTGGGAGAATACGGCGGCGCGGTCTGCACTTCGGCCAATGCGGAAACCATGCTGCGCTGGGCCCTGGACCAGGGCGACGGCGTGCTCTTTCTGCCGGACAAGCATCTGGGCCGCAACATGGCCAAAAAACTGGGGCTTGCGCCGGACCGGCAGCATATCCTGCGCCTTAACGGCCACGGCCTGATCAATCCCGAAAGCCAGCCCCTGGAGCGTCCCCTGCTGCTCTGGCCCGGCTGTTGTGCCATCCACGCCCGACTCAAGCCCGAACAGGCGGCTGCCGCGCGCGCGGCCCATCCGGGCTGCCGGGTGGTGGCCCACCCCGAATGCCGCCCGGAACTCATCGAGCGTTGCGACGCCGCCGGCTCCACCTCCTTTCTGATCAAGGAAGCCGCGCGCCTGGCTGAAGAAGCGCCCGGCTCCACCCTGGTCATCGGCACGGAAAACAATCTGGTGGACCGGCTGGCCGCCCGCCACAAAGGGCGCTGCCGTGTTCTTTCCCTGGGCCGGGCCATTTGTCCGGACATGGCCAAGGTGACGGAAGCGAAACTTTTGGCTACACTCACCGCCATTGCCCACGGAACGGCCGAGCCTCTCACCGTGGAGGCCGCGCTGTGCGGTCCCGCCCGCCGCTCCTTAACCCGCATGCTGGAGGTTTGCGGTCAATGAGGACAGAGCTGTGACTCCCACCCGCCGCCATGTGCCCATCCTGATCATCGGCTCGGGCGTGGCCGGCTGCACCGCCGCCCTGACCCTGGCCGACGCCGGTTGTGACGTGCTGCTGCTCAACGCCGGAGATAATCTGGCCGACGGCAATTCGGAGCTGGCGCAGGGGGGAATCATCTATCGCGCGGCGCCCCGGCCCGACAATCCCGCCGACGACGATGACGCCCGCGCCCTGGAAAAAGACATCCTGGTGGCCGGGCACAACTACAATTACCGCAAGGCCGTGCGCTGGCTCTGCCAACAAGGCCCGCTCTGCGTGGACGAAGTGCTGATCAAACGCGCGGGCGTGCGGTTTGACCGCAATCCGGACGGCAGTTTCAACCTGACCCGCGAGGGCGGGCACTCGGCCCCGCGCATCCTGCACCGGGCCGACTACTCGGGCCGGGCGCTCATGGACGGGCTCACGGCCCAGGTGCTGGCCCATCCGCGCATCACCTGCCTGCACCGGCGCGCGGCCATCGACCTGCTGACCAGCCACCATCACGCCAAAAACGCGCAGTTCCGCTACGAAGTGGACAACCGCTGCCTGGGGGCCTATGTCCTCAATGAGGAAAGCGGCGAACCGGAAACCATTCTGGCCGACTGGACGGTGCTGGCCACCGGGGGCGTGGGCCAGGTCTTTCTGCACTCCACCAATGCGCCGGGCTGTGTGGGCACGGGCGTGTCCATGGCCTTCCGCGCGGGCGTGGATCTGGCGAATCTGGAATTCATGCAGTTCCATCCCACGGCCCTGTATGAGGAGCGCAGCAACCGCCGCCCCCTGATCACCGAAGCCATGCGCGGCGAAGGCGCGCGCCTGCTGGACGAAAAAGGCCGGGCCTTCATGCTCCGCCACGACAAACGCGGCGATCTGGCCCCGCGCGACGTGGTGGCCCAGGCCATGATGGAGGAAATGCTGCACAGCGGCGCGCCCTGCCTGTTCCTGGACGTGAGCGGCGTCAAGCAGGACCTGCCCACCCGTTTCCCCACAGTGTTCGAGCAGTGCCGGGAGGCCGGGCTGGACATTCGCAAGGAACCCATCCCGGTGGTGCCCGCCGCGCATTATTTCTGCGGCGGCGTGCTCACCGACACGCGGGGCCGCACCTCCATGCGCGGCCTGTACGCCATCGGCGAATGCGCCTGCACCGGCCTGCACGGGGCCAACCGCCTGGCCAGCACCTCATTGCTGGAAGCCCTGGTCTGGGGGGTGAGCTGCGGGAAGGATCTGGCGCGCCGCGCCGCAAGCGGCGGCATGCCCACGGGTCTGGCCGCCGCCATTCCGGACTGGCAGCACGAAGGCGACGAGCGCCACGACGATCCGGCCCTGGTGGCCCAGGACTGGGCCAACATCCGCAACACCATGTGGAACTACGTGGGCATTTCGCGCACCGACGCGCGCCTGCGCCGGGCCTTTGAGGATATGCGCGACCTTGTGCGCCATATCCATGATTTCTACAAACGCACCCGCATTTCCCGACGCCTGGTGGATCTTTTCCACGGCTCGCAGACGGCCTATGTCATTACCCAGGCGGCCATGCGCAACCCTGTAAGTCTGGGCTGCCACCACCGGGTGGACTGAGCCGAAGGAAAAACAAGCATGAAAAGTCTCATCCGCGTGATTCTCGTCCTGGCGGTGCTGGTTCTGGCTGGGTTCGCGGCCCTGCAATTCTGGCTGGGCCCGAAGCTGGAGGAGCAGGCCCGCCTGGAACTGGCCGCTCTGCCGGAAGCCCTGGCGTTTTCGGAGCTTCTGCGCTTTGAGCCGCCGAAAGTAAAAAGCGTCGAATTCTCGCCCTTTTCCCGGCGCCTGATCCTGCGCGGCCTGGAACTGCGCGGCACAATGGACCTGCCCGCTTTTGAGGCGGGCGTCGAACAGCAGCCCCGGAGCGCGGCCCTGAACTATACGCTGGAGGAAGCCTCCTATCGTTTGCCCTGGCGGGCGCTTCTGCTGTTCACGCCCCTGCGCGACATGATTCTGCCCGAAACGGGCATGATGGCCGTGGGCGAGGAGATGCGCATTTCCAACTTCGTCTATTCCCTCAATCAGGGCACCGTCAGCGCGCGAAGCGTCGTGCGGGATCAGGAAGCAAGCGATATCCGCATGGAAAGCGGCCTGATCCGGGAACTGCTGGAACAGCGGAAGCCCTCGAATATGCTGAACGCCCTCTATCGCATAGGTATCGGAGAAATGCGGGCTTCGGCCATGACTTCCGAGATGGCGGTCCCCGAACAGGGCATCAAGATGGATTTCAGTTGCGACGCCATGCGCATCCGCAACTGGGAAGGCCGCACCATAGAAGAAGCCGTTGCGGACGGCATTGTTCTCAAGGAAAAAGACCGGGAACTTATGCGCCTGGGCAACATCACGGAAAAGCAGTTCACCCTGCCGGAAGAAGCGGCCATGCAGGAATTGCTGACCCTGCTTTCCCAGACGAAACCCGACGAAAATGCCTTGCAGGCTCTGCTGCTGCGCATCTTTACCACCGGCGAGCCTTTGCTGCGGGAAATCAGCTTCTCTGACCTGCATTTTCCTCTGGATGGTCAGGCCCTGACCTTTAAAAAAATAGCCCTGAACTGGCAATCCAACACGCCTTTGCAGTACGGCCTCAGCGTGGACGCTCTTTCCCTGCCCACGCCTTTGCTGGAGCGCGAAAGCGATCTGGCCTTTCCCGGTCTGCCCGCTCTGGTTCTGGATGCAAAGCTGGGCTTTACGTCCGGGAATGACGGCGGACGCCACAAGGGTCTGCTCAGCGCCCAACACCTGGGCTCGCTGGACTATGATTTCATCATGTCCGCGGGCTCGCCATTGGCCGGTCCGCAGGCGCTGTTCCTCAGCTCGTACAAGGACGTCAACCTGAAATATACGGACCAGGGGCTCACGGCCTATCTGGTCAGAAACGTTATTCCCTCGGCCCAGGGGGCCACCCCGGCGCTCAAGGCGGCCATCGCCGAGCTCTGCCCCGGCGATACTCCGGAAAATGCGGCCGTCCGCGACGCCCTAGAAACCTTCGCCTCCCGCCCCGGCGTGCTGGAAGTGCAAAGCAGGCCCGGCAAGACCTTCCGTGTTTTCGAGCTGCTCGCCAAACTGGGCGGCAAGGATCCCGGCGCTCTGCTCAGCGTTACGGCTCAACCGGGCAAGGAAAGCCTGGAACAGCAGATCAGCGGCCTGGACGCGACCGCGGCCAAGGCAAAATAGCGCGACATGAAGAAAACCGTCCTTATCCTCGCTCCGCTGCTGCTCGCGGCACTGCTTCTTGTGCTGGCCGCGCAGTTGTGGCTGCGGCCGCAGGTGGAGAATCAGGCGCGGCAAGCACTGGCCGGGCTGACCTCTTTTGACGGCAGCCCGGTTCAGTCCAGCGTCGAAGTCCTCGACTTTTCGCCCTTGACCCGCAAGCTGCTGCTGCGCGGTCTGGAACTGCGCATGGTTCAACCGCAGGGCCCGGTCACCTATCAGGCCGCGGAAATTTCCCTGCGCCTGCCCCTGCGGGCCATGCTGGCCTGCACGCCTTTGCGCGGCGCGGTTCTGCCTGAACAGGGCATGACGACCGTGGCCGAAGGCCTGCTCCTGCTCAATGTCAGCGCGCGCACGTCTCTGGGCAAGGTCGTCATGCAGCGGGAAGAAGTCGACGCCCTCTATGCGGACAGCGCCCTGCTGCGGGAGCTGGCCGAAGGCGCGAAGCTGCCCGACTCTCCGGGGCTCACCTACCGCATGGGCGCGGACGACATCCGTGCTTCCTTCATCAGCGTGGATATCCCCACCGTGAACCAGCCGCTGTATATAAGCATCAAGGAAGCCGGCCTGCGCAACTGGCGCGGCCGCCATATGGAGGAAGCGGCCCTCACGGACCTGCGGCTGCGCATCGACGGGCAGGACGGACTGATCCTGGAAAGCCTGAGCCAGAGCGGCATCGTGCTGCCCGAGGAAGCCCTGCTGCGGCGTCTCTCGCGATTGCTCGGCGCGCCTCCGGATCAGCGGAACATGCAGGCCCTGTTTCAGGAAATGCTCGCCGCGGACGCCCCCCTGTTCCGCGAATTGCGCCTTAACGGCCTGACCATGCCTTTGCCGGAGGACAGAGCCGAACTCAAGACAGGCAGTTTCGAATGGCTCTCCAACCGGCCTGCCCGCTACCGGATCAATCTTTCCGGCCTGTCCCTGCCCGCGGTTCTGCAAGGCTACGGCCTTGCCCTGCCCGGTCTGGACACCATACGACTGGACGCCGACATTTCAGTCGAGGAGCAGGGTCAGGACAGCATTCTGGAAAAGGGCATGGTCAAGGCCGCGAATGTGGGTGATCTGCGCTACAGCCTGCTGATCTCCGGCAATACTGAGGGCATGGACCAGCAGCAGGCCCTGTTCAGCCAGACTTACGGCGATCTTAAACTGCGTTTTGAAGATCACGGGCTCATGGGCCGACTGGCCCTCATGCTGCCCCCGGACGGGCGGGCGGCCGCCGCCGTGTTCACCGCCGCCGTCAACAGTTTTTGCGTCCAAACCACGTCGGAAAACAAGGCGCTTGCCGCAGCCTTGGAAACCTTTGCAAATCGGCCCGGCAGCCTTGAAATCAGCAGCACGCCGGGCAGGCTCTACAGTTTGACGGAAGTGCTGGGCGCGCTGGCGGCCGGAAACCCCGGCGCATTGTTCCGTGCCGAGGCACAGCCGGGCGCGGAAAGCCTGGAACAACAGGCGGCGCGCATCAACGCCGGGCAAAGCCCGCAACCTTAACCACATTGACGCATGCGTAAACTCTGGCTCAAAAAGAATGAGGACCGCCGCATCCGCGCCGGGCATCTCTGGGTGTTCAGCAATGAAGTGGATACGCAGAAAAGCCCGCTCACGGACTTTACGCCCGGCGAGGAAGCCACGCTCTGCGACGCGCGCGGCGCGCCTCTGGGCAGCGCCTGCCTGAACCCGGCCTCGCTGATCTGCGCGCGCCTGCACGCGCACCGGGCCGACGCGCCTCTGGACAAGACCCTGCTGCATGAGCGCCTGAGCCGGGCCCTTGCTCTGCGCCAGCGGCTCTTTCCGGAGCCCTGGTACCGGCTCTGCCACGGCGAGGGTGATTTCCTGCCCGGTCTGGTCATCGACCGCTACGGCGAGCACTGCACCCTGCAAATCAGTACCGCGGGCATGGAGAGCCGCAAGGAGTTCATCGTCCAATGCCTGGACGAACTGCTCGCGCCCGCGTCCCTGCTTTTCGACAACGACCTTGCCGCGCGCGGCCTGGAGGGCCTTTCCCGCGAGGCCCAGAGTCGTGGCAACCTGCCTGGACGTCTGGAAGTGCCGGAAAACGGCTGCCGCTTTTTCGCGCCCTGCGCCACGGGCCAGAAAACCGGCTGGTTTTACGATCAGCGCGCCAACCGGCGAGAGCTGGCGCGCTACGCGGACGGCGCGGACGTACTGGACATTTTCTGCTATGCGGGCGGCTTCGGCGTAACGGCCGCCGCTGCCGGGGCGGCATCCGTGGCATTTCTGGACGCCTCGCCCCAGGCACTGGCTCTGGCCCGCGAAAACGCGGCGGTCAATGCTCCGGCCCTGGCGGGCAAAGGCGCGGTGGAAACCATCTGCGGCGACGCTTTTCACCAGCTCAACGAGCTGTACGAGGAAGGCCGCCGCTTTTCCCTGATCAGCCTGGACCCGCCCGCCTTCATCAAACGCCGCAAAGACGCGGCCCAGGGTCTGGCGGCTTATCGCAAGATCAACGTCCTGGCCATGCGCCTGCTGACGCCGGGCGGCGTGCTGGCAAGCTCTTCCTGCTCGCACCATCTCGCCGCCGAGGCCCTGCGCGGCTGCGTGGCCCAGGCCGCGTCCCGGCGCAGGCTGCACGCCCGGCTGGTCTACGCGGGCGGCCAGGGGCCGGATCATCCGGTGCATGCCGCCATGCCTGAAACAGCGTATCTCAAATGCTTCATCGCCCAGGTGGGCTAAACCATCACGGAGTTTCCCATGCTCAATAAAGTACGCCTGCTCACTCCCGGTCCCACGCCCCTGCCGGAGCGCGTACGACTGACCCTGGCCCGGGACATGATCCACCACCGCAAAAGCGAATTCAAAGCGATCATGGGCCGGGTGCAGGAAAAGCTGCGCGTTCTTTTCGGCACCCAAGGCACGGTGCTGCCCCTTTCCTGCTCCGGCACGGGAGCCATGACCGCCGCCGTGTACGGCCTGTTCAATCCCGGTGAGAAGGTGCTGGTGGTGGAGGCGGGCAAATTCGGCCAGCGCTGGAAAGCCATCGCCGTTTCGCGCGGCCTGGAGGTCGTCACCCTGGAAGTGCCCTGGGGCCGGGCCGTACGCCCCGAGCAGGTGGAGGAAGCCCTGGCCGCCGATCCCGCCATTACAGGCGTGCTGATCCAGCTTTCCGAAACCTCCACCGGCGTGCTGCACCCGGTGGGGGAGGTGGCCTGGATCACCCGCCAACGCGACGTTCTGCTGGTGGTGGACGGAATTTCCGCTGTGGGCCTTTCTCCCTGCCCTCTGGACGAATGGGGCCTGGACTGCCTGCTCACCGGCTCGCAGAAAGGCCTGATGCTGCCGCCGGGCCTGGCCCTGCTGGCCCTCTCGGAGCGGGCCTGGGAAAAAGCCGCAGGCGTGACGCCCGGCTGTTTCTACTTCAACCTGCTCAAGGAGCGGGAATATGTGGCAAAAGGCCAGACCCTGTTCACCTCGGCGGTGAATCTGATCGTGGGCCTGGATGAAAGCCTGGACATGCTGCTGGAAAACGGCCTGGAAGCCGTGTATGCCAAGCAGTGGGCATTGACCATGCTGACCCGCGCGGGCGTCACGGCCATGGGTCTGGATCTCTTCGCGCCGGAACATTTCGCCTGGGGCATCACCAGCGTGCTGCTGCCCGAGGGCGTGGACGGCACGGAAGTGCTGCGCCTGGCCCTGGAAAAGCATGGCGTCTGCATGGCGGGCGGGCAGGATCAGCTCAAGGGCCGCATTGTGCGCATCGGGCATATGGGCTGGGTGGACTGGGCCGACGTGCTGGCCGGGCTGTACGCTCTGGACCGGGGCCTGATGGAAGCGGGCGGTTTCTCCGGCGCGCGCGACTATCTGGAACAGGGCATGGCCGCCTACCGCGCGGCCCTGGAGGACAAACCGGGCGAGTTCCTGCCCAGAGTTCTGGTGCACAGTTAGGGCAGTGCTGATGAACAATGCGCGGCGTGCCCTTGCCCGGACCGGAAAAAACCTTATGTATGGGAAATACGGGACCGGATGGCGGGTTACGGCCCCAATGCAAACATCAGCATGAGGTTGACATGAACCAAAACGATTGCGGCTGCCATAGCTCCAAGGACGGTCCTCTGCCCGAGGTGACCTTTTCCACTTTCATTCTTTCCCTGGCCTCTTCGGCCTTGGTGCAGCTGGGTGAAGTGCCCGATCCCGAAACAGGCCGGATGGAGCAGGATCTGGCGCTGGCCCGGCACAATATCGACGTGCTGGAAATGCTGCGCCAGAAGACCGAGCGCTGTCTTGAAGAGCAGGAACGCCGGTTGCTGGAAAGCATTCTGTACGAACTGCGCATGAAATTCGTGATCAAGTGCGGCCCGGACTGTGAAAAAAAGATGGCGGAAGCCTCCGCCCAAAAGTAGTGATGCATTGAAAATATCGGGCTGAAGCCGGGGCACAAACGCGGTTCGCCGCGCTTTGATTGTTGCGGCGCGGACGGCGGCCGAAGACGGCAACACGCGGATGGGCCCGGCGTCCGAGGGGTACGCCTGTCTGTTCATCGGCAATCACAACCGTTCCAGGATTCCCTGTAAAGGACACGCGGCATGAAGACAATCAATGTGGGGCTTGTGGGCATTACCGGCTATGCGGGCATGGAACTGGCGCGGCTGCTGGCCGGGCATCCCTCCATGCGCCTGACCATGGCCTGTTCCAGGGCCGAGGCGGGCAAACGCCTGGGCGAATTTTATCCCTTCCTGGAACATATGCCGGGCGCGGACGTGATCATCAGCATTTTCGAGCCCAGGGAAGCGGCCCAGCATTGCGATCTGGTCTTCCTGGCCGTTCCCGCGGGCACGGCCATGGATATGGCCGCTCCCCTGCTGGAGGCCGGGGTCAAGGTGGTGGATCTTTCGGCTGACTTCCGCATCCATGACGCCGGGGTATACGAGCGCTGGTACAAGAACGAGCACCACAGCAAGGAGCTTTTGCGCTGGGCCGTCTACGGCCTGCCGGAACTCTACGCCGCGGACATCGCCCAGACCAACCTCACGGCCAACCCGGGCTGCTATCCCACCTCGGTGATTCTTGGCCTGTACGCGGCCCTCAAAAACGACCTCATCGAAACCGGGGACATTGTGGTGGATTCCAAGTCCGGAGCCACCGGCGCGGGCCGTAAGGCCGCCGTGCCCACCCTGTTCTGCGAAGTGTCGGACAACTTCCGCGCCTACGGCCTGCCCCGCCATCGCCACACCCCGGAAATCGAGCAGGAAGTTTCCCTGCTGGCCGGACAGGAAGTACGCCTGTCCTTCAATACGCATCTGCTGCCCATGAACCGGGGAATCCTCTCCACCATCTATACCAAGCTCAAGGATCCCGCCGCCAATCTGGACAGCGTGCATGAAGCCTTCTGCCGCACCTGGGAGCGCAGCCCCTGGGTCCGCGTGCTGCCCAAGGGCCGTCTGCCCGAAACCCGCTACGTGCGCGGCAGCATGTTCTGCGATCTCGGTCTGGTGGTGGACCCGCGCACCAACCGCCTGATCATCCTGGCGGCCATCGACAACCTCTGCCGCGGCGCTTCGGGACAGGCCCTGGCCAACGCCAACCTGATGTGCGGCCTGCCCGTGGATACCGGCCTGGAACGTCTCGCGCCCCTGGCCTGACGCGCCGAGTGTCATGTCACGCCCGAACTGTCATAACGGGCGTGAGGATCGGCTGCGGGCATCCCCTTACGGGGTTGCGACCAGTGTCGCGTCAAGCGACACTGGTGTCTGATTGCAAAAATTTCGAGCATAGTTATGCTCTCAATTTTCGCAAGATTATCGGCGAAAAATGTTATTTTTCGCCGAGTTACGGTGGTTACGCCGCCGCGCCGGGCTCGCGCCCGGCGGTGAATACCGTATAATATTTAAATGTTATACGATACTCACCCCCATCAGCCATCAGACCGGGAACTGCCATGCAACTGAACACCGCCTTTCAGGATCCCCAACTCTGCCGCGGTCTCCTGCAGCGCCTGGAACGCGCCCTGGACGGGCGCTCCATGCGTTTCATGGAGGTCTGCGGCACGCATACGGTAGCCATTTTCCAGAGCGGCCTGCGCTCCCTGCTGCCCGCCTCGGTCACCCACCTTTCCGGGCCGGGCTGTCCGGTCTGCGTGACGCACGACGCGGAAGTGGCGGCCTTCCTGGACCTGGCCGGACGGGACAGGGTCATTGTGGCCACCTTTGGCGATCTGCTGCGCGTGCCGGGGCCCGGCGGGCGCAGCCTCAAGCATGCCCAGGCCCAGGGCGCGCGCGTGGAAATCGTCTACTCGCCCCTGGACGCCCTGACTCTGGCCACGGCCAATCCCAACGACACAGTGGTTTTTCTGGGCATCGGCTTTGAGACCACCGCGCCCACGGTGGCGGCCACCCTGCTCACGGCCCGCCGGCGCAAAATCGAAAACTTCTGCGTGCTTTCCCTGCACAAACTGGTGCCCCCGGCCCTGCGCGCCCTGCTGGACGACGCCTCCTGCGCGGTGGAGGCCTTTCTGCTGCCCGGCCACGTCTCCACCATTCTGGGTTTGCAGCCCTACGGCTTTCTGGCCTCGGAATACCATGTGCCAGGCGTGGTGGGCGGTTTTGAACCGGCGGACATCCTCCTGGCCCTCTGCCTCATGGCCGAACAACTGCGGGACAAGGCCCCGGCCGTGGTCAACGCCTATCCCCGCGCTGTGGACGACACGGGCAATCCCAAGGCGCGCGCCCTGCTGGAGCAGTTTTTCCAGCCCGCCGACGCGCTCTGGCGCGGCTTGGGCCGCATCCCTCAAAGCGGCCTGGCCCTGCGGCCCGAATACGCGGATCTCGACGCCATGGCCCGCCTGGACCTGCGCCTGCCCGAGGTGGCGTCCTTGCCCGGCTGCCGCTGCGGCGACGTGCTCAAGGGGCGCATTGCCCCCCCCGCCTGCCCGCTGTTCGGCAAAAAATGCACTCCGGCCACGCCCGTGGGACCCTGCATGGTTTCCACCGAGGGCAGTTGCGCGGCCTACTTCAAATATTCGGAGCATTGATTGATGGACGATTGTCTCTTGCTGGATGCGGGCAGTGGCGGCCGGGCCTCACAACGCCTGGTGGCGCAGTGTTTTCTGCGCCATTTCGCCAACCCTCTGTTGGAACGCCTGGATGACGCGGCCCTGCTGGACGGCCTGCGCGGCCCCCTGGCCATGAGCACGGATTCCTACACCGTGACGCCGCTCTTTTTTCCGGGCGGCAGCATCGGCAGTCTGGCCGTGCACGGCACGGTCAACGACGTGTCCATGCTCGGCGCGCGGCCCCGCTATCTGAGCTGCGCCTTCATCCTGGAGGAAGGCCTGCCCCTGGACACCTTGGAGCGCGTGGCCGCGGACATGGGCCAGGCGGCCCGCACCGCCGATGTGCAGATCGTCACCGGCGACACCAAAGTGGTGCCGCGCGGGGCCTGCGATAAAATCTTCATCAACACCACGGGCGTGGGCGAAATTTTCATTGACCCGGCCCCCTCCGGGCACAGCGCCCGCCCCGGCGACGCGGTGCTGATCAGCGGCGCGCTGGGCGACCATGGCCTGACCGTCATGGGCAGCCGCGAAAATCTCTCCTTTCTCACGGATGTGGCTTCGGATTCCGCGCCCCTGAATCGAATGATCGAGGACGTCATTGCCGCCGCCGGTGAAGTGCATGTGCTGCGCGACCCCACACGCGGCGGCCTGGCCACCACTCTGAATGAAATCGCCGAACAGTCCCAGGTCTGCATCAACCTGGAAGAAGAGCGCATTCCGGTGCATGAGTCCGTTAAAAGCGGCTGCTCCTTCCTGGGCCTGGACCCGCTCTATCTGGCCAATGAGGGCAAGTGCATCTGCATTCTGCCCGAAGACAGGGCCGAAGCCGCTCTGGCGGCCATGCGCGCCTCGCCTTACGGGGCCGAAGCCGCGCGCATCGGCAGCGTGAGCGAGGGCAAGGCCGGGCAGGTGCTGCTGCGCACGCGCATCGGCGGCCAGCGGCTGTTGGGGATGCTGGAAGGGGCGCAGTTGCCGCGCATCTGCTAGGAGCTGTTTCTAAATTGTCCTTTCGCCTCTGCCTGCGCCAGGCTCGCCCCCTACGAAGGGTGGGGCGAGCCTGGCGCAGGCAGAGGCGAAAGGTCATTAATCAGCGCTTTCCTAAACCAACCGCTCGCCGTCCTCGCCCAGAATAACAAGCCCGTCGCGACCCTCGTGCTTTACATCGTACAAAGCCATGTCAGCCTTCTGAAACAGCTCGTCCAGGCCGTGCGTCGCCTGTCCGGCCACTGCCCCGCCGACGCTCAGACTGACCGGCAAGGCCCTGCCCCCGGAAGAAAAACCCTTCATCTGCCGTCGCAGGCGGACAATCCGCTCGGTCACCGCCCGCAGTGAGCCGAATTCTTTTATAAAGATCAAAAATTCGTCGCCGCCCCAGCGGCAGAGGATGTCCTCTTTGCGAAAAGCGGTCCGCATGGCTTCGGCCATAAAGGCCAGCACCTCGTCGCCCACCGCGTGTCCGTAATTGTCGTTGAAGCTCTTGAAAAAATCGACGTCCAGAATCAGAAGCAGACCCTCTTCCCCGCGTTGCGAGGAATGCAGATATTCGTCAATATCCTGTTCCGTGGCCACGCGATTGCACAGGCCGGTCACGGGGTCAAGGCGACTCTGAAGAAAGAGTTCCTTATTCTTGTACTCCATCTGCTTCAGGCGCGTAATATCCTGCGCGTAGGCGAAAAGATATTCTTTTTCCGGCTCAATGGGATCACGGATCAGCGTGGTGGCGACGACGAAATTGTGGCGGCCGTCCTTGTAGATCACCGTGCAGTTCATGGTGCAGAAACCGTTGTTTTTGCGGATGTGCGGCACCAGATTGGCAAGGTTGAAGTAGTGCAGATAAGCCTCGCGCTCTTCCGGAGCCACGATATTCTCCGCGAACCAGTCGACCTGCTCCTTGAAGGTTCCCTTGGCGACCATATTGCCGGTGTCCGGGGTCACCATGCTGCATGCGCCGCTTTCCAGATCCGCGATGAGAAAATCCTCGCACAGGTTCTGGGCCATGAAGCGGATGCCCTCGTCCTGCAACTCGATCTTCTTGCGCTCGTTCAGGCGCGCAACAACCTCTTCGGTATCGTCGTAATAGGCGATAATGACGCTGCGCTTTTCTTCGGAGGCATAGATGAAATTGGCCTTGAGCCAGGCGATTTCGCCGGAAAGTTTGCGCCGCCGGTAGGTAAAACTGGGCTTTTTCCGGCTCTCCAGCATGGCGGCAATGACAGGCAGCGACATCTTCTCCAGATACTCTTCCCTGTCCTCGGGCAGCACAAAGCGCTCGGCCACGCTGCGCACCTGGACGGCATGATCGCCCTGCTCCGGAATATGCGCGTAGGCGTCGCTGCCCACGTATTTCACATAGCGGCCGGTGGACAGGTCCACGACCATGACGAATTCATAATCGTGCTGCACTATCGTCCGCAGGATATCGACCATCGCACTTCCCCCGGTGATCCGGCAGCCGTTTGAGAACGCGTCAACAAAAACACGTCCGCCGTCAGCGCGTGCCTTCCTCCCCGCCGGTTTTCGGCTTCCGGCTTACAATCAATGACATATAGGGCGGCGTGCTGTCCACTGCGGCCACGCCGCGCCGGATATGTTCCTCAGGCTGTTCCACGTGGCTGGCGAGCAGGCAGTCCGCGTCACGGCCCGTGCTTTGCAAGGCTTCGCGGATGGCCGGGAAGTTGCGGTAGGCCTTGAGGATCACCGCTGTGTCCGCATTGTCCAGTTCCGCGGCCAGGTCGTCCCGCCCGTTGATGCCGGGCAGAATGCGCAGCTTCTCGCCGCCTTCGCAGAGCACCGTGCCCGTGCGTGCGGCCGCGGCCTGAAAGGAGGTAATGCCGGGCACGATCGCCACCGGCAGATGGGGCGCGACTTCCCGCAGGGTGCGCAGCAGATAACCGAAGGTGCTGTACACCAGCGGATCGCCGATGGTCAGGAAGGCCGCGTTTTCCCCACCTTCCAATACATCACGGGCGGCTTCGGCGGCTTTGAGCCAGGCCGCGCGCAGAATCCCGGCGTCGCGGGTCATGGGAAATTCCAGACGCAGCAGGCGCGCGTCCGCGCGCAGATGGGGCCGGGCTGTGTCCAGGGCGGCGGAATAGTCGTTACGCGGCGAGGCCGCCGCCAGGATCACGTCCACCGTGCGCAGGACGTTCACGGCCCGCAGAGTCAGCAGATCCGGCGCGCCGGGGCCCACGCCCAGTCCGTACAAAGTTCCGGTCATATCTTGCTCGCTTGCTCGTTGGTTATCAGGTGTAATATTCCGCCCGGCACGACAGGAATTTTGCCCGCCGACGAGGAGAACAAGCTTTTTCTGCAGCGCAGTGGACTCTTCTGGTCCATGAGCGGAATAAAAAGCGCTGTTCGACAACGTCCAGCGGGCAAAAGAACATCATGCCTAAGGATGGAGCCAGAGCTCCAACTCCTCCGCCGCCTCCACGGCGCGGGGGCCGGGCCGGGCGAAACGGTCCTCATCCACCACAAGTACCCGTCCCGTGCGCACGGCGCGCAAATCCCGGTAATGGGCGCGCTCGGACAGAGGCTGCGGATCGGGATTCATGGGACCCTTCTGGATCAGGTAGGCGTCCGGGTCAGCCAGGATCAAGGCCTCCTCGTTGAAGCGCACCAGCTTCTTGTCGTCCGCGACCACGTTTTCGCCCCCGGCCACGGCAATGATCTCATTGACGATGCTGCCTTGCCCGGCGGCCAGCAGATTGGGATAACGCACTTCATAGAAAACGCGCACCGGCTTTTCCCCGGCATGGCGCGCTCGCAGCGTTGCCAGGCGCGCCCGCCAGTCCCGGATCAGCCCGGCGGCCTTTTGCTCGCGTCCCGTGAGACGCCCCAGCTTTTCCAGCACATCGAACATCTTGTCAAAAGAATCCATCTCAAACGTCAGCACATTGATGCCCAGTTTACGCAGGGCTTCGGTCTGCAACAGCGCCTCGCGCCGTCCGGCGAGCTGAAGCACCAGATCCGGCTTCTGAGCCACGATCAGTTCCGCATTGGGCCGCATATGGGTGCCTATGGCGGGCAGACCGGCCAGCTCCGGCAGATGGGCGTCGGCCACGGTGCGCGCCACCAGCAGGTCGCGCGCGTCCAGGGCCAGCAGCAGCTCGTTGTAGGCGCCGTACAGGGCGATGATCCGCTCGGCCGGTTTATCCAGAGTCAGCGTGACGCCCGTGTCGTCAACCACCTCAATGGGAGCCGCCTGAACCGGGGCCGGATTCAGGCCCGTCAGCAGCAGAACCAGCAGCAAAATTGACGGCGCCGTTGCTCCACGGCCCGGAAGCGCGCCCCAGCAGCGCCTGGGGCAGGCCCCAGCGCGGATGCGAAAAAACCCGGATGGGAATATCGTACAGAACACTGAGTCTCTCCTCGGTGAAGACCTCGGACACGGGGCCGTCAAAGAGTACCCGGCCGTTTTTCAGGCCCATGAGCCTGGTTGCATACAAGGCGGCCAGATTGCAGTCGTGCATGGCCATGAGCACGCAGGCCCCGGCGGCCCGACGGCGCTCCAGCAGATCAAAAAGTTCCACCATGCGGGCCAGGTCCAGACCGGCGGCCAGCTCGTCCAGCAGGAGCAGCGGGCTCTCCTGGGCCAGAGCCCGCGCCAGCAGCACCCGCTGCAGTTCCCCGCCGGAAAGCTCCCCCACGCGACGCGCGGCCAGAGCGGCGGCTCCGGTGGCGGCCAGGGCCTGTCCGACGGCGGCGTAGTCCCGCCGTCCGTAGCCGCCCAGCCAGGAGAGGTAGGGATAGCGCCCCAGCAGGACCATCTGACGCACACTCAGGCCGGACGGGCATTCCGCGCGTTGCGGCACCACGGCCGCCAGCCGGGCGCGTTCGCGCGGACGCAGGCCATCCAGCGGCCTGTCCGCCAAACGTATGCCGCCGCCCTGGGGCCGCAGCACCCCGGAAATGCAACGCAGCAAGGTGGTTTTGCCGCTGCCGTTGGGTCCCAGCAGGGCTACGCTTTCGCCGCCGCGCGCCGCCAGGCTCACGCCGCGCAGCACGGGCCGCCCGGCATAGCCCGCCGTGAGATCGCGCACGTCCAGCATCGGCCCTTCCACTGCTCTGCTCAGCGGCCTGTCCATTGATCGTGCGCCGGACATCAGCGCCGCCGCACCAGAAGGGCGAAAAACGGCCCGCCCAACAGGGCCGTGACCACGCCCACGGGCAATTCCTGGCCGCCGCCCAGCACGCTGCGGGCCAGGACGTCAGCCCAGACCAGCAGCACGCCGCCGCCGAAAAAGGCCCCGGCCAGCAAAGGGCCGTGCCCCTGTCCCAGCAAAAGGCGCAGCACATGCGGCACTACCAGGCCCACAAAGCCGATCACTCCGGCCACGGCCACGCAACCGGCGGTCATGCAGCTGGCCCCGGCCAACAGCCAGAAGCGCGCCCGGCCCACATTAAGGCCCAGTTGCGCGGCCTGCTCGTCGCCCAGCGAAAGCACGTCCAAGGCCCGCCAGCCCAGACCCACGGCCAGCAGACCGGGAATAAGGGTCGCCAGCAGCAGGGGCAGACTGTCCCAGCCCCGGCCTTGGAGCGAGCCCAGAATCCAGAACACGATGCTGGTCACGGATTCCTCATTGAGAGCCTTGACCAGGGCCACCAGGGCCCCCAGAAAGGCGGCCACGGCAATACCCGCCAGAATCACGCTTTCGCGGCTGAAATCCCCCTTGCCCCGGCCCAGCCAGAGCGCGCCGCACAGGGCCAGCAGGGCCCCGGCCAGAGCGGCGGGAGCCACCAACCCGGCCTGGGTCACTCCCGCCGCATGGCCCAGAATCCGCCCCAGCCACAGGCCGAACCCGCCGCCGACGCCGCCCAGGGCGATAGCCATGCTGGCACCGCAGGCCGCACCGGCGGAAATGCCAAGAGTGAAAGGGTCGGCCAGGGGATTGCGCAGTACGCCTTGCAGGGCCACGCCGGCCACGGCCAGCGCGCCGCCGCAAAGTGCCGCCAGGCAGACCCGCGCCAGACGGATCTGCCCCACTACCAGGAGTTGGGAGGCGTCCACCGGAGCGGCGGCCAGGCCCAGGCTCGCGGCCAGCGCGCGGAAAACCTCATTCACACCCAGCGGGAACGGCCCCGGCAGACAGGCCAGCGGCAGGGAGCATAGCCAGAGCGCCGCCAGCCCGGCCAGGGCAAGGCAAAGGGACCGCGTCCGGGGCGGCCGGGAAAGGGCATCTATGTGCATATCATATGGGGCTATGCGGACAAAAAAAGCCTCTTCCATACCTGGAAGAGGCCCGTATTTCCTCTGCCTGACCGGCAAAAACCCGTTGCCGGAGAACATCTCACGCCAGAGCAATGCACTTTTTCAAAGTTAAGCTGCACCAGGAGCGCGAAAATGGGCACGGCAGGTCTTCCGGCTTGATCCCCTTGCCCCGGCCTTCCCGTTTCCAGTGGCACAAAATGGGGCGCGGTTTGCGGATCTCACGGCGGCGGGTCCGCTCCCGTTTTACACGGGATTCCCTTTTCAAGCCGTTCCGCGTTGCTCCGCCGGTCCGGCTACCGTTGTCAGAGGGCACATTAGGCGCGGCGCGCGGCCCTGTCAATGCGGCCGGCCAGATACATCTGACTCCAGCTTTTAAGGCATCTTATTTGCCGGGATTATCCGTCAAAACCAGCCTGTTCGACGTTGGCGGCGTCATCCGGCGTTTTTTGCCGCTCACGTACTTGAGTACAGCCCTGCTCTTGATGCCCGTAAGGCTCGCCCGGCTCGCCAACGGGCACGGCCCTTTGGGCCGCCTT
>OMGS01000527.1_pt1 | contig 20943 bp, 18 predicted proteins | sample 1646081 | NCBI WGS metagenome assembly OMGS01 (sample SAMN05578591, study PRJEB25193) | human gut metagenome | biome: Human Microbiome; feature: human-associated habitat; material: feces | host: Homo sapiens | place: USA:Birmingham | reverse complement strand
ACAGGCATCGAGAGCAACGCGGCGTGGATTCCGGAAAAGCGACCGAAGGCAGCCCGAAAGGCTGTCCCCGTTGGCGACAAGGGAGTCATACGGGGATCGACAGCAGAGATAACCGCGTTTTTCCGGAATGCCCCCTTTGAAACGCAAAGCATTTCAAAGGTAATCTGTTCTAGGGCGGAAACAGAGATGAATCAAAATCTGGACAGACTGCTGGCCGGTCTGGCGGAACGGGGCGAGCGCGTTGTGGAGCTGCAGAGCGCGCTCACGGCCTGCAAGGCTTTGGGGCCGGACAACGGCGGCCGGGGCGAGCTGGACAAGGTGCGCCGGATCACGGACTGGCTCACGGCCTGCGGCGTGCGCGATCTGCGCCGAATGGACGCGCCGGACAATCGCGTGCCGGACGGCCTGCGCCCCAATCTGATAGCCCGCCTGTCCGGCACGACAAGCCGCACGCTCTGGCTTTTCGGCCATACCGATGTAGTGCCGCCGGGCGATCCCGCCGCCTGGACCTCCGACCCCTGGCAGGTCCGGCGCGAAGGCGACTGGCTCTACGGGCGCGGCGTGGAGGACAATCAGCAGGCCATTGTCAGCATGCTGCTGCTGGCCGAAGAGTTGCGGCGGCAGAACCTGACGCCCGCCCTGGGCCTGGGTTTGGTCTTCATGGCCGACGAGGAGTCCGGCAGCGATTACGGTCTGGCCCACGTGCTGGAGCAGGCCCCGGAACTGTTCCGGCCCGACGATCTCTATGTCGTGCCCGACGCGGGGTCGCCGCGCGGCGATCTCATTGAAGTGGCGGAAAAAAGTCAGCTCTGGCTCAAGGTGCGGACCACCGGCGCGCAGTGCCACGCCTCCACTCCGCACAAAGGCCGCAACGCCTTTCTAGCCGGGGCGGACATGGTTCTGGCCTGTCATCAGGGCCTGTACGAGACATTCCCCCAGGAAGATCCGCTGTTCAAGCCGTCCCGCTCGACCTTTGTGCCCAGTAAGCACGACGCCAACGTGCCCAGCGTGAACATCCTGCCCGGCAGCGACGTCTTTTACGTGGATTGTCGCCTTTTGCCCGAGGTTTCCCAGGAAGCCGTGCTGGCCAAGGCGCGCGAAATCGCGGCCCGTGTGGCCCAACGGTACGGGGTGGAGATCAGCGTGGATGTGGAGCACGCCCAGGCAGCCTCGGCCGCTCCGGCGGACAGTCCGGTGGTCCTGGCCCTGGAACAGGCCGTGGAGCGGGTTTACGGCGTCCAGCCCCGGCCCGTGGGCATCGGCGGGGCCACTGTGGCCGCGCTGCTGCGCCGCAAGGGCCTGCCCGCCGTGGTCTGGGCCTGCATCCAGAACACCTGCCACCAGCCGGACGAGCGCGCCTCCGTCAGCGCGGCCTGCAAGGACGCCCAGGTATTCGCCCATATTCTCATGCAGCGGGATGCCCATGCCTGACGCCGGCTTTGGCTGCATCATCGCCGGCGGCGGCCACGCCGGTTCCGAAGCCGCCGTGGCCCTGGCCCGGCTGGGTTTCAGCGTGTTGCTGATCAGCGGCAATCTGGACCGCCTGGGCTATCTTTCCTGCAATCCGGCCATCGGCGGCCTGGCCAAGGGCCATATGGTGCGCGAAATCGACGCCTTGGGCGGCATGATGGGCCTCTGGGCCGACGCGGCGGGCATCCAGTTCCGCACCCTGAACATGAGCAAGGGCCCGGCCGTGCGCGCCACGCGCGCCCAAATGGACCGCGACGCCTATCAGCGCGTCCTGAAAAAAACACTCTACGCCACGCCCGGCCTGCGCCTCTGGCAGGACACGGTCACGGACGTCGTCACGGACGCGGGCCGCGTCACGGGCGTGCGCACGGCTCAAGGCCTGGAATTCACGGCCCGGCACGTGCTGCTGACCACCGGCACATTTCTGGACGGGCGCATCCACATCGGCCTGACCAACCTGCCGGGCGGCCGCCTGGGCGACGCCCCGGCCCTGGGCCTTTCCGACAGCCTGCGCGCTTTGGGCCTGGAACTGGGCCGCCTGAAAACCGGCACCACCCCGCGACTTTTGCGCTCTTCCATCGACTTTTCCCGCCTGGAGGAACAGCGCGGCGACACGCCGCCTCCGGCATTCAGTTTTCACGGCCCCGGCCCGGTCTTGCCCCAGGTTTCCTGCCATATCACCTGGACCAGCGGCCGCACCCACGAAATCATCCGCGGCGGCTTCGACCGCTCGCCTCTGTTCACCGGCGTGATCCAGGGCGTAGGCGCGCGTTACTGCCCCTCCATTGAGGACAAGGTGGCCCGCTTTCCCCAGCGGGAACGGCATCAGATTTTTCTGGAGCCCGAGGGCCTGGACAGCGCGGAGGTCTATGCCAACGGCATTTCCACCAGCCTGCCCCTGGACGTGCAGATGGCCATGCTGCGCAGCATCCCCGGCCTGGAGGGCGCGGTCATGGTCCGGCCGGGCTACGCCATCGAATACGATTACGTGAACCCCGTGCAGTTGCGCCCCACGCTGGAAAGCAAAAACGTGCCGGGGCTCTGGCTGGCCGGGCAGATCAACGGCACCTCCGGTTATGAGGAAGCCGCGGCCCAGGGCCTCTGGGCCGCCCTGAACATCGCCCGCGCCGAAAAGGAACTGCCGCCCTTCGCGCCGGGCCGGGACGCGGCCTACATGGCCGTGCTGGTGGACGATCTGGTAACTCTGGGCACCCAGGAGCCCTACCGCATGTTCACTTCCCGCGCCGAGCACCGCCTGCTGCTGCGCGAGGACAACGCCGACGCCCGCCTGACCCCGCTGGGGCGCGACCTGGGTTTGGTAGGCGACGCCCATTGGCGCGCCTTCTGTGAAAAAAGGGAAAATGCGGAGCGGCTCAAAAAACACCTTGAGAATATGCGTATTCCCGCCGATAAGCAGGATGAGAACAACGACGCCGCCCTGCCGCCGGGCCGCAGCCTGGAAGACGTGCTGCGCCGCCCGGACATGGACCTGGAGCGGCTGGCAGCCGTGCTTGCGGCGTCTCCGGGCCCGCTGGCCGGGCTGGGCGCGGAGCTGGCCGCCGAGCTGGAACGCTGCGGGCGGACCGTATACGGCGGCGTGCAGACGGACATCAAATACGCCGGATACCTGGAACGCCAGCGCGCGCTGATCGCGCGTACTGCCCGATTGGAGGCCACGGCCTTGCCCTCGGATTTGGATTATGCCAGAGTGGCCGGACTGTCCCGTGAAGTGGAAGAAAAACTCAGCCGCGTGCGCCCCTTGAACCTGGGGCAGGCGGGCCGTATTTCCGGGGTGACCCCAGCGGCGGTGGCCTGCCTGGAAATACACCTGCACAAGCTGGGTCTCTTGCGTCCTGTCCGACGGCAAGAGCGCAGAGGCGACGTTTTTTCGTAATTCCGACCGCGAGCCGAGCGCAGGCTCACGCGCAACGTGTTCCTGGAATCCATTCCGGTGGCCTGATAATGAGCACAGAAGAATACATCCTGATTTTCGGCGTCCTCTTTGTGGCGCTCTGCATCCTTCTCGTCTGCCTGCGCACCAGATTGCAAAAGATCAGGCAGGAGGAACGCCGCAGAAACGTGGCTCGCCGGATGCTCGAGACAGCTCAGGAACAGAACGAAATTTTCGATCTGAAAATGCTGGACAGCGAAGCCGGAAAAAACGGCCTGTCCGGCACCCTGATCAAGCTGACCCCCGAAACCCTGCACATGGAAGTGCTGGCTTACGTCTCCAAGGAATGGACGGACACCCAGGTGGACGTCTATTTTCGCGTCAGCCTGCCGGAAGGCCCGGTCTTCTATAAATTCCGCGCCGCCATCCAAAGAGTGGAAGCCTCGCGCGAAAAATCCCGCGTTCTCCTCACCGCGCCCCGAGACCTGGAAGTGGGGCAAAAGCGCAATTTCATCCGCATCAAACCGCAGAAGGACGCGGTGCGGGTTATCGGCGTCTGGGCCATTGATCCGGCCAAACCCATTCCCCGCACCACGGCCGAAATCGGCCGCCCGGTCATTCACTACAAGCTGGGCATGAACAACGAGCCCGTGCAGGTGGAAAACATCTCCGCAACGGGCATGGCCCTGCGTTTTCAGATGGAAGCCCCGGAAACCCGGCCTGTTGACCTGGACAAAGGTTCACAGCTACTCTGTCTCGTCATTTATGCCATGGACAAAAAAGGCGAGAAACTTATTACTTTCTGGTGCACCTGCGAGGTGATCAACACCCGCACGACCGAAGCTCCCTCGCCCGCTCTGATTCTGGGGGTGGAGTTCACCAACTGGGCCGTGCTGGAACAGGGCAAGTCCGAAATCCACTGGTTTCACAGCTCCACATCACGGGGCGTGGGGCCGATCACCCAGTGGGTCATGCGCATGGATATGGAACAGCGCAAACTGCTCTAGGACTGTTTTCCAATACCATGTAACAGTTAGAGCATTTTGCGCCTGAAAGTATCGTTTAACGGCGAAGTAAATTCGCCTTGCGATAATCTCGCGGTGCGGATTTTCACGGAAAATCCGCACAGAGCGTTGAGGTATTTTCAATATCAACACGCTCTAAGACTTCATTTTAGCAGCTTTCAGCTTGTTCACGATGTCACGCCTCACCTGTGGGTTCGGCGTGAAGCTCGCATAGCAAAAAGCGCGGTTTTTGCTGTGGTTACGCCGCTTCGCGGCAGGAGGCACGGCCCCGGAACCGGACTCCGCAGATCCGCGCCCAAACATGGAGGTTATTTTGGACGGAGGCTCCGACGGTCATAGTACCATCTGGTCGCGCCTGGGCAGATTTTTCGGGCACGACGACGAAGAATCCCTGGAAAAAGCCATTCTTGAAGCCAGAGCCGACGGCGAGGTGGAACCGGACGAGGAGTCCATGCTGCTGGGCATCCTGCGCTTCAATGATCTTCAGGTGCAGGACACCATGATCCCCCGCACCGATATCGACTGCGTGCCCGACGACATGCCCCTGCCCGAAGTGGCCCGCGTCATCGTGGACTCCGGACATTCCCGCATTCCCGTGTACAAAGACACCCGCGACAACATGGTGGGCATTCTGCACGCCAAGGATCTCCTGCGCTGCCTCATCGAACCGGCCGGAAAGCATCCCCCGGTGGCCCAGGTCATGCGCGAGCCCTTTTTCGTGCCGGAAACCAAGCCCATCCGCGCGCTTCTGCAGGAATTCCGCGCCCGCAAGCAGCATATCGCCATCGCCTTGGACGAATACGGCGGCACCTCCGGCCTGATCACCATTGAGGACGTGCTGGAGGAAATCGTGGGCGACATTGAGGACGAGCACGACACCCCCCGCCAGGAGGACATCCGCCCCCTGGGCGACAATGTCTATGAGCTCACGGGTCGCGCCCTGCTGGAGGATCTGGAGGAACTGGGCGTTGGCCTGGTTTCCGACGAGGTGGACACCATCGGCGGCTATCTGAGCATGGAGGCCGGCCATGTGCCCGGCCCCGGCGAGGTTTTCAACCTGCACGGCTGGGCCTTTACGGTGCTGGACGCCGACAAGAAGCTGATCCGTCGCCTGCGCATGGAACCCGCCGACAAGGCGGCGCAGGCTTTGGACGAAGCCGGGGACAATGCCGGAGCATGAACACGGCGCGCGCGGGCGGACAGCCGCCGTTCCGAAGCCTGCGTCCGGACCTGCTCCTGGGCCTGGCAGGCGCTCTGGCGCTCTGGCTGGGCTTTCCCAATGATTTTCTGAGCCTGCCGCCCTTGGTCCTGCTCTGGCCCATGGCCCTGGCCCTGTTGGGCCTGCGCGCGCCCGGCCGCATGGCCGCGTTGCGCCGGGGCTGGCTGGTCAGCCTGGCGGGCGGCACGGCGGCACTGTACTGGCTGGCCCTGCCCGTGCACAATGTGGGCGGCCTGCCCTGGCCTTTGGCCGTGCCCTGCGCCCTGTTCATCGCGGCCTGCCTTGCCAGCGCGGGCGGCCTGTTCTCCCTGGCCGCGCAAATTCTGCGCGCCCGGCCGCCGATGCTGCTGGCCCTGGCGCTGGCCCTGCTCTGGTATCTGCTGGAAGCTGTCTACGCCCTGGCGCTGGGCTTTCCCTGGCTGCCCCTGGCCGGAGCTCTGGCGGTCTGGCCCGTGCTGGTCCAGGCCGCTGATGTCGTAGGCGCGTACGGCCTGGGCGGACTCTGGCTATTGGCCGCCCTGCTCTGCCTGTTCAGCCTGCCCCTGATCCCGCAAGCAGCCGCGCCACGGGCTTTTTGTCCGCGCCGACCGGCAACGAGCTTGGCAACGGGACTGGCTCTGGCCGTGCTGCTGCTCGCTTACGGGGCCTGGAGGCTGGACGCTCATCCGTTCCGGGCCGAGCCCTCCGGTCCGGAAAGCATGGCCGTGCTTTTTGTGGAAGGCAATGTGGACCAGAACCGGAAATGGCTGCCCGCCTTCCAGCGGCAGACCGTGGACCTTTATCTGGCGCTGACCCGCGCGGGCCTGGCCGCGCGGCCCGCTGCGGACCGGGATGCAAAGCCGCTCATCATCTGGCCGGAAACCGCTTTGCCCTTCTTTTTTGAAACCAAGCCCGCCCTGGCCGCCCTGGTGCGCGATATGGCCCTGGAGGCCCGCGGCCCTCTGCTTTTCGGCGCGCCCGGCGTGGAGCGGCGGCCGGGCCGGGCGGAACCCGCCATTTTTAACCGGGCCTTCCTGCTGGGCCCGGACGGCGCGACCATCGGGCATTATGACAAGGAACATCTGGTGCCCTTCGGCGAGTATCTGCCGAGTTGGCTGAACTGGGGTTTTCTCGAAGCCCTGCTCCAAGGGGTGGGCGTCTATGAGACGGGCACGGCCGTGGCGCCCCTGCGCTACGAAAATCTTGCTCTGGGCATGCTCATCTGCTATGAAGGCATATTCCCTTGGCTTGCCCAGGCCCGCGTGGCGGACGGGGCCAATATTCTGGTGGACATCAGCAACGACGGCTGGTTCGAGGACACTCCGGCATCGCGGCAGCATCTCTATCTGACTGTGTTGCGTGCCCTGGAACAAAACCGTTGGATTCTGCGCGGCACCAATACCGGCATTTCCGTGGTGGTGGACCCGCGCGGACGCCTGACCGCGCGCGGCGGCCAGTTTCGGGCCGAGAGCCTTTGGGCCCGCGCCGGACTGAGCACAGCGCCCAGCCTCTACCACCGTCTCGCGCCCTGGCTGCTTCCCGTAGCGGCCCTGCTCTGTCTGGTCCTGCTGGTCCTCGGTCCACGCGGCGCCAGAACTTCAGACTGATGCCCCGCTTCACGGGGCACGCGTCGTCCCCACGGCTGGTCTTCAGCCCGCTCCCGCTGTCCGGAGCCGCTGACAACGCCGATAATCCCGGTGCCGTGAACGCGTAAGCGTCACACGACACCGGATAAAACGGAATCTTCACCCTCAACCCCACAGAATCGACCATGCTGCATCTCAGTGATTTGCGCGCCGCCTGTCAGCCCCTGTCCCAGCGTTTTGACAACCTTTGGGGGCGTCTTTGACGTCGCGTCCAGCGAACAACGCCTGCGCGACATCGAAACGGAACTCTCCCGTCCCGGCGCTTGGGACAAGCCCGAGGCCCTCACACCGGTTTTACAGGAAAAAAGACGCCTGGAAGACGAGGTGGGCCGCCTGACCCGCCTCAAGACCTGCCGGGACGACATGGAGGAATGGCTGGTTCTGGCCTCGGAAAACGAGGATCAGGAAGCCCTGGAATCCCTGGAGCAGCAGCAGAAGGAACTGGCCGCCCTGCTGGACGAGACCGAGCTGGTCATGTTGCTCTCGGCCGAGGAAGACGGCCAGGACGCCATTCTGGAAATCCACCCCGGCGCGGGCGGCACGGAATCCCAGGACTGGGCCGAAATGCTGCTGCGTTTGTACACCCGCTGGGCCGCGCGCCGCAAATACGCGGTGGAGGAAATGGACTTTCTGCCCGGCGACGAGGCGGGCATCAAAAGCGTGACCCTGCGCATCTCCGGGCCGCATGCCTTCGGCTTTCTCAAGAGCGAACGCGGCATCCACCGTCTGATCCGCATCTCGCCCTTTGACGCCTCGGGCCGCCGCCACACCTCCTTCGCCTCGGTGGACGTGATCCCGGACGCGGGCAACGACATTCAGCTGGATATCAAGGAATCGGATCTGCGTTTCGACATCTTCCGTTCCAGCGGTCCGGGCGGCCAGAGCGTAAACACGACCAGCTCCGCAGTGCGCGTCACCCACCTGCCCACGGGCATTTCCGCCCAGTGCCAGAACGAAAAATCGCAGCACCACAACAAGGAGACGGCCCTGCGCGTCCTGCGGGCCCGCCTCTACAACCTGGAATTGCAGAAACGCGAGGCCGAGCGCCAGGCGGAATACGCAGGCAAGGACGCCATTGCTTTCGGCAGCCAGATCCGCACTTACACCCTCCAGCCCTACCGCTTGGTCAAGGACCACCGCACGGGCTCGGAATCCGGCGACGTGGACGCGGTTCTTGACGGTCAGATCGACCAGTTCCAACACGATTACCTTTTGTACCGCCATGAGCAACAACGCTGAATTTGACGCCCTGGCCCGCGAACTGCGCGCCCTGCGGGAAGAAGGCTGCGGCGACGCCGTGCCCCGGACCCGCGAGGCCATGCTGGTGGTCCGGCTGGTGCGCGGCCTTTCCCGGCAGCGCTGGCAGGAATTCTGCCGCGCCTTTCCTTTGAGCCAGTGGTGTGCCCTGCCCGTGCCCGGCGCGTCTCCGGAAGGGCGGGTCGCGGATCTGCGCTCCGACGTCCAGCCGCCCATGCCGCCGGACATGCCGCCGGATGCCCTGATCGGCGCGCTGAGCGCCGAACTGTTCGCGGCCCAACTGAGCCGCGAACTGCTGCGTCTGGCGCGCAACGGCGGCGGTCTCAGCCTGATCCTCGCGGCCCTGTCCGAACGGCGGAGGCTGTGCGTGGCCTTGGGCGACGGCACGGTGAAACGCCTGGAGCGGCTGCTGGCCGAAACCCTGCGCGACAATCTGGACGCCTGCGACAGCCTGGGCGACATTGCTCCCGGGCGCTATGCCCTGCTTTTGCCGGGCATGGGCCAGCTCAAGGCCCGGCGCTTGGCCGAACGCCTGCAACACGCCTTTGAGGAGCAGGCCCGGCCGCTCTTCCCCACAGGCGGCATCTCGGCCGGAACCGGGGCCAGCTGCGCCTTGGGCATCGTCTGCGTCAGCCAGGGCGCGGAGGGCCGCGCCCTCGACCTGCTCAGCAAGGCCGACACGGCCCTGAACACGGCCATTCAGCAGGAAAACGGGCATATCCACCAGGAAGCGCCCACTCCTCTGGGCGAACGGACCACCCTGGTCCATTCCAGTGAAAAACGCTTTCTCTTTTTCGGCGGAGAATAATTTATGAACAGTACCTTGAGCGTTGCCGTGCTCAGCGGCAAAGGCGGGGTCGGCAAGACCAACCTGTCCCTCAATCTGGCCTGCGCGCTCTACCAGGCGGGCTTCAAGAACCTGCTCATGGACTGCGACATGGGCCTTGCCAATCTGGACGTGCTGCTGGGCATCACCCCGGAAGGCAACCTCCAGGACGCGCTGCTGGGCGACGCGCGGTTAAGCGATGTGCTCTATCCCTTGGAGCCCAAGGGCTTTGACGTGCTGCCCGCAGCCTCGGGCGTGCCCGAGCTCAACGACATGCGCCCTGATCTGCGCGACATGCTGCTGGAACGCCTGGAGCCGGTGCTCGGCAAGTACGATTACATCTTCATGGATCTGGGCGCGGGCATTTCCGAAACAGTGCAGACCTTCGCGGCCATGGCCGCCATGCGCATCGTCATCATCACGCCCGAACCCACATCTCTCACGGACAGCTATGCGCTGATCAAGGTGCTCAACAGCCGCTTCGGCATGCGCGACTTCATGGTGCTGGTCAATCAGGCTGAATCGCCCAAGGAAGCCCAGGGCGCCTTTGAAAAGCTGAACGGGGCCTGCCGCCACTTCCTGCATCTGGAACCCGTGCTGCTGGGCCACGTGCGTATGGACAAAAAGCTGCCCGAGGCCGTCTGCCGTCAGCAGGCCCTGCTGCGTTACGCGCCGGGCAGCCCGGCGGCCCAGGATATCCAGGCCCTGGCGGGCCGCCTGCAACGCGTGCGCCTGAACATGGCCGACTGGCTGGCCCCGCGCGACGTCTTGCAGGCCCCGCATACAGCATTTTGAGTTTGGAAGGTTGCACATTTCAAACTCCACGCCGCCCGCGTGCTGGGGAAGAATACGGTTTATCGCTGCTGTCGATGCCCGCAAACCCTTTGTGGGCTAACAGGCACGGCTGCGCCGCCTCCGGTCGCTTCCTTGCATTTGGGGGCGGGTATCCGCTCACGCGGCCACCAGAGCAATTCACTCATTTCAAACGTGAATTGCTCTAAGTAAGCGGTTTACCTTACTGCATAAAAGGTATAGGTATAATGAAGCTGGCTGAGTTCCCGCGTTGTCGCCCTTCCCCCACGGGATAATAGTATAACGTGTCAACGGAGGCGTGATGAATAAAAGCGAACTGATCAAGGCTTTGGCCGAAGAGACCAATATTCCCTTTGATGATGCGTCACTGGTTGTGAACACATTCATCGACGCCATGAAAAAATCGCTGATCGCCGGGGAACGGATAGAAATCCGCGGGTTCGGCAGCTTCAAAATCAAGGAATACGGTGGCTACGCCGGGCGCAACCCCAAAACCGGGGAAAGCGTCTCGGTGATTCCTAAACGCCTGCCCTTCTTCCGCGCCGGCAAGGAACTTAAGGAATTCATCAATCAGTAGCAGCCGCGCCCGAGATTGTGTCGGCCGTATCCGAACCGCATTCGCGCGACGGCAAAGCCGTTGTTTCGCGGAACGGTGCGCGTTTCCAACGCCGCGTGACGTCGGAATGATCCGGGCCATGCCTTCCGCCGCCCGTTTACAGAGCCCCGGAGTATTCCGCCACGACGCCGCGGGCGCAGACATAAGGAGTCGGATATGCTTTTTTCCGGTGCGATGACAGCGCTTGTCACCCCGTTCAAGAATAATACCGTGGATGAAGAGACCTACCGGGCCTTTATCGAACGCCAGATCACCGAAGGCATCCACGGTCTGGTGCCTTGCGGCACCACCGGCGAATCCGCCACGCTGTCCCATGAGGAACACGAGCGGGTCATTGAAATCTGTATCGATCAGGCCAAAGGCCGGGTGCCGGTGCTGGCCGGGGCCGGTTCCAACAATACCAGCGAAGCCATCCGCCTGGCCCTCTTTGCCAAAAAGGCCGGGGCCGACGGCGCGTTGCTGATCACCCCCTATTACAACAAGCCCACCCAGGAAGGCCTGTACCTGCACTTCAAGGCCATTGCCGAGACAGTGGATCTGCCCTTGGTGCTCTATAATGTGCCGGGCCGCACGGGCTGCAATATGCTGCCGCCGGTGTTGAGCCGCCTGGCCCGCGACTTTTCCAACATCGTGGGCGTCAAGGAAGCCACCGGCGATATGGTGCAGGGCAGCGAAACGCTGGAAGCCTGCCCGGAGAGCTTCAGCGTGCTGTCCGGCGACGATCTCACCGCCCTGCCCCTGATGGCCTTGGGCGGCAGGGGTGTGATTTCCGTCACCTCCAACCTGGTGCCGGGTCGCGTGGCCGCCATGTGCAACGCCTTTGCCGAAGGCGATCCGGCCGGGGCTGCCCGCCTTCACCATGAGCTCTTCCCCCTGCATCAGGCCATGTTCATGGAAAGCAATCCCATTCCGGCCAAGACAGCCTTGGCCCTCATGGGCCGGATGGAAAGCGAAATGCGCCTGCCGCTCTGTCCCATGAGCGAATCCGGCAAGGCCAGGCTCATTGAGGTGCTGCATCGGCAGGGCCTGCTCTAAAAAACGTTTCCGGCGGATATAAAAAGGAGCGCGTCCATCGAAATGGACGCGCTCCTTTTTATATCCGTTCAATGCCCTGGCGGCTCCGCCGCCAGGGCTGGCCAGCATTAGAGCAGTTTGCGCTTGCAATTATCGCTTAACGGCGAAGTAAATTCGCCTTGCGATAATTTCGCGGTGCGGCTTTTCACGGAAAATCCGCACAGAGCGTTAAGATATTTTCAATATCAAACGCTCTATTCTTCCCCGCCCCGATCCTCCCGAACCCGCTGCATATCCTCGGGCTCGTCCGCCAGTTCGCCGTGATGCTTGAGGGTCAGGCCCTGATTGATGAAATAGACGTGCTCGGCAATGTTGATGGAGCGCCGCCAGATCCGGGTCAACGAACGGGTGACCAGAATGATGTGCATGGCCAGGTGGGGCTCAAGATCCGTCCCGTGGCCGGAAAGGCGCTCCATAATGCCCTGGATGATCCGCACCTCGCACTGCACCGCCTCATCCTCGCCCCGGCTCATGCCCAGGGCGGCCTCGACGTCGTTCTCGCGGAAGATGACCACGGCCTGCTCAAAGGCCTGGCGGGCTTTGTCGAACATGACCCGCACATGGGGGATGACGCCGTAACCGGGCATGTCCTGCATCAGAATGGCCTGTTCGGCCATGCTCACGGCCTCGTCGCCGATGCGCTCCAGATCCACCACCATGCGCAGGGCGCTGACCACAAAACGCAGATCCCCGGCCACGGGTTGGGTGCGGGCCAGCAGGCGCAGGGCCATGTCGTCGATGTCGTTTTCCAGCTCGTCGATGGCCGCGTCGCTTTCAATGACCGCTGCCGCGCGGCCGGGATCGTTGGCGGCCAGAGCCTTGTCGGCCTCTTCCAAGGCAATGCCCACGCTGGCGCACATGACCAGAAGGCGCGTGCGCAAGGTCACGAGCATCTGCTGCAAATAATTTTCCTGCTGGTTCATCAGGCTTTCTCCTGAATAAAATTCTTTCCCATACACGAGTTAGTCGCCCTTATTCGTCGCCGCTCCAAGAGCTGTTCCTGAAAAGGGTGTTCGTTCTCTGCCAAAGGAACAGAGCGGCGGCTCTAGCCGAAGCGGCCGGTAATATAGTCCTCAGTCTGCTTCTTGCCGGGCCGGGTGAAAATAACGTCCGTGGCGTCGTGCTCAATAAGGCGGCCCATGTAAAAAAAGCCCGTCCAGTCCGACACGCGCGCGGCCTGCTGCATGTTGTGGGTGACGATGATGATGGTCAACGAAGCCTTGAGCTCGCGGATGCTCTCCTCAATCTTCTGGGTGGCTATGGGGTCCAGGGCACTGGCCGGTTCGTCCATGAGCAGCACTTCCGGCTCCACGGCCAGGGTGCGGGCGATGCACAGGCGCTGCTGCTGTCCGCCGGAAAGGCCCAGCGCCGATGACTGCAACCTGTCTTTGACCTCATCAAAAATAGCGGCCCGGCGCAAGGAAATTTCCACCTTCTCGGCGATCAGCGTTTCGTCGGACAGGCCGTTGACGCGCAGCCCATAGGCCACGTTTTCAAAAATACTCTTGGGAAAGGGGTTGGGCTTCTGAAAGACCATGCCCACCCGGCGGCGCAGCGAAACCACGTCCGTTCCGGGCCGGTTCACATCCTCGCCGTCCAGCAGGATCTCGCCTTCCACGCGCGCGCCGGGCACCAGATCGTTCATCCGGTTCAGGCAGCGCAAAAAGGTGGATTTGCCGCAGCCGGACGGCCCGATCAGGGCCGTAACCCTGCCCGGAGCGAAGTCCAGGCTCACGTCGTGCAGAGCCTTGTTTGAGCCGTAATAGACATTGATATTCCGGGCCAGCAGATTTTCCTTCATGCCTTTGCCGCTCCGTCAGGATTTTCGCCAGAGCGATGTTCGCTCTCAACAGAACCAAGGGTGAACACAAGGGCCGTGCTGCCGTCCGGAGCCGGGCTTTCCGCCCGGATACGGCCGCCGTGCCGCTCCACGATATGCTTGCAGATTGCCAGGCCCAGCCCGGTGGAGGCCTGGCCCCGGTGCCGTTCCACCTGGTAGAAACGCTCGAAAATGCGATCCAGGTCCGCCGCCGGGATGCCGGGCCCGTCGTCCACCACCCGGAAAACCACCTCATTGCCGACCGGATGCGCTGTAACGCGGATGTTGCCGCCTTCCGGCGCGTAGCGGCAGGCGTTTTCCAGCAGGTTGCGAAAGACCTGGGCCAGATGCGGCAGGCTTGCCATGACCCGGCACTGTTCCGGCATATCCACATTCAGATGCAGGTTGCGGCGCTCCAGAACCTCGCGGCACATGCCTTTGGCCTGGGCCAGGGCCTCACGCGGGTCCGTGGGGGCCAGCTCCAGGCTGCCCGTCTTGCCTTCCAGGCGGGCCAGAGCCAGCAGGTCGCCGACCATGCGCGTGAGATAGGCGCCGTTCTTGAGAATGATCTCGCCGAAACGGCGGCACTCCGGCGAGGTGTCCAGGCTGATGAGGGTTTCCGCATAGCCCTGGATGGCCGTGAGCGGGGTGCGCAATTCGTGCGAGACGTTGGCCACAAAGTCGCGGCGCACGCGCTCCAGGCGCACCAGCTCCGTAATGTCGTGGAACACGGCCACGGCCCCCAGGTGGCTGTCCGGCCCGGCGGGCCGCGACAGGCAGACCGACATGACCTGGCCGGACGGGAGGGTGAGGTGCAGGTGGCGCTGCACCCGGCCGTTTTCGTCGCCCGGCTCGCTGCCGGAACCCGAACGGGACGCGTCATGGGATGCGCTTTGAGATGCGGATGACGGCGCGGGCGCGGCCAGCACCTCGTCCACGGCTTTCTGCAATTCCGGCGAGGGGATAATCTCCACCACCTGCGCGCCCTGAGCCGTGGCCGCTGCCGGAAACTCCCCGGCAAGAGCGCGGTTGCAGCGGCGGATATGCCCGTGCGGCCCCAATACCAGCACGCCGTCGCTCATGGTGTCCAGAATGCTTTCCAACTGGGCGGTCTGGTCCGCGGCGGCACGCACATGTTCCTCGATATTTTCGGCCATGCGGTTGACCGCGTCGGCCAGGGGCGCGAATTCACTGCCCGGAATGCGCCGCAAGCGGCGCTGGAAATTGCCCAGGGAAATGGCCTCCACCACGCCGACCATCTGGCTGAGGGAACGGCGCAACGCGCCGGACAGCAGCATGGCCAGCAGCAGGGAAAGGGCCACGGTGATCAGGCCGATCTGGCTGAATACCGTGAGGCGGCTTTCAATCTGGCGCTTCAGATTTTCCAGGGGCACGGCCAGCCGCAACAGGCGGCCGTCGTCCAGGCGGGTCACGGCATAGGCCAAGGGCAGATCCAGAGTGCCGCTGGGCCGGATGGCGAAACCCTGGCCGCCGCCCTCTCCATCCGCGCCGTCCCCTCCGGAAAGGGCCTCGCGCACTTCCGGCCTGTCCGCGTGATTGTCCAGCCGGTCCACGGGCTGGGCTCCCACGGCTGTGTCGGCCAGCACGTTGCCCTTGCCGTCCAGCAGGGAAAGGCGCTCGTCCGGCAGGTTCAGAATGCGGGCCAGTTCCGGCAGAGCGTCAGGATCGGGCCCCAGCTTGTCCAGAATCACACCCGCCAGGCGGGTTTCGTGCAACAGGCGTTCGCGGGCGGCCTGCAACTGGCTGTGTTCCAGCCAGCTTTTGCCGTAAAACACAGCAATGCCGATGGAGAGCAGCGCCACTGCCAGCACGCTGCAAAAAATCCGGGTACGAAAGGAAAACATGAACTTACCCCGCCAATGGTTGTCTTTGGCACTCTTCCTGAACCAACGCTGAGCAGAGGCGCTATTCTCTGATCCGGTAACCCACGCCGCGCACGGTCTCCAGCGCGGCCGCCGCCTCGCCCAGCTTGGAGCGCAGGCGGCGCACATGGGTGTCCACTGTGCGGGCGTAACCTTCAAAGGAATAGCCCCAGACATTGTTCAGCAATTGCTCGCGCGTGCGTACCGTGCCCGCGTGACGCAGCAGGTCTTCCAGCAGGCGGAACTCCGTGGCCGTGAGGACCAGCTCCCGCTCTCCGGCGCTCGCCGTGTGCGCGTCGGGCCGCAGCCGGATGCCGTGGCGCTCCAGCAGGGCGCTTTCCGCCACACGGCCGCCCCGGCGCAAAATGGCCTTGATGCGCAACATGAGCTCGCGCACGCTGAAAGGCTTGACCACGTAATCGTCCGCTCCCAGGCTCAGGCCCACCACGCGGTCCATTTCCTCGCCGCGCGCCGTGAGCATCAGCACCGGAATGGCCGAGGTCTCGGCCTGGCCGCCCAACCGGCGGCTGACCTCAAAGCCGTCCAGGGCGGGCAGCATCACATCCAGAATAATCAGGCACGGCAGATGCCGCCGGGCCAGCTCCAGCCCCTTCTGGCCGTCCTCGGCCTCCAGCACGCTGAAGCCCTCGCGCTCCAGATTGAAGCGCAGCAGTTCGCGGATGTCGCTTTCATCTTCCACTACCAGGATATGTTGTGCGCTCATATATCTTTTCCTCTGTGCTGCGGAGCCAGTTAACAATGCCATTGCGCCAAACAGGTGGTGACATTGTTACAATCGCGTGACAAGCGCCTCAACGCCCGATTTCCGCGCCGGACAAGGCTTCGACAGGCGTCCGGCCCGGATTCACGCAGTCTTCGCCTTCCTGTCATCATTCTGTAACAGAGGCCGGTCAAAAGGAAAACGCGCGGGGAGCTTCCCCGCGCGGCACCTTCGCAAACCCTAAGGAGAGTACGGAATGACTATCGGCAAAATGCTGGTCACGGCCCTGACGGTTCTGAGCCTCAGCACCCCGGCCCTGGCGGCCCGGGAAATCGTCATCAACGGTTCCACCACGGTGCTGCCCGTGATGCAGAAGGCCGGCGAGGCCTTCATGGCCTCCCACCCAGGCGTGCAGTTGAGCATCTCCGGCGGCGGTTCGGGCAACGGCATCAAGGCGCTCATCGACAGGCAGTGCGATGTGGCCATGAGCTCGCGCGACATCAAGGGCAAGGAAAAAACCGCCGCCGACAAGAACGGCGTCACGCCCGTGCGCACGGCCATCGCTGTGGACGCCATCGTGCCCGTGGTCCATCCGTCCAACACGGTCAGCGGCCTGACCACCCAGCAGCTCAGGGACATCTACACCGGCAAGGTCACCAACTGGAAGGAATTGGGCGGCGCTGACGCCAGGATCGTGATCATTTCCCGCGACACCTCCTCCGGCACTTTTGAATGCTGGGAAGAACTGGTCATGAACAAGGAACGCGTGACCCCGGCGGCCCTGATGCAGGCCTCCAACGGCGCTGTGGTGCAGGCCGTATCCAACAACAAGAACGCCGTCGGCTACATCGGCCTGGGCTATCTGGACAAGTCCACCAAGGGGCTCAAGGTCAACAATGTGCAGGCCAGCGCCCAGACCGCGCTTTCCAAGCAATGGCCCGTGGCGCGTGAACTGTATATCTTCACTGACGGCCAGCCCACCGGCGAGGTCAAGGCCCTGGTGGACTACCTGCTGGATCCGGGCAAGGGGCAGAAGAGTGTGCGGGAAGTGGGGTATGTGCCCCTGGCCCATTAAACACGCCGCGCTTTTGCCCACCGGCGGCGTTAGGCGGCATGGCCCGGCGCGCGGAGCGTAGCCGCCTACGTGACCAAGCCGGGCCACTTGCCTGCCTTGCCGGTAAACAAAATCCCCGCCGTGTTTAAACCACCAGTCCAATGGCGGGTTCTTTCCTTAAAGAACCCGCCATTGGGGGAGAAAGCCATGCGCAGAGCCGATCTCAAGGAAAAAATCGTCCAATACAGTCTTACCGGCGTGGCCGGAAGTTCCCTGCTGGCGCTGGCGGGCATTGTGCTTTTTCTGTTTATGGAAGGCCTGCCGCTGTTCGCCCATTATTCGGTTTTCGACTTCCTTTTCGGGCGGCTCTGGTATCCCACGGAAGATCCCGGGCTGTTCGGCATCTTTCCTCTGCTCATGGCCTCGCTGGCGGTGACCCTGTTTTCCTCCCTGCTTGCCGTGCCCCTGGGCGTGCTGACCGCCGTGTACCTGACGGAGATCGCCCATCCGGGCGTGCGCCGGATCATCAAGCCCTTTGTGGAGCTGCTGGCCGCCCTGCCCTCGGTGGTACTGGGCTTTCTGGGCATGGTGGTACTGGCCCCCGTCATCCAGGACTGGCTCGGCGCGGCCACGGGCCTGAACCTGCTCAACGCTTCCCTGGTCCTGGCCCTGATGAGCGTGCCCACCATCTGTTCGGTCTCCGAGGACGCCCTGTACAGCGTGCCCCGCGATCTGCGCGAAGCCTCTCTGGCCCTGGGGGCCACGCGCTGGCAGACCACCGTGCGGGTGGTCATTCCGGCCGCGCTTTCCGGCATCGGCACGGCGGTGATGCTGGGCATGTCACGGGCCATCGGCGAAACCATGGTGGTGCTGATGGTGGCCGGGGGCGCGGGCCTGATCCCCACCTCCCTGCTGGACCCGGTGCGGCCCATGCCCGCCTCCATCGCGGCCGAAATGGCCGAAGCGCCCTTCCGCAGCGATCACTACCACGCCCTGTTCGCCATCGGCATCGTGCTCTTTTTCCTGACCCTGGCCTTTAATCTGGCGGCCGGGCACATTGCCGAAAAACACCGTCAGGCCGGTTCGTCCGGTCTCTAGAACAGATTAACTTTGAAATTTTACAAATTTCAAAGTTGGCATTCTGGCGAAAAACGTGGTTTTCACCAGAATCCACGCCACTTCGTGGCGACTGCCGCCTTCGCGTCAGCAGAGCAATTTCAAAGTGAAATTGCTCTAGCTGAAAAACTGTTGCTGATTTTTCGCGTTGTTTTTCCTTGGCATCCGGGTTGTTGTTTGCCGGCAAGGCAAGCAAGCGGCGCGCCGCAGTGGAGCGTAGCCGCCTACGTGACCAAGGCGCGCCGCGACGCTTAACGAAGCCGGCAACAAAAAGATGGATGCCAAGTGCCTGAACTGCCCGAAGTGGAAACAGTAGCCCGCACCCTGCGCCCCCAGGTACAGGAGTGCCTGATTGAGGGGGCGGAAGTTCTGCGGTCCGGCAGCCTGCATCCCTTGAGCCTGCCCTTGGCCACTTTGGCGGGCCGTCGTATCGCGGACGTGGGCCGCAGGGGCAAACTGCTGCTGGTGCATCTGGCCCCGCCGGAGAACGGGCGCACTCCGGAAGAGACCGCCCCGGATCTGCTGGCCGTGCATTTGCGTATGACAGGCCGTCTGATGGTGTACGCGCCGGGCACGCCGCCCGGTTCCCATACCCGTTGTGTCTTTGATCTGCGCACTCCGGACGGCGACCGGCGCCGCCTCTTTTTCGACGACACGCGGGCTTTCGGCCTGGTGCTGGCCGCCACGCCGGAGATTTTGCAGGCCTGGGATTTCTGGCGGGAGCTGGGACCCGAGCCGCTGGAGATCGGCGAGCGGGAGTTCGCGGCCCTGCTGCGAAGCCGGGGCGCGGCGCTCAAGGCTGTGTTGCTGGACCAGAAGGTCATTGCGGGCATCGGCAACATCTACGCCGACGAATCCCTCTTTCAGGCGGGCCTGGACCCGCGCCGCAAGGCTTCCAGCTTGAGCCCGGCTCAGAGCCGTTGCCTGCTGGCGGCCCTCAAGGACGTGCTGCGCCGCTCCATCGCCCAGTGCGGCAGCTCCATCCGTGATTACCGCGACGCCAACGGCGATGTGGGCGCGTTTCAGAACAGTTTCGCGGTCTATGGCCGGGGCGGCGCGGCCTGCGTCCGTTGCGGCCGCCCGCTGCAAAAGATCCGCGTGGCGGGCCGCGCCACCGTCTGTTGTCCGCACTGCCAGAAGTAAATCCGGTCAGCCCCGCGCAAGACAACGGCCCAGCTCAAAAGCCTTTCGGCAGTCCAGAGGGAACTGTGTTTCCCTTTGGAGCGCCTTCTCCTGTTCGGAAAAGCATTCCACCATATACTTGCTGTAGTCGCTGAACTGATAGGTGTCGTTGATGTAGAGCACGGCGGGCCTGGAGAAACTTCGTTCAATAAAGAATTCCGTGCTCCCCAGCTTTTCCGGGTAGTGCTGCTCCAGCATAACCTCGCGCGTCACATTCATGGTGTAGATGCAGGCCGTGGCCGGTTTTTTGAGAGCCAGTGAGGAATAGTCGCGGTCATAGGCAATGCAGGGAAACAGCAGGCGTTCCAAAAAAGAGCGCATCATGCCGGTTATATTGTGAAAATAGACGGGGGAACCGAAAATGATCCCGTCCGCCTCACGGCATTTTTCCAGCACCGGCGTCAGGCCGTCGCGCACGGCGCAACGGCCATAGTGCTTCCCTCCCTTGCGCTTGCATTGAAAACAACTCACGCAGCCCGTATAACTGTAGTCGTAAAGGTGGATCATTTCCGTCCGGACGTTTTCTGCGCCCGCCGAAGCCGCGCCGTCCAGGGCGCTTTGCAGTATGGTGGCGGTATTCCATTTTTTTCTGGGGCTGCCGTTGACGGCGTAGATGCGCATGTCTTTCTCCTTACGCGTTGTGGTTGTGCAGGCTTTTGTGCCTGAATATCCTGAAGCGGACGGGAAAAAGCAAGTACGCAGTTTTTTCTTACCTGGTTGCAACTGCTGCTTGCCAACAGCAAGACGGCAGCGGAGGCGGAGGGATTGTATGGGGGAACCCGAAAACGTCGGTTATGACATAACGTTGCCCGCGGTCAATATTTATGAAGTGCCGTGCCCTATTCTGCGCGCCCTGGAAGTCATCGGCGGCAAGTGGAAATTGCCGTTGCTCTGGCATCTGGCCGATGGGGCCGTGCGTTTCAATGCCCTGCATCGCGAGGTGAGAGGCATCACCCATATGATGTTGAGCAAATGTCTCAAGGAATTGGAGGGGGACGGCCTGCTGCGCCGGAGCGAGTGCGGCGGTAAAGTCCGGCATGTGGAGTATGCCTTGACCGAGCGGGGCAGGCGATTGCTTCCGGCCCTGCGGGAGTTGTACCGCTGGGGAGAAGAGCAATTGTCACAGGACGGCGGCGGGCGGACGGGAGATGCCGGGCAATCCTAAAGCATTTTGAGTGGTACATGCTTTAGAGCAAGTTTACTTTGAAATTGCTCTGGCGGCTGCATATGCAGACGCCCGCCACGAGCGTCAGCCGTTGGCGGCTATGCCGCCTGACGGATGACGACAGCAGAGACAGGCGTAAGCGCAATTTATTTGCGCGGTTGCCTCGCCCGTTAGCGAGTCTTCGAGC
>OMGS01000509.1_pt1 | contig 21772 bp, 18 predicted proteins | sample 1646081 | NCBI WGS metagenome assembly OMGS01 (sample SAMN05578591, study PRJEB25193) | human gut metagenome | biome: Human Microbiome; feature: human-associated habitat; material: feces | host: Homo sapiens | place: USA:Birmingham | reverse complement strand
AATCTCGTCAAACAAGAGGTCAGCAAAAGCTGAAATTAGATGCGTCTGCCCTGCCGGTGCGGCCTTCCGGGCTTGCGCGCCGGGGGCGCGGCGTATATGCTGAAAAGGATGTAAGAACCGCGCTCCGGCGCGTTATCGTAGCTCACGGGATGCCATGAAAAAATACCTGCGTTACCTGGGGCCCATTCTGATCACCGCTATTTTTCTGTTGGCGGTCTATCTTCTGTACAATAAGCTCAAAGCCTACAGCATCGCCCAGATCCGAGAGAGCATCCTGCAGATTTCCTATGGCCGTATCGGCCTCTCTCTGGTTCTCATGGTCATCAATTATATGATCCTGGTGGGCTATGACTGGCTGGCGCTCAAAGCCATCCATAAGCAACTGCCCCTGCCGCGCGTGGCCCTGGTTTCCTTTGTGGGCCAGGCCGTCAGCTATAATTTCGGCGCGCTGCTGGGCGGCACCAGCGTGCGCTACCGTTTCTATTCGGCCTGGGGTTTTTCCCTGACGGACATCGTGCGTCTGGTGCTCATGCTGGCCGTGACCTTCTGGGTGGGCGCGCTGGGCCTGTGCGGGATCATCTTCATGATCGCCCCGCCGGTGATTCCCGACGAGTTGTTGAGGCACATGCCCATCGCGGATGTGCGCATTCTGGGCGTGATTCTGTTTATGGTCGCCTGTTCTTACTTGGTGCTCTGTTTCACGGTGCGCAAGCCGGTACATATTTTCGGTAAGGAGTTCGTCTTTCCCGCGCCGCACATCGCCGTGGCCCAGTTCATTGTGGCCGGGGTGGACATCGTTGCCGCCGCGGCCTGCATGTACGTGCTGCTGCCCGGCGACATGGGCGTCAGCTTCCTTGATTTTCTGCCCAGCTATCTCATGGCCCAGGTGGCCGTGGTGCTGACCCACATCCCCGGCGGCGTGGGCGTGTTCGAACTGGTCATCCTGCATCTCACCCACACGTCCCACGAGCAGATGGTCTTTGCCGCCGTGCTGCTCTTCCGGCTCATCTACTATATTATACCGCTCCTGGCCGCGGCGGTGCTGCTGGCCGTATACGAGGCCCGCCAGCGCCGCCACATGCTGCGCGAGGCCGGGCGCTGGCTTTCGGTGCTCTCGCACTCCATCGCGGCCTATACGGCTTTTGTGGGTGGTCTGATTCTGCTGGTGTCGTCCACCTTGCCCACTCTGCCGCACAGCGTGGCCCTGCTCACCACGTATCTGCCCAAAAGTGCGCTGGCCGTGGGGCACTTCATCTGCGCTTTTTCCGGCGCTGCCCTGCTTTTTCTCTCCTATGGACTGGAGCGGCGGCAGGCCCGCGCCTTCAAGCTGGTTGTGACTTTTCTGATTCTGGGCATTGCGGGTGCGCTGCTCAAGGGCTTTTCCTGGGAAGTGGCCCTGATGGTCAGCGTGGTGCTGCTGGCCGTCTGTCTGGCGCGGCGGCGTTTTTACCGCTCGTCCTTTTTCTGGGAAGAGCCCATTCCCCTCTACTGGCTGGTCGGGGCTCTGGGCGCGCTGGGACTGATCTTCTTTCTGGGCTGGGCCATCTACCACCCGGCCTGGGACCGGGCGGCGAGCTGGGGCTTTGAACGGCCCTTCAACGCCTCGCGGACCTTGCGGGCCTTTCTGGGCATTATCGTGGCTCTGCTGGCTTCCTGGGTCTGGCGGGTGACGCTGCGGCGCAGACAGCGTCGCAAGAAGTAGGTGTTTCAGAGGCGGCTAGGCTGCCGTGAGCCAGTCGAAAGCAACAGTTTTAGGCCCAGCACTTACTCGTAAAGTAAAGTTTTACGGGTCACGCATGAAATGCGTAAACCGCTCTTAAGGATTTGCCTGCAACTCCTTGCCGCAAAATGCGCATAGGCGGGCTTTGCTCGCCGTAGCCGAGTGTTTTAAGCATTAAAAGCTCTAACTGTCGCCGAGACGGACCGCGTCCTCGCCGTCGCGTTCTTCCAGCAGCACGTCCACATGCTCGTGGCGGCTGGTGTTGACCACCCGGCCCACATAGTCGGCGTGGATGGGCAATTCGCGGTGGCCCCGGTCAATGAGCACGAGCAGTTCCACGGCCCTGGGGCGGCCGTAGTCCAGCAGGGCCTCCAGGGCCGCGCGGACGGTGCGTCCGCTGAAGAGCACGTCGTCCACCAGCAGGATCACGCGTTCGTCCACGCTGCCGGGAATATTGGACTGGCCGATGTGCGGCTTGCCCTCAAGGCTGGTCCAGTCGTCGCGGTACAGATTGATGTCCAGCGTGCCCAACGGCACCTGGGCGCCGAGCCGGGCTTCGATCAGGGCGCCCAGGCGGCGGGCCAGGTCCGCGCCGCGTCGCTGGATGCCCACCAGCATCACGTTTTCGCAACGGGCGTGCCGTTCCAGCACCTGGGAGGCCAGGCGGTCCAGAATGCGCGCCATCTCGTTTTTTTCCAGCAGCAGTGTCGAACTCATGTCTCCTCCGGGCGGCGTCAGCGCCGCGTGGGCAAAGATAGACGTTTTCGCCGCCCAAGAAAAGCCCCTCCGCCAATTGACAAGCCGCGCGCTTGTCCTTAGATATTTTGAGATTACAACTATGGAGGACATAATGCTCGAATTGACGGATACCGCCCGCAAAGAGCTCGAAGCGTACTTTGCGGATAAGAAAAAGGAAAACATCCGGATCTACTCAGTCAGCGGCTGAGGCGGGCCGCGGCTCGCGTTGGCTCTGGATGAGTCAAATGATCAGGATCAGACTGAGGAACAAGGCGGTTTTACCTTCTGCATCAACAAAGACCTGCTGGCCCAGGTGCAGGGGGTCAAAATTGACCTGACCTATATGGGCTTTGCGGTGGAACCCACGGTGCCCCTGGCCGCCGCTGACGGCGGCAGCGCCTGCGGTTCCTGCTCCAGCGGCTGCGGCAGCCATTAATTTCAGGCCGCACCTCCTGTGGAGTTCCGTCAAAGCGCCTTGGGCTCCAGGCATCCGTTTTTCGCCCATCATCGCGAAAACATTTTGACGGCACGCCCCACATGGAGGAAGCATGCTCGAATTGACCGACAGCGCCCGTAAAGAGCTTGAAAGCTATTTTGCGGACAAGGAAAAAAGCGATATCAGGATTTATCTGGCCCCCGGCGGCTGCTGCGGCCCCCAGCTCATGCTGGCCCTGGACGCCGCCACAGACGAGGACCAGAGCGAAGAACAGGCCGGCTTTACCTTTTGCCTCAACAAGGAACTGCTGGCCCGGATACAAGGCGTCAAAATTGATGTGGGCCAGACGGGCTTCACTGTGGAACCCACGGTGCCGCTGCCGGAAACCGGCGGCGGGTGCGGCGGCTGCTCTGGCGGCTGCGGTTCGCATTAGGCTTCGGCCCGATGATTTCAAATGGAGGGCGGCTGCAAGGCCGCCCTCATTCTTGGGGAAGCCCTGATTAATGGTCTTTTTGTCCTCTGCCCGCGTCCGGCTCACTCTGTAGCCGCAGGCGAACTTGCGAGCCTATGGATAAAGACGGCATTTGGTTACGCAAAACGCTGGCCAAGGAAATAGCTGTCACTATCCGTAGCGATGCTGTCTTGGTTCGTAGCAGAACTGCCCCTGTCTGTACGCCGCCTTGCGGCTACAGCTAAGGCAACACGGCTTTGCCGTGAACGGCTCAAGCAAGCCGATGACGCGGTAACGGCCGATGCCCTTGGCAGAGAACAAAAATCTTCATTACTCAGCGCTTTTCTTGGCGTGACCCATGCAAAATTTTAGCGCACTGCTTGCAAGCCGGGACGGACAACTTTATCTGGAGCGCAGCGGCATGGCCACGCGTTGCCGTCTGGCCTGCGAGGCTCTGGCCCAGGGGCGCGGCGCGGTGCTGCTCGCCCGCAACCGTGAGGAATTCCACGCGGCCCGCGCCCTGCTGACGCTTTTTCTACCTCAGCTTTCCCTGGGCGATATCCCTATCGGGCGGGCCGTATGGGAAAGTCCCTGCCTGAGCCTGCCCGCCATGAGCCAGTGGCGGGACAGGGACAGTTGGGCCGCCCGCATGGCCGCGCTGTACGCGCTGGCCCAGGGCGGCCCGCGTTGCGTGGTAGCCGGGGTGGAAAGCGTGCTGCTGCGCTATATGCCCCTGCATTTTTTTGATTCGCGCAGTCTGGGCCTCTCGCGCGGCGGCGAATACTCGCCGGAGCTCATCCTGGATCAGGCCGTGGAATGGGGCTATGAGCGCGTTTCCCTGGTGACGCGCCCCGGCGACATGGCCCGGCGCGGCGATATTCTGGATATCTTCCCTCCCGGTTACGCCAAGCCCGTCCGGCTGGAATTTTTCGGCGACGCCATTGAGGAAATGCGCCTCTTTGACGCCGAAAGCCAGCGTTCCCTGCGTCCTCTCGACGAATTGACCCTCTTGCCTGTGAGCCCGCTGGCTCTGGATAAGAACGGCCTGGCGGCGGCCCGCAAGCGCTGCGATCAGCTGTTCAGCGAGGGCCGGATCAACGAAAACGAGTGTTATTCCTTCAAGAAAACCCTGGACGGGGGCGGCGCGGGCATCCTGCCCGGCGTGTTGTGCGATTCGCCCAGCCTGCTGGAAGAATGGCTGCCCGCCGACAGCCTTTGGCTGCTCCCCGGCGAAGCGGACAGCGCTGAAGCTCTGCGCGACGGGCGGCTGGCGCTCAAGGAGGCTTTGGAGGCTGAGGACGCGCCCTTGCAGCAACCGGCGGCCCTGGCCCTGCGCAAGCATTCGCAGCCCGCGCCCTGGCGGAATTTCCAGTGCGCCTTCGCCGAACCCCTGGTCATGGGCGTGGAAGAGCGGGGGGCGGACTTTCAGGAGCGCGCTCTGCACGGCTTCAGTGACCTTTTCCCTCTGCCCGCCGCTCAGGACCGTCCCTGGCAGCATCTGTCCGCCGGGCTCAAGGAATGGCAGAGCCAACGCCGCCAGGTTATTCTGAGCTTTTCCTCCGAGCGGGGGCGCAACAAATTTCTGAAACTGGCCGAGCAGGACGGCATCATTCCGGCGTTGCGCTACGCACCGGAAGGGCGCGGCCTGTTCGCCCTGATTTCTCCCTTCCGTTCCGGCGTGGAGCTGGTCTGGGACAACAGTCTGGTTCTGGGCGAGGACATCATCTATCCCCGCGCGGAAAAAACACCGCGCGCCGCGTCCCGGGCCTTCAAGGGCCTGGACACTTTCGACGACCTCAAGAAAGGCGACCTGCTGGTCCATCGCGATTACGGCATCGGCCGTTTTGCGGGTCTGCACCACCTGGACCTCAACAGCGCGGCCAACGATTTCCTGCTCATTGAATATTCCGGGCGGGATAAGCTCTATGTGCCCGCCGACCGTCTGGGCCTGATCCAGCGCTTCAAGGGGACCGAGGGCGTGGAACCGGCCCTGGACCGTCTGGGCGGCCCGGCCTGGGCCGCGGGCAAGGAAAAGGCCCGCAAGGCCATTGAAAAAATCGCGGCCGATCTGGTGGAAATGTATGCCTACCGCAAGGTTGCCAAGGGCTTCCGCTACGATCCTCCGGGCGAGCTGTACCACGAGTTCGAGGCCACCTTCGGTTTTGAGGAAACGCCGGACCAGGCCAAGGCCATCCAGGACGTGCTGGACGACATGGACAGAGGCGAGCCCATGGACCGCCTGATCTGCGGCGACGTGGGCTTCGGCAAGACCGAAGTGGCCCTGCGCGCGGCCTTCCGCGCCGCCGCCGAGGGGCGGCAGGTGGCTTTGCTCTGTCCCACCACGGTGCTGGCGGAGCAGCATTACCAGACCTTCCGGGCGCGTCTGGCCGGTTTCCCTGTCAATGTGGGGCTGTTGAGTCGTTTTGTGACAAAGCTCCGGCAGAAGGAAGTGCTCAAGGCCGCGGCCGCCGGGCAGATCGACATTCTCATCGGCACCCACCGCATTCTTTCCAGCGACGTGAAACTGCCCAATCTGGCCCTGCTGGTGCTGGACGAAGAGCAGCGCTTCGGCGTGCGCCACAAGGAAAAGCTCAAAGCCCTGAAAAAAAATGTGGACGTGCTGACCCTTACGGCCACGCCCATTCCGCGCACCTTGCAGCTTTCCATGTCTGGCATCCGCGAGCTGTCCATCATCGAAACCGCGCCGCAAGACCGCAAGCCGGTAGCCACGGCGGTGCTGCGCCGCGACGACGCGGTTCTGAGCAAGGTCATTGAGCGCGAAATCGAGCGCGAAGGGCAGGTTTTCTGGGTTTACAACCGGGTTCAGGGCTTGGAGCGCGTGGTGGAATACGTGCGCAAACTCGCTCCTCAGGCCAGGGTGGGCATGGCTCACGGCCAGATGTCCGAAACCGAACTGGAAACCACCATGCACAAATTCTGGCATGGCGAGCTGGACGTGCTGGTCTGTACCTCCATTGTGGAATCCGGCCTGGATTTTCCGCGCGCCAACACCCTGGTGGTGGATCAGGCCCAGATGTTCGGCCTGGGCCAGCTCTATCAGTTGCGGGGCCGCGTGGGCCGCAGCGACCGGCAGGCCTATGCCTTCTTTGTGGTGCCCGATGCCGAGCGCCTGACGGCCGTGGCCGAGGAACGCCTGCGCATCATCATGGACATGGACTATCTGGGCGCGGGTTTCCAGGTGGCCATGGAGGACCTGCGCCTGCGCGGGGCGGGCAACATCCTGGGCGAGGTGCAGTCCGGGCATATGAGCCGGGTGGGACTGGAGCTCTATCTGGAAATGCTGGAGGAAGCCGTGGGCCGCCTCAAAGGCACGCCCTCGGCCCTGGCCGTGGAAACCGAACTGACTCTGGGCTTGCCTGCCCATATTCCCGCGTCGTACATTGATGACGGCCGAGAGCGTCTGCGCTGCTACAAAGCCCTGACCTCAGCCGTGGGCGGCGCTGCCAGGGAAGAGGCCGCGCTTTCCATGCGCGACCGTTTCGGTCCCTTCCCCGAGGAATTGACCAACTTTCTGGCCGTGCTGGACTTCAAGCAGTTCCTTACGGAGCTGCAGGTGCAGCGGGCCGACGTGCACCGCGACCATCTGCGTATGTTCTGGCCCGAAGGCCAGACCGCCGTGCAACCGGAGCGCATTGTGGAACTGGCGGCCAAAATGCCGGGCGCGCGCCTGCATCCACCGGCGGGCCTGACCTTGCCGTTGGCCGCTGACTTGCCTTTCAGCGAAGGTCTGCAAAAAGTGCGCGTGGCCCTGGAGGAAATCCGCACGGCGGCTTCCTGAGATGGTCGCGTGAAGGGGGTATGGTATGGCAAGCCGTGAAGAAATACTGGCCTATGTCAAAAGGAAGTTCCAGACGGAACCGGACTACCCCTGGCGTCAGTATCCGGAATACGCCGTGCTGCGTCATGCGGAAAGCGGCAAGTGGTACGGCGTGATCATGAATCTGCCCAGGGCGACGCTTGGCCTGGCGGGCAAGGGCGATGTCGAGGTCGTCAATCTGAAATGCGATCATGTTTTGGATGTGCTTTTAAACAGTGAGCCGGGCGCTGTATTACCCGCATATCATATGAATAAGAAACATTGGCTTACCATTGTGCTGGACGGTAAATTTCCGGCAGGCGAGTTGTACGGGCTTATTGATGAAAGCCACGGGTTGACCCGGTGAGGGGCATCTTGCGGCCTGCGCGACCTGTGCGGTTCATTCCGCTGTTTTTCTGCTGCTTCCTGCTTGCGGCCTGCCTGGAGAGCCGTCTGCCCGAGGGGGTGGTGGCCACGGTCAACGGCGAACCTGTCCATTTGCGTTCCGTGCAGTCTTTGCTGGACAGCCGTTCCGCCGCGCTGGGCACTTTGCAGAGCTCTTCCCTGGAAAATATGAAACGCCGATACGGCGAAGCCCTGGGCACGCTGATCATCCATGCCCTGGTGCGCCAGGAACTGGAACACCGCCAGATTCCCGTGGGCGACGCGGCTCTGGAGCTGGCCGTGGCCCAGGTGCGCGGGGACTATGAGCCCGGCGGCCTTTCCAAGTTTCTGGCCGACGAATCCCTAGACGAAGCGGATTGGCAGGCCTTGATGCGCGACCATCTGGCCATGCTGACCTTTGAAAAGCGGGTGCTGCTGCCCGGCATCCGGGTAAGTCTGGATGAGGTGCGCGCCTATTACCGGGAGCATCAGGCGGATTTTCAGCTGCCTGAAACGCTTGACCTCTGTCTGATTTCCGGAGAAGAGCGCTCGGCTCTGGATGTCTTTTGCGCGGCCTTTCCGGCGGGCAGAAAAACGCCGCGTTCCGACCTGCTGGTACAATGCCTGGAAGTCCGTGGCGATGAAGTGCCGCCCCCCTGGAACAAAGATACGTCGGCGCTCAAACCGGGCGCCTGCGCCCCGGCCCGCCGCCAGAACGGAAGCTGGCAGACCGTGGCGCTGGTGGAACGGCAGAAAGCCCACAGCCTGGACATGGCCGACGCCTATCCGCTGATAGAACATATTCTGCTGGAGCGGAAAAAGAACGCGGCCTTTGAGCAATGGCTGGAAGGCAGTCTGTCCAGGGCTGTAATCAAGGTTTCGCCCCTGCTCAAGGAAGAGCTGCTGACCCCGGCCTCGGGCCGACAGGCCCAGCCGGATGAGAGTGATGACGAAGAGGCCCGGACCGATGCCGTTGACGCGTCTCCGGGCCCGGATGCCGTGTCCGGCGGACAGGCGGGGCGGGAAGAAAAAAGTGGTCGAAAGTCGGAGCGGGACATGGCGCGCAATCCCCGACAGGACGACGCGGCCGGTACCGGGCGGCGTTGATTTCCGTCTGAGCCGCCGGGCGTTGCATCTCAGGCCGTTTTACGGTAGGCAGATGCCCATAACAGCGATTTTGCAAATCTCTAGACAAAGCCCGCGTGCCGCCCGTGGTCGGCGGCGTGGGAGAGAGCGCCCGCCTGTGTTTTGGGGGTCGGATGTTGCGCCGTCAGCGTCGCTTTCGGTAATTTCCTTGCTTCAAAGGGAGACTCGCAGTGAAGAAAACGTTTATTCTGCTGTTGGCAATCTGGCTTTGCGGCGTCTGCGGCGTGCAGGCCGCTCAGCTCAATAAGGTGGCGGCGGTGGTCAACGGTCAGGTCATCACCATGTTCGACCTGCAGAAAACGGCCCTGCCGGAGTTGGGACGCGCCAGACTCAATCCCAATAACCCCGCGCAGGCCAAGGAAGTGGACAAGGTCTTCCGCAAAGTGCTGGACATGATGATCATGGACATCCTGCTGGGGCAGGAAGCCAAGCGTCTCAAGATCAGCGTTTCCCCCTCCGAGGTGGACAACGAGATCGCCAAGATGATGAAGGCCCGCAATCTGACCAAGCAGCAGTTCGAAGCCCAGCTCGCCCAGCAGAAGATTTCCATTGATGAAATCCGCCAGAACTTCGAAAAATCTCTGTTGCGCCAGAAAATCATGGGCATGGAAGTGGGCCGCAAGGTGGTGGTGACCCCCGCCGAAATCAAGGCATATTACGAAGCCCATAAAGACAATCTCTATGATCGCGGCGGCCTGCACATGGGCGTGCTGGTCTATGCGCCCAACGTCAATGCCAAATCCATCGCCGCCCAGATCAAATCCGGCAAGCTGAGTTTTGAGGAGGCGGCGGCCAAGTATTCCATCGCCCCCAACAAAGACAAGGGCGGCGACATGGGGCCCGTGGAATGGGACCGCCTGAATCCGGAATGGGAAGGGCGGCTCATCAAAATGAAACCCGGCGATGTGACCGACATTTTCGACCTGCAGGGCCGCAAGGCTCAGGTCCATTTGTTCCGGCCCGGCGGCGACAACGCGGAAAAACAGCTTACCCTGGAACAGGCCACTCCGCAGATCGACGCCATCCTGCGTCAGCCCAAGGCCATGGAGCGCTTTGAGGACTACACCAGCCAGCTGCGGAACAAAGCCGTTATCGACATCCGGCTGTAAGCCGCCGCGCCCCGCGCGGCGGACCATGCACGAGGCTTACATGACTTTAGAGGAACTGGGCGCGGCGTTGCGCGCCGAACGCGAAAAGCGCGGCCTGAGCATCGAAGATGTGGCCAACCATCTGAAAATCGGGGCCCGTCTTCTGCGCGCTCTGGAGGAAGGCGACGCCTCGTCTTTGCCCCATCTGGCATATGCCAAGGGCTTTATCCGTTCATATTCATCCTATCTCGGCATGGCCGCCGAGGAAGTGAACGAAGCCGTTTGCGCCTTGGGCGGCACGAGCCCGGCCGTACCCCAGCCCGTATACACGCCCGAGGAATCCCTGGCCCCCGGCCGAAGCCTGAAATGGCTGGGCGTGCTTATTGTGCTGGCCCTGGTGGCCGGAGGCGCGTATGTGGCTTGGCAACAGGGCGCTCTGGAAATTCTGAGCCGTCAGACGCGGCGTCTGGCCCAGCCCTCGCCGCCGTTGCAAACGCCGGATTCCGCCGAAAGCGTGCCGGGCAGGGAGACTTCCGCTCCGGCTGCGGATTCGGCTCAAACCCCGTCCCAAACCCCGGCTGCCAAGTCCGAGGCTTTTGCCCCGGCGGCTTCTCCGTCTCCTGAGGCCGCGCCTGTGGCGGCTCAGGCTTCCGCCGCGTCTGCCGCGTCCACCGGCGGGGTGAATACGCCCTCATCCGCCCCAGCCCCGGCCTTCGGCGGCGCGGGCGGCAGCGCGCAGAATGCGGCCCCGGCCTCTGCCTGGGGGTTGAGCTCCACAACGGCCGCTCCGGCGCAGCCCGCGATCGGGCAGAACGCGACCCAGCCCGCCCAGCCGGCGGACGGCGCGCTGCCCCCCGGACAGCATAAGGTCATCATCACCGCCACGGAAGAATGCTGGATCCATTCCAATGCCGATAATACCGATACCCGGCAGTTCTCCCTGCGCAAGGGCGACACCTTTGCCCTGACCTTCACCAAAAGTCTGGAACTGAAGCTGGGCAATGCCGGCGGCGTGCGCATCCGCTACAACGGGGAGGACATGCCCGCGCCCGGCCAGTCTGGCCAGGTGCGGACTCTGACCTTCCCGCCCGTGGCCCGGCAGTGATGGAGTGGGCCGATCAGGCCGTGGTGCTGCGCATCGGGCATTTTCGCGAGTCTGATCTCTGGTTGAAACTGCTCTGCCGCGGGCGCGGCCTGCTGACATTGTTCGCTTTTGGCGGCAGCCGCAGCCGTCGGCGTTTCTGCGGTTGTCTGGACGTGCTGAACACCCTGCAATGCCGGGTCAAAACCTCGGGCAGGGAAAATTTTCTTAATCTGGAAGAGGCCGTGCTGCTGTCCGGGCCGCAGTGCCTGCGCGGCAACTGGCAGCGCATGGGGCTGGCCGCCAACTGCCTGCGCTTTGTGGAGGCTCTGGGCGTCAATGAGGAAGGCGCGGACGAAACCTTCGCCCTGGTGGAGGATCTGCGTCGCGTTCTGGAGGAAGAACCCCGCCTGCCGTCTTTGCTGCCGCTGTTTTTCCGTCTGCGTCTGGCCGGTGCCTTGGGTTTTGCGCCCAATCTGGGCCAGTGCGGCGCGTGCGGCGCGCCCCTGGCCGACAGGGCGCTGTTTGTGGTGGACGAGGGGCAGATGCGTTGTGCCGCCTGCCGGGCGCGGGAACCCGCCCTGGCCGCGCGCTACGGCGTGGAGCTTTCCATGGCGGGGCTTGACCTTTTACGCCGCGTGCAGCAAGAATTTCCCTCTGCCTGGCCGGTGGAGGATCTGCCGTCCATGGACCGCCGGGCCTGTGCCAGGGCTATTGACGGATTTGTGCAGTATCATCTGGGGTTGGCCTGGGAAGGCGGCTACTTCCGCCGCGTGTGAGGCAGCCCTGAAAAGCGTCTTTTGTCCCCTGGGCCGCGTCAGAAGCCGTTCGCTGTCCAGGTCTGTACCGGAAGAGTACTATCCCTGGTCAGCGAACGGCTTCTTCCTTGCCAGGGAACAAAATCCATCTTTTCAGGGCTGCCTCAGCTTTTTGTTTTTTGTGGCGGCACAACAAAGGACAGCGCATGTACTTTCAGGATGTCATTCTTACCCTGCAAAACTACTGGGCAAGCCGGGGATGCGTCATTGAGCAGCCTTCGGGCGTGGAGTGCGGGGCCGGTACCTTCAATCCGAGCACGTTTTTGCGGGTTCTCGGTCCCGAACCCTGGAAGGTGGCCTATGTGGAGCCTTCGCGTCGCCCCACGGACGGCCGCTACGGCGAAAATCCCAACCGCCTGCAGCGCTATTTCCAGTTTCAGGTGGTGCTCAAGCCCTCGCCGGACAATGTGCAAGATCTCTATCTGCAAAGCCTGGAAGCGCTGGGCCTGAATCCGGGCCGCCACGACATCCGTTTTGTGGAGGACGACTGGGAGTCGCCCACCCTTGGCGCTTGGGGCCTGGGCTGGGAGGTCTGGCTCAACGGCATGGAAGTGAGTCAGTTCACATACTTCCAGCAGGTGGGCGGCATTGACCTTTCGCCGATCAGCGTGGAGCTGACCTACGGCCTGGAACGCCTGACCATGTATCTGCAGGGCGTGGAATCGGTCTATGACCTGCGCTGGAACAAGGATGTGACCTACGGCCATATCTATCATCAGAACGAAGTGGAGCAGTCCAGGCACAACTTCGAAGCCAGCAACGCGGAAATGCTGTTGCGCCAGTTCAGCGACTTCGAGCGGGAATGCAAGGCCATGCTGGAACTGGGGCTGCCCTGGCCCGCCTATGATTATTGCCTGAAATGCTCGCATACGTTCAATCTTCTGGACGCGCGCGGGGCTATTTCCATTACGGAGCGCACCGGCTACATCGGCCGGGTGCGGGCTCTGGCCGCGGGCGTGGCCCGTCTGTACGCGGCGCAGCGCGAGGAACTGGGCTATCCCATGCTCGACAACAAGGATGCGAGGTAAGGCATGGCGACCTTTGTGCTTGAAATCGGCAGCGAGGAACTGCCTTCCCGTTTTCTGGCCCCGGAAGAGGCGGAACTCCGGGCCCGCTTCAGCACCGCCCTGGACGAGGCCGGTCTGGAATACGGCGCGGTGCGCGTCATGAGCACGCCGCGTCGGGCAGTGGTGCTGGTGGAGGATCTCAATCCCGTGCAGCGGGAAAAGGAAGAAGTGATTCCCGGACCTCCGGCGCGCGTGGCCTACGGGCCTGACGGCGCGCCCACCAAGGCCCTGGAGGGTTTCGCCCGCACCCACGGCCTAAGTGTGGCGGACGTCTTTCGCCTGGAAACGGAAAAAGGCGAATATGTGGCCGTGCGCAAGCGCACCGGCGGCGCGGCGGCCAAAGCTCTGCTGGCCGGGATCTGCCCTGCCGTGATCACGTCCCTGCCGTTCGCCAAGCGCATGCGCTGGGGCGCGTATGCCTTGGCCTATGCCCGGCCCATCCACTGGATTCTGGCTCTGCTGGATGAGGAAGTGGTCCCCTTCGACCTCGGGCCCGTGGCTTCGGGCCGCGAAACCCGCGGCCACCGCGTGCACGGTTCCGGTCCCTTCAGCGTGGCCCATGCCGACGCCTATCTGGAAATTGCGGCTGATTCCTGTGCCGTGACCCTTGATCCGGCCAGGCGCCGTGCCGTCATCGTGGAAGGCGGCGACGCCCAGGCCGCGCGGGCCGGGGGCAGGGTCCTCTGGAACGACGGCCTGCTGGACGAGGTGCAGGGTCTGGCTGAGCATCCAGTGCCCCTGCTGGCGGATTTTGATCCCGCCTACCTGGAAGTGCCGCGTGAGGTGCTGCTGACCAGTATGGAAAGCCATCAGAAGAGCTTCGGCATTGAGGGGCCGGACGGCAAGCTCATGCCGCATTTTCTCACTGTGCTCAATCTGAGCCCCGAAGACATGGAAGTGGTCAAACACGGCTGGGAGCGCGTGCTGCGCGCCCGTCTGGACGATGCCCGCTTTTTCTGGCGCGCGGATCTGCGGGAGAACTTCGACCTCTGGCTGGAAAAGCTGGACCATGTCATCTTTATCGGCGCGTTGGGCAGCATGGGCGACAAAACCCGCCGCCTGGGGGCCCTGTGCCGTTGGCTGGCCGAACGCTGCGCCCCTCGGCTGGGCGCGGACCTGACGGCGGAAGCCGCGCGGGCCGGACGGCTGTCCAAAGCGGACCTGGTTACCGGTCTGGTTGGCGAATTCGATACGCTTCAGGGCATCATGGGCGGCATCTATGCCGTGCAGAAGGGCGAAGCCCAGGCTGTGGCCGACGCTCTGAAAGAGCAGTACCTGCCCGCCGGTCCGGATTCGCCGCTGCCGCAAAGCCCTGTGGGCGCGCTGCTCTCCATGGCGGACAAGGCCGATACCCTTGTGGGCTGCTTCGGCCTGAACATGATCCCCACCGGTGCGGCGGACCCCAATGGTCTGCGGCGTTGCGCGCTGGGCATCATCCGTATTCTGCTGGACTTCGGCCTTGACCTTGACGTGCGCGAGCTCTTCGCCAAGGCGCGGGAACTCTACGGCACACGGCAGTGGAAGTTGCCGCCGGACGAGGCTTTGGACAAACTCATGGAATTCTTCGCGGCCAGGCTGCGCAATTATTTCCTGAGCCGGGGCCAGGATACCCTGCTGGTGGACGCGGCGTTGAACGCTGGCGCGGCCCAGGTGCCCGACAGCGGCGCGCGCCTGGCGGCGCTGGCGGCCTTCAGCCGTGAACCGGGCTATGCCGAGGCCGTGCAGACCTTTAAGCGGGTGGCCAATATCGTGCGTAAGCAGGCCGCCGCAGAAACTCTGCCCGAGTATTGGGATGCGGCCCTGTTGCGCGAAGCGCCGGAAAAGGATCTGGCCGAGACCCTGGAAACCTTGCTGCCCCGTCTGGACGCATTCCGGGCTTCCGGCGATCACGACGCGGCTCTGGCGACCCTCAGAGAGGTGCGCCCGGCTGTGGACGCCTTTTTTGACGGCGTGATGGTCATGTGCGAAGACGCGGCCTTGCGCCGCAACCGCCTGGCCATGCTCCAGGCCTTGGGATCGCGCTTCGCCCGGCTGGCCGATTTCGCGGCCTTGCAGTTGTAAATGGCGTCGGCGACGGCAAAATTGCTTGACAGGCAGCGAGGCTTGCGCTAATAACGCTGATTCACAACATCTCTGTTGTTGTCATCCGGCGGCAGTGCCGCTGATCCGGGATCATGGCTTGCGCGGGCAAGCCCAACATAGTGGAGGAATACCGTGGCCAACCATAAGTCAGCCATCAAACGTCACAAGCAGAGCCTCAACAGGGCCGCCCGCAACCGTGCCGCCCGTACCCGCGTGAAAAGCGCCATCAAGGACGTGCGCGCCGCCATCCAGGGCAAGGACAAGAGCCTGGCCGACAACGCCCTGACGCTCGCCACTTCCGTGTTGGCCAAGGCCGCCGGAAAGGGTGCTCTGCATTGGAAAAAGGCCGCGCGTAAGATCTCGCGTCTGGCCCGCGCCGTTAACGGCATTGAAGCTGAATAAAACGGTGTGATGTCTTTTGCCGTTTGTCTTTGGGCTTTTGGCAGGGCATGGTTTATGTGGATGCCGCCAAGGCGGTAGTAGATTTGAAAATTTATCCGGCATGCAAGCAAAAATAGTTACAAAAAATTCTTGACGAAGCATGCCGCTTAGTATAGTTTCCTTTGTTACGCGCTCGTAGCTCAGCTGGATAGAGCAACAGGCTACGAACCTGTAGGTCAGGAGTTCGAATCTCTTCGGGCGCACCACAAAATGTTCGAGAGTCCGGATATTATATCTGGACTCTTTTCATTTTGTCTGCGGTTCCGGCAAGATCGGCGACCATATATGCAGCCGCCGTAAGGGCTGTGGTTTTTCGGAAAGTTCTGCTCCGAAAGGCAGAGATGGCCCGCACCCTCCAAGATTGAGGGGACGGGCCGTCTTTTGATCCGGTTAACATTGCTGCTTGCAGCGTGTTACGCGGGGCGCAGGGCCTCCAGGCGCTGACGGACGATGCTCACGGGGTGCAGGCAGGGCAGGCCGCTGCCGTGCAGAATCTGCACGCGGCAGGTGCCGCATTCGGAAGCGGCGATATGGGCCCCGCTTTCGCGTATGGTTTTGAACAGAGCCGCGCCGATTTCCTGGCCGATGTCGTATTTTTCTTTTTTGAAACCATAACTGCCGGAGATACCGCAGCATCCGGCATCGGCATTCCGGACCATGACGCCCGGCAGGCGGCGCAGCAGCTCCAGACCCGGCAGGCCATTGCCTTGGGCGCGCAAATGGCAGGGCGCGTGGTAGATGGCGCGCAATTCGGGCAGGCAGGTGCTGCTCGTTCCGGCGTCCAGTTGCAATTCGCCGCGTTCCGCGCAGTCCAGCAGAAATTCCTGGGCGTCCTCCAGCGGGGTAGCGCCGTGCTTTTCAGCCAGATCCGGAAAAAATTCCGGCAGGTCGGTCCGGAACATCAGGGCGCAGCTGGGGCAGCCCGTGATGACCGGAATGCCTTGTTCACGCCAGCGGGCCAGTGCGGCAAGGTTGCGGTCCGCATTGGCGCGGGCGTCCTGCCAGAAGCCGTTGGCGATCATGGGCAGACCGCAGCAGACGAAATCGTCTGGCACAATGACCTCATACCCGGCCCTGTTCAGTGCCCAGACCATATCCAGGCCGGTACGGGGATCGTACACGTCCACGTAGCAGCCCGGAAAAAAGACCGCTTTGCGCGTTTGGGCGGGCTGGCGGACATTACGCATCTGCTGCCGGAAAGTTTGAGCGGCAAAGCGGGGCAGGGGAGCGCGCTTGTCGATGCCCAAGGCATCCAGCAACGCGCGGGTCACGGGGTTGAGCATGCCGAAGTTTTTGAGCCCGGCCGGGATCAGCCGCAGCCAGCGCGCCTGAAGTTCGCCGTGGGCCAGCACCCAGTCGCGCAGGCCGGGGCTCTGATGTTTGCACTGCTCGGCGCGGGCCAGCATGTTGATGCTGGACACAGGTACGTCGTGCGGGCAGGAAATGTCGCAGTTCTTGCAGTTGGCGCAATAGTGCAGAGACGGATCTTCCGCCAGGCCCAGCAGGCGGAAACGTTCATAGGCCGGGCCGATCATGCGCGGGCCCAGGAACTTGGGCGTGGCCTCCGCCACCGGGCAGTGCACCACGCAGGTGGTGCAGGCGATGCATTTGTCGGGATTGATGCGTACGCTCATATGCGCTCTCCGGACGCCAGTCCGCCGGATTTTCCGGCAATGGCGGCAGCCATGCGGCCCGCCTGCCAGCCGGTGGTCAGGGCGACGCCGTGGCCGCTTTTTTCGGTTGCGAAATCATAACCGCCGAGGCTGCGCCCGGCAAAAAAGACATTCTCCCAGCGGGTCTGTCCGGCCTCGTCCAGGGGACGCATTTCGCCGTCCACCCGGACGCCCAGACGGGAAAAGACATGGCTGCCGAAAATTTCCGGTTCGGACCATTCTGTGACGTCCGGCGGCACGGGAATATCCAGTCCGAACACACTTTCACGGACCTTGCCCGGCGCGAGTTCCACGCCTCCGCCCAGGATGCCGCCCGTGGCCAGTACAAAGGCCCGGGCTCTGTGGCGGCGTTCCTGCCCGGCTGCCAGAGCCACCAGCGCCGTGCATTGCTTCCCGTTGGTTTCGGCGCGGATCAGCCGGGCGTTTTCCACCAGTTCAAAATCGTGGCGGCGTAGTTCGCGCAGCAACGCGTCCCGCAGACGCAGACCGCCCACGCCCGGCGGGATGGAAAGCATTTCCACCAGCGGGCAGCCCACGGCCTGGCTGAGTTCATGCCAGACCGAGGCATCGGCCCTGCTGCCGCAGATGGGCGGCAGCAACACGGCATCGCACTGTCCGGCGTGTTCCCGGAGGGCCCGGATCAACCAGTCCCGGCCCTGCGGCTTGTCCACCAGACGGGCCAGATCCAGAGCGCTCAGACTGCGATGGGTTTCGCCCAAGGGCGAGGGCAGCAATATCTGGATAAAGTTTTTGTCCACCCAGTCCCTATAACGGCCCAACTGGCTGACGATCAGCGCGGGACGGCAGTCGCGCAGGCCCCGCACGCCCGCCACCAGAATGCGCTTGGCCCTGGTCAGGGCCGTGGGGTTCAGGCCGGCGGGCAAAAGATAACTCGGCTTGAGCGTGCCCATGATGGTGGGCAGCAGCGCGTTGCAGGGAGCGCCCTGCGGCGACACGGCCGTGTGCAGGGGCCAGCCCTGTTCCGCCGCGCATTGGCGCAGCATGTCCAGGGCCGTCCGGATATTGCCCGCACCGAGCAGGCGGTAGGGATGCTCCGGCGGCAGAAGATCCATGCCGTTCCAAGGATCATCCAGCCGCCGTCCCCCGGCGTAGCCCAGCAGGTCCACGCAACCGCCGCTGATAGCCAGCGAGCCCATGCCGTCGGTCACCAGCCGCACGCTGCGCCCATCCTGAGCGGCGGTCAGCGCGGCCATAAGCCCGGCCAAGCCGGAACCGGCCACAAGTACGTCAATTGTCCTGCTCATCCGCGGCTCCGTCGAGGTTGAGGGTTCCGGCGTACACGGCCCGCCCCAGTTCCATTTCGCGCGCCTGCGTGCCCCAGAGGGCCGGACGCAGGCCCCGCCAGCGCTCCTGTAGAAAACGCCGCACATTGTCCGTGGGCGAAAGCTCCAGAGGCACACCGTGCTCCACCAATGCGCCGATGGTCCGCAGGGAGCAGAAAGTGCCCTGGCAGGTGCCCATGCCCAGGCGCGTGCGCAGCCGGATGTCGGACAGGGAGTGGGTGGAGGGATCGCGCGCCACGCATTCGATTTCAGCTAGGCTGACCATTTCGCACTCGCAGAGCAGGGGGTTGCCGTCACCCCCACCGGCATGTTCCTGTTCGGCCTGCTTTTCCGCCAGTCCGGCCAGTTCAGCCTGTTGCAGCACGGCGGGCAGATCGTCGCCGAGCCGGTCCGCCATGATGGTGAGCCCCCGCATGGGGAAATAGCGGGCCGCGCGGCGCAGCACGGCTTTATCGGGATCGGACACCAGCGCTTCATCCGCCGTGCGACAGGGCGCATGTACGCCGATTCTGGCGCAGACGTTGTCGCTGACGCGTTCGGCCATGAGCCGGTAGGTGGTCAGCTTGCCGCCGAAGATGGACACCATGCCCTCCAGGCCCTGCTCCGCGTGGTCCACCACATGGAAATTGCGGCTGGCCTTGCGCCCCGCCGCATTTCCCGGCGTGTACAGAGGCCGCGTGCCCGCGAAGGCCCGCAGGATGCGGTATTGGCGTACCGCCGGGAAAAGCGGTTCGCCCAGATCCAGCAGGCGCAGCACTTCTCCATAGGTGGGCGTGGTGTCGTCGGGCCGGTCTGTGGGCGTGGATGTGGTGCCGAGAATGGTGATGGAGCCGTGGGGCACGAAAATATCGCCGTCCGCGCCGGGATGCAGGCGGTTGACTACGCGCGAGGTAAAGCGGTGATTGAAGACAATGAGCGTGCCCCGGTCCGGAGAAACGGCCACATCCAGGCCGGCCAGCCCGGCAATGCGGCCCGACCAGGAACCGGCGGCGTTGACCACGCTCTGACAGGAAATTTCCACCATTTCGCCGCTGATGCGGTCAAGAGCCGTTACGCCGCAGACTGTTCCGTTGTTCTGGTGGATGGCCGTGACCTCGTGATAGGTCAGCACCCGGCCGCCGTAACGCTTGGCGGACATGGCGTTGTGCAGTACCAGGCGAAAGCCGTCCACACAGGAATCAGGCACACGGAAGACGCGCCGGATGTCGGGCGCGAGATTGGGCTCCAGACGCAGGGCTTCGGCCACGTCCAGCTCCTGCGCGTCGATGCCCGCCTTGTGGCAGGCCTCGGCCCAGGGAGCCACGTAGGCCGGATCGTCACCGGGCGTCAGTGCGAAAAAGCCTTCGGTTTCCTCCACACACTGTCTGCCGATACGCCGCACAATCATGTTTTCTTCAATGCACTCGCGCGCGGATTCGTTGTCATTGACAGCGTAGCGACCCCCGCTGTGGAGCAGGCCGTGAAAACGGGAGCTGGTGCCGTGGGCAAGGCCGCCCTGTTCCAGCAGAATGGCGGGCACGCCGCGCATGCACAGATCGCGCAGCGTGCCCATGCCGGTAGCGCCGCCGCCGATGACGACAACCGTGGTTTCCAGCATGGGGCCTCCTGATATTTCCATTTCGCCGTGGCCGCGTCCGTAACGGGCGTTGTCTTCCCGGCAATGGCTTCAGTATAACATAAACAAATCCAAATAAAAATTTTCATTCTTTTGCCGCTGTTCGTCAAGGGTCGGGCACAGGGCAGACGCATCTAAAAAGTCTTTATTCCCCGATAGATTGGGAAACGAACAAGAAGAGGCGAAGCCACCTTTGTTCCCGAAGACGTGATCATCGACGCCCTCGAATGGGGCCGCAAGGAAATCCAGCCCCTCGTCGAAGCGCAGGTCAAGCTGCGCGAGCTCGCGGGCAAGGCGAAGATGGCCTTCACCCCGCAGGAAGACGACGCGGCCCTGCTCGCCCGCATCGAAGAACTTGCCGCCGGAGCCGGCCTCGAAGCCGCCATGCGCGTGCCCGAAAAGATGGCCCGCAAGGACGCCCGCAAGCTCGTGAAGGAAAAGATCGTCGAAGCCCTCAAGGCCGATCCGACCTATGGCGAAGACGAAAAGGCCCTCTCCTCCGTCGGCGACATCATCGGCCACATCGAAAAGAAGGTCGTGCGCAAGCGCATCCTTGACGAAGGCACCCGCATCGACGGACGCGACACCAAGACCGTGCGCCCCATTGAAATCCAGCCCGGCATCCTGCCCCGCGCCCACGGCTCCGCGCTGTTCACGCGCGGTGAAACGCAGTCCTTGTGCGTGACCACGCTCGGCAGCTCCACGGACAACCAGCGCATGGATTCGCTCACCGGCGACGTGACCAAGACCTTCATGCTGCACTATAACTTCCCGCCCTTCTCCGTGGGCGAAGTGAAGCCCGTCCGCGTGTCCCGCCGCGAAATCGGCCACGGCGCGCTGGCCGAAAAAGCCCTCAAGCCCATCATCCCCGCGGGCGACGGCTTCCCCTTCACCGTCCGCGTGGTGGCCGAAACGCTGGAATCCAACGGTTCCTCCTCGATGGCCGCGGTGTGCGGCGGCTGCCTGTCCCTCATGGACGCGGGCGTGCCGATTTCCGATCCGGTCGCCGGCGTGGCTATGGGCCTCATCAAGGAAGGCGACAACTTCATCGTGCTGACCGACATCCTCGGCGACGAAGATGCCCTCGGCGACATGGACTTCAAGATTGCCGGTACCGCCGAAGGCGTAACCGCCGTGCAGATGGACATCAAGATCACCGGCCTGACCACCGAGATCATGCGCAAGGCCATGCGTCAGGCGCATGAAGCCCGCCTGCATATCCTCGGCGAAATGAAGAAGGCCATCGACGGCCCCCGCGCCGAACTCTCCAAGTATGCCCCGCAACATGCCGAAGTCTTCGTAAACCCCGAAGTCATCCGCATGATCATCGGACCCGGCGGCAAGAACATCAAGGCGATCACCGCCGCCACCGGCGCTTCCGTGGACATCGAAGACAGCGGCCGCATCTCCATCTTCGCCCCCACAGCCGAATCCATGGAACAGGCCAAGGAACTGGTGCAGTACTATGACCAGCGCCCCGACCTCGGCAAGAACTACATGGGCAAGGTCCGCAAAGTGCTGGAAATCGGCGCCATTGTGGAAATCATGCCCAATGTCGAAGCCCTCGTGCACATTTCGCAGCTTGATACCAGCCGCGTGGCGCAGGCTTCCGACGTGGCCCACCTCGGCGAAGACATGCTGGTGAAGGTCATCGAAATCAACGGCGACCGCATCCGTGCCAGCCGCAAGGCCGTCCTCCTCGAAGAACAGGGCATCGAATGGAAGCCCGAGGACACCGCCCGCCCCGCCCGCGCTCCGCGCGGCGAAGGCGACCGCGATCATCGCGGTGACCGTGGGGATCGCGGCGAACGCCGCGAACGCCGTCCCCGCCGCGACTAACGCAACGAACTGAGGCCCGGCCTCAGATCGGAAGAGCACACGTCTGAACTCCAGTCACGTCCGCACATCTCG
>OMGS01000504.1_pt1 | contig 22002 bp, 17 predicted proteins | sample 1646081 | NCBI WGS metagenome assembly OMGS01 (sample SAMN05578591, study PRJEB25193) | human gut metagenome | biome: Human Microbiome; feature: human-associated habitat; material: feces | host: Homo sapiens | place: USA:Birmingham | reverse complement strand
CGGCCTCGCCCGCGCGGGCGGCCTCAATGGCCGCGTTGAGCGCCAGAAGGTTGGTCTGGTCCGCCACTTCGTTGATGACGTTCATGACCTGGCCGATGTCACGGGCCTTTTCGCCCAGTCCGGCCATGGCCTCCTTGAGATGCAGAATGGTGCCCTTGACCGTTTCGATGGAATCCACGGCGCCGTGCACTTCCTTTTCACCGGTGACGGCCTGGCCGCGCGAGGTCTCGGCATTGTCGGAGACTTCGCGCACGCGGCTGGAGGATTCCCGCGCGGCTTCGGCCACGCGCTCCATGGCGCCGCCGGTTTCGCCCAAACGCACGCGTTGCACTTCCACGCCCTTGTCCACATCGGAAACCAGTTGCGAAAGATGCCCCACATCCGTGGACAATTTGGCGCAGACGCTGTGGGCCTTGTCCAGCACAGGAGCGCTCTGGGCCAGCTGGTCGGCCAGTTCGCGCTCATGCCCGCGCGCGGCATCCAGCTCGGCCCGCAGGGCCTCCGCTGCCTCGCCCAAGGTCCGGGCCTCGCTTGCCGCGGCTTCCCGCTCCTTGTGGCGGGCCTCGTTCATCTCCTCCAAGGCCCGGTGCACGCGTTCCAGGCCGTTTCCTTGCGGCACCGGGCTTCCCGCGTCGCGCAGGCTGTCGGCAAACGCGGACAAAGCGGCCTGTTTTCGCCCGGCGGCCAGCCAGAGCCCCAGGTCCGCCGCGGCGCATGCGGCCAGAATCGCCAGCAATATCCAGAACAATGCGCCTTCCGGCCGCGCAGCGGCCAGCCCCCCCGCCAGCAGAAGAATCACGGCTTGCAGCAGAATCCCCATACGCCCACCATCCTCTCCAAGTTTACCTTGCTTATCGACTGCTTTGAAAATAGGCTTAGCCTTATTTTCCTTAAATGGCAATAATTCCCAACAATATGGAGAACGCTATGAAATTGCTGAATTGCCGGGGCATGGCCTGCCCGCAGCCGGTCATCCGCAGCCGGGAGCTTGTGGATGCCGGGACAGCGGAACTGGAAGTTCTGGTGGACAACGAACCGGCCGCGGAAAACGTGGAACGTTTTCTGCGCGGCCGGGGTTATGCCGTGGACCGGGCGAAAGAAGGCGACGGCCTCTGGCGGCTTACGGCCCGCGCCGGAGAGGGAACCGCTGTGGGAGCGAATCCCGTAAGGGCGGAAACGGCTTCCGGCCTGGGGCGCGAGGCCGGAACTCTGGTACTGATCACCACGGAAAGCCTGGGGCGGGGCGACGAGGGCCTGGGGGAAAAATTGATGACCAATTTCCTCGCCACCCTGCCGGAACTGGGATCGCGCCTCTGGCGTCTGGTCCTGCTCAACGGCGGCGTAAAGCTGGCGGCGCGGCCGGGCCCGGCCCTGGAGGCGCTGCAAAGCCTGGCCCAAAGCGGCGTTTCGGTGCTGGTCTGCGGTACCTGCCTGGCCCACTACGGCCTGCTGGAGGCCAAGGCCGTGGGCGAAACCTCCAATATGTTGGATATCGTCACCAGCCTGGACCTGGCGGACAAGATCATCCGGCCCTGAGCACTCCTTTTGCGGCGCGGGGCGCGGGTACGAAAAAACGGCATAGCTCACAGAGCTATGCCGTTTTGTTATTCAAGGTCAGGCGTTACCGCCGGAAACGCTACAGGGCGGCCTTGTAAATGGCGGCCACAGCCTCGTCGGTCATGATGCGCGGGTTGGTCAGGGTGCAGGCGTCCTTCTGCGCGTTGCCGGTCATGATCGGGATATCTTCCTCGCGCACGTCCTTGCCGTATTTCTTGCCCAAAGCCACGAGGCCTTCGGGAATGCCCACGTCCTTGGACAGGATGTTGATGGCGGTGATGGCTTTCTGCGAAGCGTCCGTGGAACTGAGGCCGTCGGTGCGCTCGCCCAGCAGGCGCGCCACACGCGCGAAACGGCGGCGGCTGGAGATCAGGTTGTACTGGCAGACATGGGGCAGCAGAATGGCGTTGCATTCGCCGTGCGGCAGGTCGTAGAAACCGCCCAGCTGGTGGGCCATGGCATGCACATGGCCGAGACTGGCGTTGTTGAAGGCCATACCGGCCAGATACTGGGCATAACACATGCCTTCGCGGGCTTCCTTGTCTCTGCCGTTGGCCACGGCGCGGCGCAGATAGCGGTTGATGTATTCAATGGCTTTTTCCGCGCAGGCGTCGGTCATGGGCGTGGCGGCGGTGGAGACGTAGGCTTCCACGGCGTGGGTCAGCGCGTCCATGCCGGTGGAGGCGGTCAGGGCCGGGGGCATGCCCATCATCAGCAGCGGGTCGTCAATGGCGACGCTGGGGGTGCAGCGCCAGTCGACGATGCACATTTTCACCTTGCGGGAGGTATCGGTAATGATGCAGAAGCGCGTCATTTCCGAAGCCGTTCCGGCGGTGGTGTTCACGGCCACATAGGGAGGGAAGGGCTTGGTGGATTTGTCCACGCCTTCATAGTCATGGATTCTGCCGCCGTTGCCAGCCAGGAAGCCCACGCCCTTGCCGCAGTCGTGCGAGCTGCCGCCGCCCAGGGTGATCAGGCTGTCGCACTTTTCCTTTTTATACACTTCAAAGGCCGCATCCACGTTTTTATCCTGCGGATTCGGCACGGTCTGGTCGAAAACGGCGTAGGGCATCTTCGCATTGTCAAGAATATCCGTGATCTGCTTCAGAATACCGGCTTTAACGATGCCCTGGTCAGTGACGATCAGCGGTTTGGTACCGCCGATGCTTTTCAGGCGCGCGGGAATTTCCTTGGAACAGCCCTCGCCCACCAGGGTGACGTTAGGGATGAAGAAGGAGGTAATCTGCCCCATGTGCATGCTTTTGACATCGGTGCTCATCTACGACTCCTTAATGTTGCACGGCTCTCCCACACTGGGAAAACCTGTAATAATAAGAAAGATATCTTGTAAGAAGAATACCTCATGCAAAACAACGTGGCAAGGCGTCTCTTGCGAAAAAGTCGTGTTCTTTTTGGTACAAGCATGGAATGTTCAAACAAACAATAAATTGTTTCAACAAAGCTGACGTGTTGGCGTAACAGGGAGAAAGAATTTTTTTTCACGTAAAAGCCGGAGACCGGGACAAAGCGTCCCGGTCTCCGGCCGAGTAACGTCCGCGCGCCGTTGCGGCGCCGCGCGATTCAGGCGGATGTAATCAATGGAAGCAGCCGGGCTCGCGCATCCTGCCCGGACGGCAGAGCCTGGTCAGGCTGCGCAGATACTGCTTGCGTTTGTCCAGAAAAAAGGCCAAAGGCCGCGAAAAATTGCGTCCCAACAGGCCGTCCACCAGCATCTGGCTGATCTCGCGCTCACGGGTGAGCACCAGTTGGGCGCGGGCCAGCACATTGCGGTCGGCTTCGGGCATATTGCGCACCATCAGGCGGAAGGCGTCCTGCGCGCGCGGCTGGTAAAACCAGAAATACATGAGATCCAGGGCATTGATGATGAAAGCCCTCTCCAGCTCCCGGCCTCTCGCCCCGCCGCGCCCCTCAAGGCCGCCGGGCCGGGCCAGCTTGATCAGGGCCTCTTCCTGGGGAAAGAGCAGCTCCAGCCGGGTATAGCAGGCAAAGACATTGCTCACCTTGCTCTTGTAGTCCCAGCGGCGCATGCGCAGGTTGACCTGACTGTCGGCATAGCCTTCGATCAGTGCCGCCACCGTATCCGAAGCCATCTTGGAAATCACGGCCGCGCTGGGCACCAGATAGAGTTCGGGATTTTCCACCCCGATGCCCAGCATGCCTTCATACATCAGAAAGTCGTAAAGCGAGGAAACCGGAATGGCCAGAGCGCTGCGGAACAGATTGCCGATGGCCGCTTCCTTGGGGAAGCCCCGGAACACATTATGGGCAAAGATATAAAAGCCGTTGACGATGTTCAGCACGGTGAAGACCAGGGTGGGATTGCCGTCCACGGTCACGCCCAGACCGTCCTCCAGCAGCCAGACGCGCACCATCACTTCCAGCAACAGCACGGAAATGCCGGTATACATCAGCGAATCACACAAGCGGCTGATACTGACCTGCTCCTTCCAGTGGATGAGCGTGCCGCGCGTGGCCCCCTTGGCCGCCAGGACCATCTGGACCACATTGCGCACGCCGGTGATGCCGAACCAGATGAAGGTGCCGAACCAGGCCAGAAACCACCAGTCCTGGGTATAGAGAAAGGAAAAAAACGCCGGAATGAAGCCCAGCAGCACCTTGAGCCAATTGCTGACCGCGCTGTTCAGATAGGCGAATCCGGGCCGGGCCGTATCGCAGGCCCCGTTTTTACCCAGCAGGTTGTTGCCCGTGACCAGGTTCAGGCCGCCCAGATTGGCAACATTGCCGTTGGCGCAGACCCGGCAGTCCTCGCTGGCGGTCTTCCACTCACGGCGCCGTTCCATGCCCAGGTGGCGGCAGCCCGGCAGACGGCGCAGGCGCGCGCCCAGGCGCTGCCAGAACGTGGGGTTCTCCGGCACGCGGAAGGTCAGGCGCTCCTCCACCGGCGAACAGATGGGAATGGGCCGCGTGTGCCGCTGTTTGCGTTTCAGTTCGGCCAGCGAGCGCCGGGGCAGGGTTTCCTTGAGCACCAGGCCCATGCCGAAGGAGCGGCGGCTGGCCGAGCTGGTGCCCAGGCGCGACTTGAGCGGGTTATGGCGGTAGTGCTCCCACAGCTTGGGCAGATTGCGCAGAATCTCCCGGAGTTTCACGGCGCGGGCGTCGTCGCCCCGCTGCTCCGTATGCCGGATCATCTGGCGCACCATCTGCTTGACGCGCGGCCCCAGACCCAGATTAAGGGCCCGCTGCAATTCGCCGATGGCCCCGATGTCGGTCATCTTGCCTTCCATCCAGCCCTTCATATTGAAGATTTCCAGATGGGTGACGGCACCCCGGCAATCCCAGAGCAGTTCGGCCACATCCTCGACGTTCAGACCGGCGGTGCCGAGCACCAGGCGGTAGCCGGGATTGAGCTCCTGAAGTTCGCGCGTCAGCTCATAGGGCGAAAGACGCAGCAGCGCGGGCATCTCCTCCGGCGGCGCGGGCCGGTTCAGGTCCGGCAGCTCCGGATGCTTGGCGGGCGAGAGCCAGTTGTCGGTAATCGCGTCCGGGCCCAGGTTTTCCAGAGTCTCCAGTTCGGCGCGGACGGCTTCGCCCTCCTGCCCGGCCAGCTTGGCGGCGCGCTCTCTGGCCGAGGGCAGCACATGCCGGTGCAGGCATTCGGCCAGATGCAGGGCGGACGGCTGGCCCCGGCCCACAAAACGCAGGAAATCCTCCACCGTGAGTTCCGGCACGGGCACGCCCCAGGCCTCGGCCAGTTGGGGACGCTGGAGCTCGTTCCAGGCGGCCAGCACCCGCAGCACACGCTCCCGCCGCCAGCGCAGCACTTCCCGCCCCTGCGCCATCATGGCGGCCACCTTGGGACTGTGCAGGAATTCCAGAAAGTCCTCATTGGAACTGAAGCCGCGCGGAATCCAGAACAGGCTGGCGAAGCGGTCGTAAAACGGCACCTGGAATTCCAGGCCGATACGCACGGCAATGCCGGTGATTTCCGCCGCACGCAGGATTTCCCTGGCCGCCTCCGGGTCCACCCAGTACTCATAGGCCACGGTGAGGGTCCGCAGGCCCTTGATCCAGGCGTCCATGATCAGGTGGGTAGGGGTTTTGCGGCCCTTGGTGTTGGCGTCGTAAACGTGGTCGTCAAAAGCGAGCTGGTTCCAGGTTTCGGGCATTTCCGGCAAATGGTAGCGGGCCAGCATGCGCCGCACCACCCGGGGCGTGCCCTGAACCACGCGGCGGAAATCATGCGCCAGCTTGAGCTGGGCCAGCCGCTGGCCGTGAGCGCGCACCATGCTTTTCATGATCTGCATGAGCACGCGGGCCGTATTGCGGCGCAGGGCCGAATGCGCGCTGTTGAGCACCTCGTCATAGAGGGTCTGCAAGGCCAGCAGACGATCCCTGGCCTGGGTGCCCCCGGCCTCCAGGTTGCGCAGCAGGTTGATGACCGCGTAGGCCATGCGCGACACCGGCGTGGCGACCATTTCCTTGATGCCGTGCGGATGCAGATTGGGATCAAACAGGCAATCCTCGGAAGCTCCGCAATGGGATTCCAGAATCCGGTTGACCAGAGCCAGGATATCCCTGTCCTGTTTGTCGAAATATATGTCGCTCCATCGTTCCGCCACGCGTTGCTCCCTTCAGGCTGGTGTCGCGTCAAGCGACACATGTCGCAAACCCGCAAGGGGTTGCGCGCCGCCGCAGGCGGCGTAAGCACAGCAAAAACCATGTTTTTTGCTGTGTTATCTTCACGCTGAACCGACAGGTGAGGCGTGATATCTCACCAGGGGGCTGTTTCTAAATTGTCCTTTCACCCTCTGCCTGTGTCAGGCTCGCCCCGTGCGAATGTCGAATATGTTGAATATACTCCCTCCGCCCAGGACTCGCCTTGCCTTAGTCGTTGCGACGAAGAAGCTTTAGCCGTAGGCGAACCTTGTGAGCCGTACGGATCAAGCAAGCCGCCGGCGCGCCAACGGCCAGCGCCCTTGGCAGAGAATGAAAATCCTAATTTAGAAACAGCCCCCAGGGCATTTCCACTGAAATGCTCGTTTACGGCGGGCAAAGCCCGCCTGCCCGCATTTCGCGGCAAGGATTTGTCTGCAAACTCTTGCAGAGCGGTTGACGCATTTCATGCGTGAACCGCTCCAGGTCAATGCTGTGACCCCACATCCGCAACGCTGACGCTCGGCGGGCCCGCCCCGGCCGGAGACGCGGAAGCGGCACTCCACTGTTGCACGGCACCGCTCCAAACCCTCTCGGCCATATAAGATCTTCCCCCGCGCGGGTCATTTTTCTGGGAGTTACCCCGCGCGCGGCCCGGCGTCAAATCCCCCGGCGTCCTCTCCCGGAAATCCGGATATCGCCGTTTCTCCGAACGTCGCCGCCGCCGCGGCTCCGGACGGATTTTCCGTGGAGGCAGCGGCGGCGGTTGTCGAAAGCAGTGTGAAAAGCTCCAGGGAAGCGCTGAGCAATACGTTTTTTGTCGTTGCCGAGGGCGCCGACCGATGCCGCGCCTACGGCTGACGCCCCTTCGTGAACCGCCCCAGAGCAGATTAGATTTGAAGCGTTACCCGTTTCAAAGGGGTCATTCCGGTAAAAAACGCGGTTCTCGCTGCTGTCGATCCCCGTATGGCTCCGTTGTCGCCAACGGGGGCGGTCCTCCGGGCTTCCTTTGGTCGCTTTGCCGGAATCCACGCCGCGTTGCTCTCGATACCCTTACGCCCTTTGGACTACAGGCACGGCCCTACGGGCCGCCCGTCGGGTCGGTCCTCGCGGCGCGCCGCATTGTGTGCGGCGTTAGAGCAATTTCACTTTGAAATTACTCTAAATAAACTCGTCCATGCGTCCGGATCTGACCTTCTGCAACAGGCGTTCCGCAGCGCCGCGCTCATGCTCCGGCAGGCCGTCCAGCTTTTCGGAAATCAGCTTTTCCCCCATCCGGCGGGTATAGGGCGTGGCGTAATTGAGCAGGAACTCCATGAACGAGGCCATGGAATTGGGCCCGCACTGGCTCTTCATGCCGCATTCCTGCACCATGGAGAGGAATTCATGGCCGCTGCGGCCCAGACGCGGACAGGCCGTACAGAAGGAAGGCAGGTGCCGGGCCTCTTCCAGCAGGAAGCGCACCACCTCGTCCACATGGCAATCCTCGCCGATGGGAAAGGGCGTTTTTTCGCCCGGCGCTTCAACCCAGCTCTCATACGGGTTGGCCACGCTGCCGGTGAGCAGTTGCGAGCAACCCGCGTTGCAGCCGTCGCGCCAGAGCCCGGCGGGCTCCTTGGTGGTCAGCACGATGCCGGTATACGGCACGGCCAGACGGGTGATGGCCACGCAACGCAGATATTCCCCGTCGCTGAGCGGATAGGGCGTCTTGAACCGGCCGCCGGGCGTGGGGCGCAGGCGGTGCATGCTCACGGTGCGGCTGCCCGCGTCATAGACCCGCGTGAGATGCGCGGCGTGCAGCATGACGGCCAGCAGGTCGTACCGCCAGGGCCCCAGGCCCAGCAACAGGCCCAGGCCGACATCCCCTACCCCGGCCTGAAAAGCCGTGTCCGGGGCGTGCAGGCGGGCCAGGTAATCGCTCTTGGGGCCGCTCACATGCGCGGCGCGATAACTCGCCTCATGGTAGGTGTCCTGATAAATCAGCACCGTGCCCACGTCCGCGGCCTGCAGGAGGGCATACTCCTCAGCCTTCAGCGGGCCCACATTGATGTTGACCCGGCGGATCTCGCCCACGCCGTCAAAGGCGGTGTACAGCACGCTGACGGCTTCCTCAAGATATTCAACGTCCGCATTGGGCAGCTGGCCGCTGACCAGAAAAACCCGCTTGTGTCCCTGGCGGATCAGCTTGCGCCCGGCCTCGCGCATTTCCGGCGGGGTCATATATTTGCGCTCCACCGCCGTATTGCCGCAGCGGTTGGCGCAATAGAGACACTCGCTGCCGCAGTAGTTGGAAATGTGCAGCGGCGCGGAAAGCACAATGCGGTCGCCGTAGACTTTCTGTTTGACCTGATCCGCCGTATGCAGCAGCAGCGCCAGATGTTCGGCGTCGCTGACCCGCATCAGGGCGACGGCTTCCTGGATGCCCAGGGACTCCAGGGCCAGCGATTTATCCAGGATATCCCGCAGCTCGGCGCTGTCCGGCGCGCTTTCTCGGCTCAGGGCTTTTTCAATCGCTTGTGTGTCCAACCAGGGGGGCAACGTATCCGTGGGCATGCTGACCATCCTTACAGGCAGAAATAACAACAGGCGGCGCGGCCTTTATGGCCGGCCTTCCTCGCGTACGACGATATCTAGCATGGGGCGGGAAAAAATACTAGTTATTTATTTCACAGCCCATGCCCTCTGCATCTGGAGGCTTGCCGGACGCGCCGCGCGGTCCTACACTACATCCGTTGCCATAGGGCGCGCCGGGCGGCACGTCCGGCACGATGCCGCCGTGCCCGCTATTTCCGGCCGCCGAGGAGAATAGACTATGCCGCGTTTTTACCAGCACCGGACCGTTGCCCACCTGTTCGGACTGTTGCTTGCCGTCCTTGTTTTTGCCGCCGGAACGGCCCTGGCCGGGGCACCCGCACAACCTGCGCAGTCCGGCGAGAACGCGTCCGCGGCCTCTCCCCTGCGCGTGACCCTGCTGCTGGAACACGACGGCGGCCAACCCTGGACGGATTTGCTGCGCGCCGGTCTGGCCAAAGCGGAGCGTGATTTCCCTCTCCGGACCAAGGTGCTTGTCGCCCCGCCGGAAAGCGACCAGCAGGAAACCTTCCGCCAAGCCGCGCGGGAGTCGGATCTGGTCCTGGTGGCGTCCGACCGACTGCACGAAATTCTGCGCAACAATGCCGCCAACTTCCGCAAGACCATGTTCGGCTGCATTGACGCGGGCATACGCGCGCCCAACATCATGTCCGTCACCTTTGCCGACGAGCAGGCAGCCTATCTGGCAGGGGCCGCGGCGGCCATGCTGACCGGCCGGACCGGCCTGCCCGGCATCAATCGGGACAAGACCGTGGGCTGGCTTTCCGGCGAGGACACGCCCGCGCTGCGCTCCCTGTTCAGCGGCTTCAGCGGGGGCGCGCAACTCATTGATCCGGAAATCCGGGTCATCAACGCCCTGGCCGGTTCCTTCACCGATGCCGGGACCGCCCGCAGGGAGGCGCGCCGCCTGCTGGACCAGGGCGCGGACGTGCTGGCGCTGGCCGCCGGCGCGGGCAACGAGGGGGCGCTGGCGGAAGCGCGGGAGCGCGGCATATATATTGTAGGCCTGGATACGGACCAGGCCCAAGTTCTGCCCGGCCATGTGCTTACCTCCATCCTGAAACGGGCGGACAGGGCCGTGTACGAAATCGTGGCCGCCGCGTCCCGTGGCAACTTTCAGGGCAAAAAAATCATCACCTACGACCTGGGCAACGATGGCGTGGGAATTACGGACCCGCGCGCCTTCACTGCCGCGGCGGGCCAGAACGCGCCGCCGGACCTGGAACGCCGCCTCAAGGAATTGCGCGCGGAGCTGCTGAGCGGCTCCATCCGCCTCAAATCCCTGCGGGCCCGCACCCTCTGCGATTGCCTCTGAAAATACGGGGCGGCGCTTTGGGAAAAAAGCCACACACGCCAGGCACAGGCCCGCCCATCGCGAGAAGATGAGCGGACAGAGCCGTAACGCCAGGCCATATCACGACCGACGTATTTCCAAAGCCGCTATAGGGGCACACGGACGAAGAAAAAAACGTCTGGTGCGGCTTTCTGGGCGTATTTATAGGCATCCCTCCCCAGGCCGCCCCCGGCAACAAGTCACTTATGCATCATAAGTCGATATGGACTTACATGAAAACGGGAGGTTGAACGGACACAAGTCACAATCGACTTACTCTTGACTGAAGAACTTTGCGCGCCGCGCGGGCCCGGCGGAATAACCCGCTGCTATTGCACGGCATCCGGTTCACGTTCGATTTGGCACAAGGATTGCTTATATAGAAATGCAAGTGGCCGCCGTCAGACCCTCATTGCCAGTTCCGGCAGCATTCCGGGAGGTCGCCATGAGTTCCGGCCCTGCCAAAGAAAACGAAAAAACCGAATGCCGCGCGAGGCGCATGCCCGCCGGCTTCAGGGTTCTTCCCGGCCGCGGGAGCACGAAGACCGGCGCAAGCGGTTTCGGCCCCGGCGGCACAGCCGCGCGGATATTCCCGCAAGCGGCGTCCCCGGCCGCATGGCCGCCGGGGTGTTGAGCTGACCGTCGCCCTTCTTCGCCGCGTCGCGGAGGGGAAGGCAACCATTCCGGAAACCTTTTCTTTGGAGGAAATCATGGCCCAGTCCTTTAATGCCGCTGAACTGATCGCCGACGACAAAAAATACGTCTGGCATCACCTCACCCAGCACAAAGTCTTTGAAAAATCCGATCCCACTGTTTTTGTCGAAGGCAAGGGCATGCGGATCAAGGACATCTACGGCAAAGAGTATCTGGATGCCGTTTCCGGCGGCGTCTGGACGGTCAACCTCGGTTACGGCAACGAAACCCTGGTCAAGGCCGTGAGCGACCAGCTCATGCAGCTCTGCTACTTTGCCAACGGCTTCGGCAACATCCCCACCATCCAGTTCTCCAAAAAACTGATTGAGAAGATGCCCGGCATGAGCCGCGTGTATCTTTCCAACTCCGGTTCCGAAGCCAATGAAAAGGCCTTCAAGATCGTCCGCCAGATTTCCCAGCTCAAGCACGGCGGCAAGAAATACAAGATCGTCTACCGCAACCGCGACTACCACGGCACCACCATCACCACGCTGAGCGCCTGCGGCCAGGAAGAACGCAAGAACCAGTACGGCCCCTTCACCCCCGGCTTCGTGGAATTCCCGGCCTGCTCCGAATACCGTTCGCCCTACCCCGCCGGCACCACCAACCTGGGCGAAAAATTCGCCCGCGAGCTTGAAGCCGTGGTGCAGAAGGAAGATCCGGACACCGTGGGTGCCGTGATCATCGAGCCCATCACCGCTGGCGGCGGCGTCATCGTGCCGCCCGAAGGCTACTACGAAACCCTGACCGAAATCTGCAAGAAGTACGGCCTGCTGCTGATCATCGACGAAGTGGTCTGCGGCCTCGGCAGAACCGGCAAATGGTTCGGCTACCAGCACTTCAACGTCCAGCCCGACATCGTGACCATGGCCAAGGGCGTGGCCGCCGGTTACGCGCCCATTTCCTGCACCGTGACCACCGAGCAGGTCTTCCAGGACTTCCTGGCCGACCCCTCCGACCGCGACAGCTACTTCCGCGACATCAGCACCTTCGGCGGCTGCACCGCCGGTCCCGCCGCCGGTTACGCCAACATCAACTACATGGAAGAGCACAAGGTTCTCGAGAACGTCGTCAAGATGGGCGACTACCTCATGGACGGCCTGAAGGCTCTGGAAAAGAAGTACGAAATCATCGGCGACGTGCGCGGCAAGGGCCTGTTCTGCGGGCTCGAACTGGTCAAGAGCCGCACCACCAAGGAGCCCGTGTCCGAAGCCACGGCCGGAGCCGTGGTGGGCGAATGCATGAAGCAGGGCGTGATCATCGGCAAGACCAGCCGCTGCTTCCGCGAACTGAACAACACCCTTTGCCTGGCCCCGGCGCTGATCGCCGGCACGGCCGAGATCGACGAAATCCTGAAGGCTCTGGACAAGGCCTTCCAGGTGGTGAAGGCCTAACACGGATCATCGCATGTCCGCCGCGTTCCTCACGGAGCGCGGAGCAGCGTAGAAGGCCGTTCCCGCCGCCAGGCGCGGAACCGTCCTGAAACGGGGGACATGCCCGGGAGTTCATCCCCGCCCGGCATGTCCCCTTTTTTGCAACATCGGCAACAAGCCGGCGATTCGCCCGGTTGTCTTGCGGCGGCCTCCACAGGTTCAGGCGGAAGTGTGCCCCGCCCTGGCCCGAGGCGGCCTGTAGGGAAGCTCCATACCATCAGCACTTCCAACGTATTAAGGAGTAGCATCCATGAAATTTCAAGGTATGACCATCGGTGTTCCCAAAGAAATCATGCCCGGCGAAGGCCGCGTTTCCTCCACCCCCGAGACTGTGAAAAAGATGGTCGCCGAAGGCGCCACCGTGCTCGTGCAGAAAACGGCCGGCGACGGCTCGTTCTTCTCCGATGACGAATATGTGGCCGCCGGCGCGACCATGGTTGACGGAGCGGAAGAAGTCTTCGCCAAAGCCGACGTCATCCTCAAGGTGAAGGAGCCCCTGTTCAACAAGGACGTGAACAAGCACGAAAGCGACATGCTGCGCGACGGGCAGTACCTGATCACCTTCCTGCATCCCGCCGCCCCGGTGAACCGCGAGCCCATGAAAAAGCTCCGCGACACCGGCTGCATCAGCCTGACCCTCGACGGCATTCCGCGTATTTCCCGCGCCCAGAGCATGGACGCCCTGACCTCCATGAGCACCGTGGCCGGATATAAGAGCGTGCTCATGGCCGCCAACTACATGAGCAAGTTCATGCCCATGGTCGGCACCGCCGTGGGCGTGATCAAGCCCGCCAACGTCGTGGTCATCGGCACCGGCGTGGCCGGCCTGCAGGCCGTGGCCACCGCCAAACGCCTGGGCGCCGTGGTCACCGCCATCGACATCCGTCCCGACGCCGCCGAACAGGCCAAGTCGCTGGGCGCCAAGGCTTTCGACACCGGCGTGCCCGCCAACGTGGCCGTCGGCGAGGGCGGCTACGCCCAGCGCCTGCCCGACGAATGGCTGGCCAAGGAAATCGAGGCCATCAAACCGGTCATCAAGGACGCCGACATGGTGATCCTCACCGCGCTGATTCCCGGCAAGCTCGCTCCGGTGCTGATCACCGAGGAAATGGTCAAATCCATGGCCCCCGGTTCCGTCATCGTGGACGTGGCCATCGACCAGGGCGGCAACTGCGCCCTGACCAAGGCCGGCGAGGAAATCACGGCCTACGGCGTGACCATCAGCGGCATCAAGAACATCCCCGGCATGATGCCCACCAGCTCCACCTGGATGTTCGCCCACAACATCTACAACCTGCTTGCCTTCCTGGCCAAGGACGGCAAGATCGTGCTGGATCGCGACGATCCCATCGTGGCTTCCTCGCTGACCACGATCAACAAGGAAATCGTCCACGCCGGCGCCAAAGAAGCCGGTCTGTAGGCATTGCGGAGGAGCGCGCGGCCCCTTGGCCGCGCGCTCCCCTCATCCGCGTTTACGGTGAGATTTTTAACTTGCGGAGGCAGCCCTCTTGAGCATGTTCATTCTTTTACTGGTCTTTGTCGCCGCGCTGGTCATCGGCTACAAGGTACTCAGCCATATTCCCAGTCTTTTGCATACGCCGTTGATGTCCAGCATGAATGCGCTCGACGGGGTCATCATTCTGGGCGCCCTGACGGCCACCCATCTTGCCACCACCCCCCTGGGCGCGTTCCTGGGCGGCTGCGGCATCGCGCTGGCCGTCACCAACGTTTTTGGCGGCTTCGACATCACCCACAAGATGTTGAAGATGATCGCGGGGAAAAAGCGCTAGCGGACTCTTTTCGCCGCCGTCCCGAATGACCCCTGAAAAATAGAGAGTTGTCTGCGAAATGAGCACCTTACTTTACAACGTCATTGCCGCCGTACTTGCTCTGGCCATCCTGTACGGCCTGAACCTGATGAGCAACGTCAAGACGGCCGTGCGCGGCAATATCCTCAGCGCCGCAGCCATGGCCTGCGCCATTCTCATCACCATGTACAAGGACAATTCGCTCGGCTCTCCGACCCTCTGGGTGGCGATAGCATTGGGCACGGCCTTCGGCCTGTTCCTGTCCAACAAGGTCAAGATGATCCAGATGCCCCAGCTGGTGGCCTTCCTGCACGGCTTCGGCGGCGGCGCCGCGGCCCTGGTGGGCCTGATCATGCTGACGGACGTGGGCACGCCCTCCGCATTCCATCGCATTGACGCCTGTCTCGCTCTCTGCTCGGGCATGACGACCATCGCGGGCTCCTTTGTGGCGGCGGGCAAACTGCACCAGCTGCTGCCGCAACGGCCCATCGTGCTCTCCAACCACAGTCGGATCATCAACATCCTGCTGGGCATCATGCTCGTTGCCCTGTGCATTTACAACATTGCGCCGACGTTCCTTCCCTGGTTCTTCATCTTTGTGATGTTCGCCACCGGCGCGCTGTTCGGCATCGTCTTCACCATCCGGGTGGGCGGCGCGGACATGCCCATCACCATTTCCCTGCTCAACTCCATGGGCGGCATTTCCTGCGCCATCGCCGGTTTCGCTGTGTCCGACCCGCTGCTCATCGCCGTGGGCGGCATTGTGGGTTCCGCCGGTCTGATGCTCACCCGCGTCATGTGCAAGGCCATGAACCGCAAGCTGATGCCCATCCTGCTGGGCCAATCCTCCGTGGCCGGCAAATCCGGCGTCCGGACGGCAGCCGCCGCCAAAGCGCCCGCGTCCCAGGCCCCCAAGGCCGCGCAGCCCGCTCAGGCCGCCGCGCAGAAGGACGCTGAAATCGCCAAGCTGCTGACCACGGCCAAGAACGTGATCATCGTGCCCGGCTACGGCATGGCCCTGGCCCAGGCCCAGCACAAGGTCAAGCAACTGGCCGACGCCCTGGAGGCCAGAGGCGCCAAGGTCAATTACGCCATCCATCCCGTGGCGGGCCGCATGCCCGGCCACATGAACGTGCTCCTGGCCGAAGCCAATGTGGATTACGAGCACCTGCTGGAAATGGACACGGTCAATCCCATGTTCGCGGACGCGGATCTGGTGATCATCGTGGGCGCCAACGACGTGGTCAACCCGGCGGCCAACACCGCCGAAGGCACCCCCATTTACGGCATGCCCATTCTGGAAGCGGACAGGGCCAAGGCCGTGATCATCTGCAACTATGACGAAAAGCCCGGTTACGCGGGCGTGGACAACCCCCTCTATACCAAGCCCGGCGTCACCTTGCTGCTGGGCGACGCCGGAGCCAGCCTGGACAAGCTGCTGGCCATGGCGCGCTGACACAAACAGGATCAATGGCGGAGCGGCATCTGCCGCTCCGCCCTCGCGGCTGGCACGGCCGCAATGGCGTCATAAAACATGTGCCATCTTTCACAAATTTTTCGGCAAAAACCCAAAGAGAGGTGACAATGCTCAAATAAACCCGTATGTTGTTCCCATCTGACAAGGGAAATAAAGGCATCGCCGCGTTGCAACGGGCACTTCCGCGCCCGTCGCGCCCCCCTATGCCGGGGATATGGACGCGGTAGAAGTACGTATAGTGAAATTTTACTCTTTCTTTAGTTTACAGCTTACCGGTTTGAGGCAAAACCCCAACCGGGGTTCACAAAGGAGTCCCACGGAGTCCCTCACGTCAACGCAAGGAGCTGCCAGTGCCCTGTCAGGAAGAAGCTGACGTCAAAATCCGGGTGAATAATCTCACCAAACGTTTTGGCGCTCTCACCGTTCTTGATGGCATCAACTTCACCATCAAAAAAGGGGAGTTACTGGCCATCGTCGGTCCCACCGGTTGCGGCAAGACCACATTTCTGAACTGCCTGTCCAAGCTGATGCCCGCCACGGAGGGTGATATCCTCATCGACGGGCAGGAAGCCAATCCAAAAAAACACAACATCGCCTACGTCTTTCAGGAACCCACCTGCCTGCCTTGGCGCACCGTGCGCGAAAATGTGGCTTACGGCATGGAAGTCAAAGGGGTTCCCAAAGCCGAGCGCGAACAGCGCGCCTCGGACATCATGGATCTTGTCGGCCTTTCCTCCTGCGCCGACCTCTATCCCAACCAGGTTTCAGCCAGCATGATGCAGCGCATCGCGGTGTCGCGCGCTTTCGCCGTGAACCCCGATCTGCTGCTCATGGACGAGCCATACGGACAGTTGGACGTGAAGCTGCGTTTCTACCTTGAAGACGAGCTGGTCAATCTCTGGCAAAAGCTGAACAGCACCATCCTCTTCGTCACGCACAATATCGAGGAGGCCGTGTACGTGGCCGAGCGCATTCTGGTGCTGACCAACAAGCCCACCAAGGTCAAGGCGGAAATCCAGGTGGACCTGCCCCGCCCCCGCAAACTTATTGATCCCAGATTTGTGGAGCTGCGCAGGCAGGTCACGGAACTTATCCGCTGGTGGTGAGGCGCGCGCCTGACCATACCAACGCAGCCCGGAGGATGTTATGGCTTATCAGACTGTCGTTGTAAAAGAACCGCCTCTGCTTCGAGCGCTCCCCTATATCAGCATTATCGCCTTTTTCCTTATCTGGGAAACCGCGGTGCGCTCGGGCATGATTCCCCAGACTCTGCTGGCCGCCCCCAGCCAGGTTTTCGACGCCTTCATAGACAAACTGACCAACCCCAACCCCGACGGCGCCGTGATGGCGACCCACTTCAAGACCAGCTTGCAGGAAGCCGCCATCGGTTACGTGCTGGCGCTGCTGGTGGGCCTGCCCCTGGGCCTGGCCATGGGCTGGTTCAAAGTGGCCGAAGGCCTGTTCCGCCCCATTTTCGAACTCATCCGGCCCATCCCGCCCATCGCGTGGATTCCCCTCACCGTGTTCTGGTTCGGCATCGGTCTGACCGGCAAGGTGTTCATCATCTGGATCGCGGGCATTGTGCCCTGCGTGATCAACGCCTACGTGGGCGTGCGCATGACCAGCCCGGTGCTGATCCAGATGGCCAGAACCTACGGGGCCAATGACTGGCAGATTTTCACCCAGTTGTGCATCCCGTCCTCGCTGCCCATGGTTTTCGGCGCGCTCCAGCTTGCTCTGGCCTACTGCTGGACCAACCTGGTGGGCGCGGAACTGCTGGCCGCCGACTCCGGCCTGGGCTTCCTCATCACCATGGGCGGACGCGTGGCCCGGCCTGACCTGATCGTGCTCGGCATGATCTGCGTGGGCGTTTCCGGCGCCATCATCGGGATCATTATCGACTATATCGAAAAGAGGCTGCTGGCCGGCATCAGGAGGTAATTCATGGCGTCTTCATCCATTGCCAACGAAACCGTCGACCATGCGGCTGAACGCGGACGGTTTACGCTCTATAAACTGATTACCAACACGTACTTCCTGTATTGCGTGTCCATTGTGGCCTTTTTCTCGCTCTGGCACTGGACCGCGGCTGAAAAAATCTTCCGCGACTCCCTGGCCACGCCCGCTCAGGTGCTGGATCAGATGATCCGCCTGACCGGCATGAAATTCGCGGGCACCAACCTCTGGGGCCACATCTGGGCCAGCTTCCAGCGCGTCATCATCGGCTTTATCCTGGCCAGCGTCGTGGCCGTGCCTCTGGGCCTGTTCATGGCTTTGAACAAAACAGTCCACGGCATCGTCAAGCCGCTCTTCGACCTGTTCAAGCCCATGCCGCCCATCGCCTGGGTGTCCATCGCCATTTTGTGGTTCGGCATCGGCGAATTCTCCAAGGTCTTCATCATCATCATCGGCACCTTCGTGCCCTGCCTGCTGAACGCTTACAATGGCGTGCGCCTGGTGGACCCGGACCTGTACGACGTCATCCGCGTGCTCGGCGGCAAGCGCCGGGACGAAATCTTCCACGTCTGCTTCCCGGCCTCCTTCCCGGCGGTTTTCGCGGGCCTGCAGATCTCGCTCAGCGCGGCCTGGACCTGCGTGCTGGCCGCCGAACTGATGAACTCCCGCGACGGTCTGGGCTTCCTGATCAAGCGCGGCATGGACACGCACAATCCCTCCCTGGTCCTCAGCGGCATGCTGCTCATCGCGGCGGCGGCCTGGATCAGCTCTCTGGGCGTCTCCCTTCTCGAGCGCAAGCTCTGCCCCTGGAAGCGCAGCATCGACAACGTCTAAGCGACAGAAGGATAGACACATGAGCCAACAGAACGCCAAATGTCCTCCGGTTCTGAAAATCCACTGCGAGGACATCAGCAAGACCTTCATCCAGAAGGGCAACCAGGAAGTGCCGGTCATCAAGGACATTACCCTGGACGTCTATGAAAACGAGTTCCTGGTGGTGCTCGGCCCCGGCCAGAGCGGCAAGTCCACCCTGCTGAAGATCATCGCGGGCCTGGAAATCCCGGACAAGGGCTACGTCACCCTGGACGGCGAGCCGATCACCGGCCCCGGGCCGGACCGCGGCATCGTCTTCCAGAGCTACATGCTCTTCGCCTGGAAAACCGTGCGCGACAACGTGGAGCTGGGCCTCAAGCTGCGCAAAGTGCCCGCGGCCGAGCGCCACAACATCGCGAACCACTACATCAAGATGGTGGGCCTGGAAGGGTTTGAAAACCACTACCCCCACCAGTTGTCGGGCGGCATGAAGCAGCGCGTGGGCATCGCACGGGCCTATGCCAACTCGCCCAAGGTCATGCTGCTGGACGAACCCTTCGGCCAGCTCGACGCCCAGACCCGCATGTACATGCAGGTGGAAACCGCCCGCATCTGGGAACAGGACAAACGCACGGTGCTCTTCGTCACCAACAACATCGACGAAGCACTCTTCCTGGGCGACCGCATCGTGCTGATGGAAGGCAAGCTGCCCGGCACCATCAAGACGGAGTACACCGTCAATCTGCCCCGTCCGCGCGAGCACACTTCCATGGAACTGCTGGAACTACGCGAAGAGATCATCGCCAACACCGAACTGATTCTCTGAGGAAACAGGCATGAGCACAGCCACCCTGATGTTCAATCTGCTGGCGGGCACCGTGGGTGCCGTTGCCGTCTGGCTGGCGGTGCGCGCGCTCTGCGCGCGGCTCGCCGGGCGCGGCAAAACGCCCGCCTCGGGCCCGGCCCGGACGGGCGGGCGGATGGACAAGCAGACGGACGGGCAGACGGATGCACAGGCGGACAGCCCCGAAGCCGTCGCACGCATCTACCGCCGCGTGCTTGCGCGGCGGCTGGGCGGCCTGCTGCTCTGCCTGGCGGCTTTCGGCGCGTGGCTGGCCGGAGCCCACTGGATTGTAAGCCTGCTTCTGGCCGGAGCCGGCTGTCTGCTGCAATATCTTGCCTACCGCCTGCGCACCTGCTATGCTTTAGCCATAACTAGGCAGAGACAGGCCGCCGCGGAACAGGCTTTGGGGCATGCCCCGGCGGACGGCGAAAGCGAAAACGCGCCCCGGCCCGACCAGAAAACAGCACGCCTTACGGACGGAAGCTCTTCGGAGCTGCTACATAGCATGGGTAAAGGGTTATAGCCGTAGCCGTAGACGGCCCGTGTCCGGACTGTACGGAACGCGCGCGAGTGCGACCACCCGGATTAACCGTTATTCTGGAGGACGAGTATGTTGAAAAAATGGATTGCCCTGGCAATGGCCGCCGTGTTTGTTCTGAGCATCTCCGGCGCCGCCATGGCCGCCGGGAAACTGGTGAAAGTGCCCACCGCGTGGATGGACGAGCACGAAACCTTCCTGATGTGGTATGCCAAGGAAAAAGGCTGGGATAAAGAAGCCGGTCTGGACGTTGAAATCAAATACTTCAACTCCGGCGCCGACATTCTGAACGCTCTGCCTTCCGGCGAATGGGTCTTCGCGGGCATGGGCGCCGTGCCGGCCATGCTGGGCAACCTGCGTTACGACACCATCATCATTGCCAACGGCAACGATGAATCCATGACCAACGGCGTGGTGGTCCGCAAGGACAGCCCCATCTCCAAAGTCAAGGGCTGGAACAAAGACTACCCCGACGTGCTGGGCAGCCCCGAGACCGTGAAGGGCAAGACCTTCCTGGTCACCACCGTGAGCTCCGCCCACTACGCCCTTTCCTCCTGGCTGAACGTGCTGGGTCTCAAGGACAGCGACGTTGTCATCAAGAACATGGACCAGGCCCAGGCCGTGGGCGCGTTTGAAAACAACATCGGCGACGGCGTGGCCCTGTGGGCGCCGCACCTCTTCCTGGCCATGGACAAGGGCGGCGTGCTGGCCGCCGACCTCAAGATGTGCAAAAAGGGCAACCCCATCGTGCTGATTGCCGATGCCAAGTATGCCAATGCCCATCCTGAGATCACCGCCAAGTTCCTGGGCATTTACCTGCGCGCCGTGAACATGCTCCAGAAGGAAAGCGCCGAAAGTCTGGTGCCCGAATACCGTCGTTTCTTCCTGGAATGGGCCGGCAAGGACTATGCCAAGGAGCTGGCCCTGAAGGACATCCAGAAGCACCCCGTGTACAACCTGGAAGAACAGCTGGTCATGTTTGACGACTCCAAGGGCCAGAGCCCGGCTCAGAAGTGGCAGGGCGAAATCGCCGAATTCTTCACCACCGTGGGCCGCATCACCCCCGAGGAAGCCAAGAAGGTTCACGACGGCAAGTACGCCACCAACAAGTTCCTGAAGATGGTTCAGACCCCCATCCCTTCCTACAAGTAAACGAAACGCCGTAATCCGCTGTTGCGGATGATCAAAGAGCCCTTCTTCCCCGGAAGAAGGGCTCGCTTTTTACTTACAGTGTTTTGTGAAAATGCCTGTCGGGTGCGTAACCGGACCAAAGCGCGGAAGCTTGCCGCGCGACGTGACACCGCCATAACGCTGCCGCGCGGTCAAGGCTTGCAGAATATAGCGGAAGCGATTGAGGTACTCGGAGAAAACAGAAATCAAGCCTTGCTTCTCGCCGGATTCAATAGCATTGAATGACTCTGAAAGTGGCGGGAACGGTGGACAACGCAACGCCCATATCAAAACAAGGGCACACCAAAAACAATTATCAAGAAGATTGTCATCGCAGGTTATTTGCCGTGGCTTCACCACTCCCGGCAAGGGCGTCATGCTGCCGCATGCTGTGCGAATCCCGCGCCAAGCAGTTAGCGATCCAGACTTTGACCAACGCTTGGCGGCTGATTCCAAGATGGGCGGCTTCACGATCAAGAGAATTTACCATCCAGGTGGGGAAGTCCACATTGACCTTCTGGGTTTTCCGATTGGGGCGTGTCGCCTTGGACAGATCAGCATAGGGCATGACGCTCTCCCCTTCATCAAACAATTTATCAAACTCACTCGCTTTCATAGGCAGCAACCTCGTCTTTTCGCGCACGGCGAACCGAAATAAGCCTGACCGATGTATGACGACAAGTTATGATGGCAGTCCAGCATTTACCACCAAGAACGCCCACACAGGCTTTTCGGGGTTCATCTTCAAAGTTCAAAGGCATAACAAGCAGGTCTTCATCAGACCAGAGCCCTTTGGCTTCCTCAAAATCCAAGCCATGCTTGACTTTGTTGGAAGAACTTTTGGCGGGGTCATATTCAAACTTCATATAAAATAGTATGAAAAATATATCTTTTGTCAAGATGGTTCGCGCCCCTGCAGGGTCATTCCGTTCTCCGTCCACCGGCAGGATTATTCTGTATTTATAATAAGTTACCTTTCAAAGGCAATTCTTCTATGGGCATTCCGCCCTGATGGGGTTTAGCGCGCCCTGCGGGCACAGGGCAAAATAAAACAGCGAGTGGAGAACGGAATGCCCCTGGGGGGCAGGGCAGACGCATCTAGAGCAGATTAACTTTGAAATTTTACAAATTTCAAAGTCGGCATTCTGGCGAA
>OMGS01000503.1_pt1 | contig 22045 bp, 16 predicted proteins | sample 1646081 | NCBI WGS metagenome assembly OMGS01 (sample SAMN05578591, study PRJEB25193) | human gut metagenome | biome: Human Microbiome; feature: human-associated habitat; material: feces | host: Homo sapiens | place: USA:Birmingham | reverse complement strand
TGCTCTTCCGATCTCGCCTTCGAGCGGCCCGGCGAGCGCGTCCGCGTGCACATGCCGCTTCCCGTCGCCTACGCGCAGGTGAAGAACCTGCGCCTGCTCGCCCTCTCGCCCGAGCCCGCCTACGTCGCGCCGGAGGACTATCCGCAGCGGACGGCCTGCTTTGAGGGCGTCTACCCGGCGGGCCAGGTCTTCAGCGCCGAATACGTCTTTGAAAACCGCGTGCGCTACGTGCGCCCCGACCCCGTCGCCGCGCTCTCGGCCCAGCCGACCTTCTACACGGAGGAGCAGCCCCCGCACGTGCGCTTCACCCCCTACATCCGCGCTCTCACGCAGGAGGTCGTGGGCGGCGCGCAGAGCCCCATCGTCAAGGCGCGGCGCATCTACGACTTCATCACCATGAAGGTCATGTACTCCTTCATGCGCCCCTACATCACCATGGAGAACATCCCGGAGTTCGCCGCCTCCCGCCTCAAGGGGGATTGCGGCGTGCAGGCGCTGCTCTTCATCACGATGTGCCGGTGCGCCGGGGTGCCCGCGCGCTGGCAGGCCGGGCTGTACGCGACGCCCCTCAGCGTGGGCAACCACGACTGGGCCCAGTTCTACGCCGCGCCCTACGGCTGGCTGTTCGCGGACTGCTCGTTCGGCGGCACCGCCTACCGGGACTGGAAGTACCAGATCAACTACGACCTGTCGCGCAACGTCGGCAACGACAGCGCCGGCTACTTCGACGAAGCCTCGGTCACCTATACCGGCTTCAACCCGGTCAACCTGAAGTTCGGCCGCTTCTACACCGACTTCGGCCTGGAAAAGGCCACCAGCTCCAAATGGGTCACCGCGCTGGAGCGCAACCTCACCTACGACATCGCCGACTGGGTCAACGACAACGTCGGTACCGGTATCCAGGCCAGCTCGGTGGTGGGCGGCATGGCTTTCCTCTCGGGCAGCGTGTTCAGCGAGAACAACAACGATACCGACGGCGACAGCGTCAAGCGCTACAACCTGCGCGGCGTGTTCGCGCCGCTGCACGAGCCGGGCAACGTGGTGCACCTGGGCCTGCAATACGCCTATCGCGACCTGGAGGACAGCGCGGTGGATACCCGGATCCGCCCGCGCATGGGCATGCGCGGCGTCTCCACCAATGGCGGCAACGATGCCGGCAGCAATGGCAACCGCGGTCTGTTCGGCGGCAGTTCGGCAGTCGAGGGGCTGTGGAAGGACGACTCGGTCTGGGGCCTGGAAGGCGCCTGGGCGCTGGGTGCCTTCTCGGCCCAGGCCGAGTACCTGCGGCGCACGGTCAAGGCCGAGCGCGACCGCGAGGATCTCAAGGCCTCCGGCTATTACGCGCAACTGGCCTACACCCTCACCGGCGAGCCGCGCCTCTACAAGCTGGACGGCGCCAAGTTCGACACCATCAAGCCGGAGAACAAGGAAATCGGCGCCTGGGAGCTGTTCTACCGCTACGACTCGATCAAGGTCGAGGATGACAACATCGTCGTCGACAGCGCCACCCGCGAGGTCGGCGACGCCAAGGGCAAGACCCATACCCTGGGCGTCAACTGGTACGCCAACGAGGCGGTGAAGGTTTCCGCCAACTACGTCAAGGCGAAGACCGACAAGATCAGCAATGCCAACGGCGACGATAGCGGCGATGGCCTGGTGATGCGCCTGCAGTACGTGTTCTGAGGCGCTCGGGCCCCGTCCGGCGGGCGGGGCTCGTTTCCGCAGGATGTTACCCGCGTCATGAAATTGCCTGGTGGATGTCCGGGCGGGCCGCCCAGCTTGACCCAGGGCACAGATCGCATGGCGGCATCTGGCTATGCTGGTCCCTCGGAAACGCTCTGGGAGGGACTGATGATCGGCTGGGGACGTGCCTGTATTGGCGTCGGGGGGCTGCTGTTGCTGGGCCAGTTGCTGGGGGGCGCCCTGCTGCTCGCGGACGACGGCGAAGCGACGCTGGCGGTCGAACACTTCTGGCAATTCGTCTTCCTGATCCCGGCGATCCTGGTGGCACTGGGAATGTTCGTCCTGCAGCATCACGTGGGTTCCTTCGCCCAGTTGTACCGCCGGCGTCTCGATGGCGCCTCCTACCTGCTGGTTTCCTGCGGCATCGCCCTGGTCCTGGGCAAGCTCTGCGTCCTGCTGCTCGCCTGAGCCCCTCGCGCGGCCCGGCATGTCCGGGTTTGCCCGAGGCATTCAGCTTCCTGATTTAGCCGGAGGGCGCTGAAACCCTTGGTTACACTGGCCTTCATCACACGAACAGGAAGGCAGGACCCCCTATGCAAAACCGCATGATGATCACCGGTGCCGGCTCCGGGCTGGGGCGCGAAATCGCCCTGCGCTGGGCGCGTGACGGCTGGCGCCTGGCGCTGGCCGACGTCAACGAGGCCGGCCTGGCGGAAAGCCTGAAACTGGTGCGCGAGGCGGGTGGCGATGGCTTCACCCAGCGTTGCGACGTACGCGACTACAGTCAACTGACCGCGCTGGCGCAGAGCTGCGAGGAGAAGTTCGGCGGCATCGACGTCATCGTCAACAACGCCGGGGTGGCCTCCGGCGGCTTCTTCGGCGAGTTGTCCCTGGAGGACTGGGACTGGCAGATCGCGATCAACCTGATGGGCGTGGTCAAGGGCTGCAAGGCCTTCCTGCCGTTGCTGGAGCGAAGCAAGGGCAAGATCGTCAACATCGCCTCGATGGCGGCGTTGATGCAGGGCCCGGCGATGAGCAACTACAACGTGGCCAAGGCCGGGGTGGTGGCGCTTTCGGAAAGCCTGCTGGTAGAGCTGGCGCTGGTCGAGGTCGGCGTCCATGTGGTCTGTCCTTCGTTCTTCCAGACCAACCTGCTGGACTCTTTCCGCGGCCCGAGCCCCGAGATGAAGCACCAGGTCGGCAAGTTGCTGGAGAGTTCGCCGATCAGCGCCGCCGACATCGCCGACTACATCCACGCCGAAGTGGCCAAGGGCAGTTTCCTGATCCTGCCCCACGAGCAGGCGCGGATGGCCTGGAGGATCAAGCAGCAGAATCCCCAGGCGATCTATGACGAGATGACCGCGATGGCCGGCAAGATGCAGGCCAAGCGTCAGCGCCAGGCCTGAGTGGAAATGGCTGCAGGCCAGCAGGGGCGCGGCTTTGCACCATTGCGGTGCGGCGCAGATAGTGCTTGCCCAAGGCGGTGCGATCGAGTAGCTTGAGTCACCGGCCTGCCTGCCGAAGTACGTTGGACCCCACAAGAAGCCTCGCTCATTTGCGAGGCTTTTTGCTTTTCCGCCCTCGCGCCCTGTGCTAGAAGGCTGCCTCTGCGAGTCCGTTCTGTTCTGGAGTACCCCTGTGGAGTCTGAATCCATCGTCTATGGCTGCATCCGCGACTGGCCGGGCGATTCGATGGAGCGGCGCATGCGTCGTGCCGCCAACCGCCGCGTGCTGGACAGCCTGCCGGGCGGCGAGGCCTGGCCGTTCCTCGGACGCGAGATGTTCAGCCGCTGCGAGCAGTCCGGGGCCGGGCTCTACCAGACCCAGATCATCCACTTCGGTGCCAGCTACCAGGCCATCGAATACGAGTGGAGCCTGTGGGTCGAGCAGTTCGAGGCGTTGCTCAGGCGCCTCTACTGGGCCAGCGCGGTGGTCCACCTGGAGACCGAAGTGAACGGCAGCCATACCTTTCGCTGGGAGTCCGAGCGTGGCTTCCATACCCCCCAGGAGAGCGACCTGCAGGTCCGCTGCGCCTGGGAGCGGGAGGGCGGGCGGCGGTGATCAACTACCTCTGGTTCGTCCTCGCGGCGTTCTGCGAGATCGCCGGCTGCTACGCTTTCTATCTCTGGCTGCGGCTGGGCAAGAGCGCCCTCTGGGTGCTGCCCGGCCTGCTCAGCCTGACCCTGTTCGCCTTGCTGCTGACCCGCGTGGAGGCCAGCTACGCCGGCCGCGCCTATGCCGCCTATGGCGGCATCTACGTCGCCGCGTCGCTGTTCTGGCTGGCTTTCGTCGAGCGCTCGCGGCCGCTATGGAGCGACTGGCTGGGCGTGGCCTTGTGCGTGGTCGGTGCCAGCGTCGTGCTGTTCGGCCCGCGCCTGTCTCAGTGACTCAGGCGGGGTAGGTGGCGCGCCCGTCACGGGCGCCGGACCCCGCCGTCCCGGGCCACCGCACCCCGAACCGGCGGATCACTGCGAAGTGTTGCGCTGTACGTCACCTTTTTCCTGATCCAGTTCCTTGAGCATCTGCGCGTAGGCATCGCAATCGCTCGGCCGGTTCTGTTCCGAGCGGGCTTCCTGGCGCTGGCGCAACTGCTCGTTGAGTTCCCTGGCCCGTTGCGGGTTCTTCTGGGTGATCGAGGCGACCTTGGTGGCGACTTCCTTGCCCATCTTTTCCGCCTCCGCTTCGGAACAGGCGAAGACCGGCGTGGCGACCAGCAAGGCGCAGGCGCTGGCGAGGGCGAAAAGCGGTTTCATGGCGTACTCCTGTGGGGTGGTCCTGAGCGGTGGAGCCCGGTCGAGCCGACAAAGTTCAGCCGCAACGCCGGACGGCGACCGATTCGAACCCTCGCGGCGGGTTGCGGGTCGCACGCATAGAGAGGGTGCGAAGGACCCTCGTTGCTTATGCCGCAGGAGGTATGCCATGACTCACGATTGGGATCTGGTCGAACGGTTGCTGCTGGAGGTCCGGCAGTCCGCCCATGAGAACTTCGCCCCGCGCGCCCATGCCGAACGCCTGGCCGAGGAACGCTCCCAGGCCGGGCAGCGGGTCGGCGACATGGATGCGTTGAAGCAGAAGGCCGCCGACTACGAGGCGATCCTGCTGGAGGGCGGCTTCATCGAGCCGCGTCCGGAAGAGCAGGGCGGCAATGGCGAGAACTTCGTCCTCACGCCGCGCGGCGAGCGCCTGCTCGGCCTGATCGGCGGCGAGACGCCGAAGGCCGCCGAGGCTCGCCGGCTGCTCGAGGAGAACGGCAGCGAAGCGCTGCACGCCGAGCGCTTCGACCGTTTCGTCGCCGGGCTCTGAAACTGCGCCCGACGGGCGATCGGCGGGGCTTGTGAGTCGCCCGCGGCGCCACCATAGTGCGGAGCATGATGCCTATTTCATCCTCTTCCGCCCGCCGCGCCGAGCCGGCTCCGCGGCCCCTGGCGGAGTTCCATCCCGCCGTCCGCCAGTGGTTCGAACGCCACTTCGCCGCGCCCACGCCGGCCCAGGTCGAGGCCTGGCCGGCGATCCGCGAGGGGCTTTCGACCCTGGTCGCCGCGCCCACCGGTTCGGGCAAGACCCTGACCGCCTTCCTCGCCGCCATCGATGCCCTGGTGGTGGAGGGGCTGGCCGCCGGCGGCGAGTTGGCGGATGCTACCCAGGTGGTCTATGTCTCGCCGCTGAAAGCGCTGTCCAACGACATCCGCATCAACCTGGAGCAACCGCTGGCTGGCATCCGCGAGGAACTGGCGCGTCTCGGCCTGCCCGACGTCGATATCCGTAGCGCGGTGCGCACCGGCGATACGCCGCAGGTCGAACGCGGAGCGATGCGCAAGCGCCCGCCGCACATCCTGGTCACCACGCCCGAATCGCTGTACATCCTGCTCGGCTCGGAGTCGGGCCGGCAGATGCTTGCCGGGGTGCGCAGCGTGATCGTCGACGAGATCCATGCCCTGGCCGGCAGCAAGCGCGGCAGCCACCTGGCGCTGTCGCTGGAGCGCCTGCAGGCGCTGTGTCCGCGACCGCTGCTGCGGATCGGGCTGTCCGCCACGCAGAAACCGATCGAGAAGGTCGCGCGCTTCCTCGTAGGCGCCAGCGGCAATCCGCGCGATCCGGCCTGCCGGATCGTCGACATCGGCTATACGCGCCCCCGCGACCTGGGCATCGAGGTACCGCCGGTGGCGCTGGAAGCGGTGATGTCCAACGACACCTGGGAGCTGGTCTACGACCGCCTGGCGCACCTGGCCGGCGAGCACCGCACCACCCTGGTGTTCGTCAACACCCGGCGCATGGCCGAGCGGGTCACCCGCTTCCTCGCCGAACGCCTCGGCAGCCGCCAGGTGGCGGCCCACCACGGCAGCCTGGCCAAGGAGCTGCGCCTGGATGCCGAGCAGCGCCTCAAGGCCGGGCAATTGAAGGTACTGGTGGCGACCGCCTCGCTGGAGCTGGGCATCGATATCGGCGACGTCGAGTTGGTCTGCCAGTTGTCGTCGCCGCGCTCCATCGCCGCCTTCCTGCAACGGGTCGGGCGTTCCGGGCACAGCGTCGGCGGCACCCCCAAGGGCCGGTTGTTCCCGACCTCCCGCGACGACCTGGTGGAATGCGCGGCGCTGCTCGACAGCGTGCGCCGTGGCGAGCTGGACAGCCTGGTGCTGCCACGCCAGCCGCTGGACGTGCTGGCGCAGCAGATCGTCGCCGAAGTGGCCTGCCAGGAGTGGCGCGAGGACGACCTCTATCGCCTGGTGATCCGCGCCGAGCCCTACGCCGGGCTGGAGCGCGAGCGCTTCGACGAAGTCCTGCGGATGCTCGCCGAGGGCTACCACTCACGCCTCGGCGTGCGCGGCGCCTATCTCCATCGCGATGCGCTCAACGGCCTGCTCCGTGGCCGCCGTGGCGCGCGGCTGACCGCGCTGACCTCGGGCGGGACCATTCCCGATACCGGCGACTACAGCGTGCTGCTGGAGCCGCAGGGCCTGCTGGTGGGAACGGTCAACGAGGACTTCGCGGTGGAGAGCCTGGCCGGCGACGTGTTCCAGCTGGGCAACACCTCGTACCGGATCATCCGCATCGAGCCGGGACGGGTACGGGTCGAGGACGCCCAGGGCCAGCCGCCGAACATTCCGTTCTGGCTGGGTGAGGCGCCGGGGCGCAGCGACGAGCTGTCGGCCAGCGTGGCGCGCCTGCGCGACACCCTCGACGAGCTGCTCGGCGAAGGCCAGGCATTGCCGGAAGGGCGGCGGCTGGAGCCAGCCATCGCCTGGCTCGGCGCCACCCTCGGGCTGGACGATGGCGCCGCGCGGCAGATCGTCGAGTACCTGGCCCGCGCCCGCCAGGCCCTGGGTGGCCTGCCCGGGAGCCGGCGGCTGGTGATGGAACGCTTCTTCGACGAATCCGGCGGCATGCAACTGATCATCCACAGTCCCCACGGCAGCCGCCTCAACCGCGCCTGGGGCCTGGCGCTGCGCAAGCGTTTCTGCCGCAGCTTCAACTTCGAGCTGCAGGCGGCGGCCACCGAGGACGCGATCATCCTCTCGCTGTCCACCAGCCACAGCTTTCCCCTCGACGAGGTCTGGCGCTACCTGCATTCGGCGAGCGCCGAGCACCTGTTGGTACAGGCCGTGCTCGACGCGCCGCTGTTCGGCGTGCGCTGGCGCTGGAACCTGACCACCTCGCTCGGTTTGCCGCGCTATGCCGGCGGTCGCAAGGTGCCGCCGCAACTGCTGCGGATGAAGAGCGAGGATCTGCTGGCCAGCGTGTTCCCCGACCAGGTGGCGTGCCTGGAGAATATCGTCGGCGAGCGCGAGGTGCCCGATCACCCGCTGGTGGCGCAGACCCTCGACGACTGCCTGCACGAGGCGATGGATTGCGAGGGCTGGCTGGCCCTGCTGCGCGACATGGAGAGCGGCGCGGTGGACTTGCTGGCGCGCGACCTGCCGGCGCCTTCGGCGTTGGCGGCGGAGATACTGACCGCGCGTCCCTACGCCTATCTCGACGATGCGCCGCTGGAGGAGCGGCGTACCCAGGCGGTACAGAATCGCCGCTGGAGCGATCCCGAGTCCGCCGACGACCTCGGCGCCCTGGACCTTGAGGCGATCGAGGCGGTGCGTGGCGAGGCCTGGCCGGAAGCGCGCAACGCCGACGAGATGCATGAGGCGCTGAACAGCCTGGGCTTCCTCACCTCGGGCGAGGCCGAGGCCAATCCGGGCTGGGGGGAATGGCTTGCGCAACTGTCGGAGCAACGCCGCGCCGGACGCCTGGACTGCGCAGGCAGCACTCTCTGGCTGGCGGCGGAGCGCCTGCCGGCGATGCGCCTGGTGCATCCCGCGGCGAAGGTGCCCGACGCTTTCCAGGCGCCTCGCGGCTATCCGCCGCCGGACTCGGCGGAAGCGGCGACCGTGGAGCTGACCCGCGCCCGCCTGGGTGGCTTCGGGCCACGCACGGCCGGGCAGTTGGCGGCCGACCTGGGCATCGGCCTGGCCGACCAGCAGTACGCCTTGGCCGCCCTGGAGCGCGAAGGCTATGTGCTGCGTGGCCGCTTCAGTCCTGGCGCGACGGAAGAGGAGTGGTGCGAACGCCATCTGCTGGCGCGCATCCATCGCTATACGGTGAAGCGCCTGCGCCGGGAAATCGAGCCGGTGGAGCGCGCCGATTTCATGCGTTTCCTGTTCGACTGGCAGCGCCTGGCGCCGGGCACCCGTGGCCGGGGTGCGGAGTCCCTGGCTACGGTGGTCGAGCAACTGGAAGGTTTCCAGGCCGCGGCGGCCGCCTGGGAAAGCGAACTGCTGGCAGCGCGGGTGGCCGACTACGCCAGCCATTGGCTGGACCAGCTGTGCCGTTCCGGACGCATCGTCTGGGCGCGCCTGGCCGGACGCAGCAAGGCCGCCGGCGGTCCGCTGCGCAGCGCGCCGATCGTGCTCCTGCCGCGCCGCGAGCTGGGGCTCTGGAGCGTCCTGCAGCGCGACGCGCCGGAGCCGGAACTGTCGCCGCGCGCGGCCAGGGTACTGGAGGTGCTGCGCGAGCAGGGTGCATCGTTCTTCGACGAACTGAGCCAGGATGCCCACCTGCTGCGCAGCGAGCTGGAGAACGCCCTCGGCGAGCTGGTCTCGGTCGGCCGGGTCAACGCCGACAGCTTCGCCGGGCTGCGCACCCTGCTGATGCCGGCGGACAAGCGCAGCCGCCAGGAGCGCCGCTCGCGCGGCCTGCCGGGCGGCATGCAGGACGCCGGGCGCTGGGCGCCGCTGCGCCGGGCGAAGGCGGAAGAGGCGGGGCAGCGTTTGCCGGCGGAGGTTCTCGAACATGTCGCCCGGACCTTGCTGCGGCGCTATGGGGTGGTCGCCTGGCGCCTGCTGGAGCGCGAGGCCGACTGGCTGCCGCCGTGGCGCGAGTTGCTGCGCGTCTACCATCGCCTGGAAGCGCGCGGCGAGATTCGCGGCGGGCGCTTCATCGCCGGCCTGGCCGGCGAGCAGTTCGCCTTGGCGGAAGCGGTCGGCCTGTTGCGCGAGGTGCGCAAGCGACCGCCGGACGGGGCGATGCTGGCGGTGTCGGCAGTCGATCCGTTGAACCTGGTCGGCGGCCTGCTACCCGGCGAACGGGTGCCGGCGGTGACCGGCAACCGCCTGCTCTATCGAGACGGAGCGCCGCTGGCGGCGCTGGTAGCCGGCAAGGTGCGGATGCTCGCGGAAGTCGACGGCGAGACCGCGCAGCAGATCCGTGCGCTGCTGATCCGCCGTCACTGAGGCCCGCTCAGCGCAGGCTCAGATGGCGGCTGAGCAGGGCCCGCAACGCGGCCGGCTTGACCGGCTTGGACAGGTAGTCGAGGCCGGCGGCGTGGATCTCCGCCACCAGTTCCGGCCGCGCGTCGGCGCTGATCACCACCCCCGGCACCGGCTCGCCCAGGCGCGTGCGCAGCCAGGCCATCAATTGCGTACCGGTCTCGCCGTCGTCCAGGTGATAGTCGATCAACGCCAGTTGCGGGCGCATCTCGCTGTCCAGCAGCGTGGCGCATTCCTCGCGGCTGCGCGCGGTCCAGACCTGGCAGCCCCAGCGGCTGAGCAGGCTGTTCATGCCGGCGAGGATGCTGTCCTCGTTGTCCACGCAGAGCACCTGGGCGCCGTTCAGCGCTTGCGCCGGTTCGGCCTTGTGGCCTTTGGCCAGGGCCGGCGGCGCCTGCCGCGCGAGCGGTACGCGGACGCTGAAGACGCTGCCCTTGCCCGGCCAGGAACGTACCTCCAGCGGATGGCCGAGGACCTTGCAGAGCCGGTCGGCGATCGCCAGGCCGAGACCGAGGCCTTTCTCCGCGCGGGTCTGGTGGCTGTCCAGGCGCTTGAACTCTTCGAAGATGACTTTCTGCTTGTCCGGTGGGATGCCCGGCCCCTGATCCCAGACTTCCAGGCGCAGGCAGCCGTCCTCGCGGCGCACGCCGAGCAGCACGTGGCCCTTGGCGTAGCGGAAAGCGTTGGTCAGGAAGTTCTGCAGGATGCGCCGCAGCAGCTTGATGTCGCTGTCCACCCGCAGTTGGCTGCCGCGCAGGCGGAAATGCAGGCCCTGTTCCTGGGCCAGCGCCTTGAACTCGACGCCGAGGGCATCGTAGAGGTTGTTCAGCGGGAACGGGTTGCGTTCGGCGCTGACCCGGCCGCTTTCCAGGCGCGAGATGTCCAGCAGGTCGGTGATCAGGTCCTCGGCGGAACGCAGCGACGAGTCGAGGTGCTGCACCAGGTCGCGGACCTCTCCGGGCAGCGCGTCCTGGTGGGCGAGGGCGGCGGAGAACAGCCGCGCGGCGTTCAGCGGCTGCATCAGGTCGTGGCTGACGGCGGCGAGGAAGCGGGTCTTCGACTGGTTGGCGGCCTCGGCGTTGCTCTTCGCCTCGCTGAGTTCCTGGTTCAACTGCGAGAGTTCCTGGGTACGCTCCTGGACCCGCTGTTCCAGCGACTCGTTGGCGCCCTTGAGGCCCTGTTCGGCCTCGCGGTAGGCGGTGATATCGGTGAAGCTCATGACGAAGCCGCCGCCGGGCATCGGGTTGCCGATCAGCTCGATGACCCGGCCGTTGGGGAACAGCCGCTCGGAGGTGTGCGGAGTGCCCTGGCGCATCCAGTACAGGCGCTTGGCCACGTGCATGTCCGGATCGCCGGGCCCGCACAGGCCGCGATCGGCGTTGTAGCGGATGATGTCGGCGATCGGCCGGCCGACGTAGATCAGCCCGTCCGGGTACTCGAACAGTTCCAGGTAGCGGTGGTTCCAGGCCACCAGGCGCAGCGACTGGTCGACCACGCTGATGCCCTGGGTGATGTTCTCGATCGCGCCCTGCAGCAGGGCGCGGTTGAATTGCAGCACCTCGGAGGCTTCGTCGGCGATCCGCACCACGTCCTCCACCTGCATCTCGCGCCCTTCGATGGCGGCCTTCACCACCGCCCGCGCCGAGGACGCGCCGAGGACCCCGGCGAGCAGGCGCTCGGTGTGCGCGATCCACTCGTTGTTGGCGGTCTGGTTCGGGGTGAAGCCCTTGCCCTGGCGGTAGGCGAAGCGGATGAAGCTTTGCCGCGCGCGTTCCTCGCCGACGAAACGCGCGGCGAGCATCAGCAGGTCTTCCACCTGCACCGCGAGCATGAAGCGCGAGTTCTGCCGCTGGGAGATCTCCTGGCCGATGAAGCGGCTGGCCTGCCAGTGCTCGGACACGCGGGTGCGCGAGAGCACCGAGACCAGGCCGAACAGGGCGAAGTTGCCGACCAGCGAGATCAGCACGCCCTGGGTCAGCGGCTCGATCGGCAGGCCGAAGGGATTGCTTGCCAGCCAGGTCAGGCCGGGGATGCGCTCCAGCGGCCAGCCGAGGCCCTTGGCCACCACCGGCAGGACCAGCGTATAGGCCCACAGCAGCGAGCCGGCGGCGAGGCCGGCGAAGACCCCGCGGCGGTTGGCCTGTTTCCAGTACAGCGCGCCAATCATCGCCGGGCCGAGCTGGGCGATGGCGGCGAAGGCGATCTGGCCGATGGTCGCCAGGCTGGCGCTGGAGCCGAGCAGGCGGTAGGCCACGTAGGCGAGCAGCAGGATCACCGCGATGCTCACCCGGCGTACGGTCAGCAGCCAGTGACGGAAGGCCTCGAAGGGCCGTTCGGTGTCCTTTTCCCGGCGTCGCAGCAGCCACGGCAGGAGCATGTCGTTGGAGACCATGGTCGACAGCGCGACGCTGGCGACGATGACCATTCCGGTGGCGGCCGAGGCGCCGCCAATGAATGCCAGCAGGGCCAGCGCCGGGTGCGCCTCGGCCAGCGGCAGGCTGATGACGAAGGAGTCCGGCATTACCCCGGCGGGCAGGTGCAACTGGCCGGCGAGGGCGATCGGCACCACGAACAACGCGGCCAGCACCAGGTAGATGGGGAACACCCAGCGCGCCAGGTTGAGGTCGCGCGGCTCGATGTTCTCCACCACGGTGACGTGGAATTGCCGCGGCAGGCACATGATCGCGGTCATCGCCACGCCGGTCTGCAGCAGCATCGCCGGCCAGTGCACGGTCTCTTCCCAGTAGTCGGCCAACTGCGGCGCGGCGCGGGCCTGGGAGAAGAGATCGGCGAAGCCGTCGTAGAGGCCGAAGGTGACGAAGATGCCCACGGCGAGGAAGGCGGTGAGCTTGACCAGCGACTCGAAGGCGATGGCCAGGACCATGCCGCGGTGGTGTTCGGTGACATCCAGGCTGCGGGTACCGAAGACGATGGTGAACAGCGCCAGCACCAGCGACACGATCAGCGCCGTGTCCTGGGCGCGGGTACCGGTGGAGTCGGCGCCGGAGCCGATCAGCAGGTTCACCCCGAGGACGATACCTTTCAGTTGCAGGGCGATGTAGGGCAGCACGCCGACCATGCAGATCAGCGCCACCACCACCGCCAGTGCCTGCGACTTGCCGTAGCGGGCGGCGATGAAGTCGGCGATGGAGGTGATGTTCTCCTGCTTGCTGATCATGATCATCTTCTGCAGCACCCAGGGCGCGAACAGCATCAGCAACACCGGTCCGAGGTAGATCGGCAGGAACGACCAGAGCTGGTCGGTGGCCTGGCCGACCGCGCCGAAGAAGGTCCAGCTGGTGCAGTACACTGCCAGGGAGAGGCTGTAGACCCAGGCGCGCAGGCGGGGTGAGAGCGGGGTGCGGCGACGGTCGCCATAGAAGGCGATGGCGAACAGGATGGCCATGTAGACCAGGGCGACCACGGCGATCAGCCCGATGGACAGCGACATGCGAACTCCGATGATGTCCCCGCGTGAAGCTGGCGTGAGGCGGGGGTCTTGCTTTCGCGCCAGTTTCGCACTTGTCGGCCCGCGCGTCAGGCCGCCTGCGACCAAGGTCGCACGCATGCTTGAGCCGGACGCGCGGAGTTGGTAGCGTGCCGGGCTGCGTGAGCGCGGACGGCCCCGGCGGCCGGCTGTCCGTTCATCGTAGCCGGTTTCGGCTGCGGCACTAAACGCGGCCGCTACGCTCTGATGGGAGCGGAGTTTTGCGTCGATGTCGAGGAGGGCGCCCATGTTCAAGCCGCTACCGATCACCCTGCAGCGCGGAGCCTTGCGTCTCGAGCCGCTGGTGGAAGCGGACATTCCCGAGCTGGTGAGCCTCGCCGAAGCCAACCGCGAGGCGCTGCAGTACATGGACGGACCGACGCGGCCGGACTGGTACCGCCAGAGCCTCGCCGAGCAGCGCGAGGGCAGGGCGTTGCCGCTCGCCGTCCGCCTCGGTGTGCAACTGGTCGGGACCACGCGCTTCGCCGAGTTCCTTCCCGCCTTGCCGGCCTGCGAGATCGGCTGGACCTGGCTCGACCAGGCCCAGCACGGCAGCGGCCTGAACCGCATGATCAAGTACCTGATGCTCAAGCATGCCTTCGACAACCTGCGCATGGTCCGCGTGCAGCTCAGCACGGCGGCGAGCAACCTGCGCGCCCAGGGCGCCATCGACAAGCTCGGCGCGCAGCGCGAGGGCGTGCTGCGCAACCACCGGCGGCTGGCCGGCGGGCGGCTAGACGACACCTTCGTCTACAGCATCACCGACCACGAATGGCCGCAGGTCAAGGCGGCGCTGGAAGCCAGCTTCACCGGCTGAAGCCGGTTCCGTCGCTCCTGCGGTATGCTGGGCGGCCCGTCCGGACGGGCGAACGAGGAGACGGCAGTGCCGGACGAGACGAGCGGAGAACACACGCATTTCTGGCGCGCCGCCGAACTGGGCGGCGTCGAACTGCTGCACGCGCGCTATGTGGAGCAGCGCTTCGCGCCGCACGTGCACAGCAGCTTCGCCCTAGTCATCATCGAGCAGGGCGCGCAGCGCTTCCGCCATCGTGGCGGCGAGCACCTAGCCCCGCTGGGCAGCATGGTGCTGATCAACCCCGACGAAGTGCACACCGGCTCCAAGGCCCATGATGCCGGTTGGCTCTATCGCGGCTACTACCCGGAAATGGAACAGATCGACGGGATTCTCGACGAGCTGGAAATCCATCATGGCGGCGTGCCGCGTTTCGCCGACAGCGTGATCCACGACCAGCCCCTGGCACGCGCCTTCGTCCACTTGCACCGCCTGCTGGCCGAGCATGCCGGCAGCCTGGAAACCCAGACCCGCTGGCGCGAGACGATGCTCGCCCTGTTCCGTCGCCACGCCCGCCTGCCAGAAGCGCCGAAGGCCGGGCAGGAGCCGTTGGCGGTGGCCCGCGCCCGCGAACTGCTGGCGGCGCGGTTGCTCGATCCGCCTTCGCTGGAGGAACTGGCGGCGGCGGTCAATCTGTCCCCGTTCCATTTTGCCCGGGTCTTCCGTCGCGCCACCGGCATGCCGCCCCACGCCTGGCTCAGACAGCGCCGCCTGGAGCAGGCCAGGGCACTGCTCAAGAGCGGCCGGGCGCCGCTGGAGGTGGCCCTGGAGCTGGGCTTCGCCGACCAGAGCCACCTCGGTCGCCAGTTCAAGCAGGCCTACGGGGTGCCACCGGGTGAATACCGCTCGGCCTGCGCGCGCTCGTCCTTGACGACATACGAATAAGTCAAGCTCACATTTGCAAATCATTTGTATTTACGTTCTTTACGATTTGCCGTAATTTTGCGCCCCACTTTTTCCTGCGTCCCTGGGGGAGCCTCGATGTCGTCCGTGAGTTCGTTGTCGCGCTTGGCCGTCGCCATCGCGCTGGGTGTGTCCATGCAGGCGGCGCAGGCCGAAGAGGAAGCCAAGGAGCTGGGCACGGTCACCGTGGTCGGCGACTGGCTGGGCGAAGCCGACCAGGCGGTGGTGCAGAACCATCCCGGCGCGCGCAGCGTGGTGCGTCGTCGGGAAATGCTCGAGAGCGGTGCGCAGAACGTCCGCGACGTGCTGCGCAAGGTGCCCGGCGTGCAAGTGCAGGACAACAACGGTACCGGCGGCAGCGACATCTCCCTGAACGTCGGGGTGCGTGGCCTGACTTCACGCCTGTCGCCGCGCTCGACGGTGATGATCGACGGCGTGCCGGCGGCGGTGGCGCCCTACGGCCAGCCGCAGCTGTCGATGATGCCGCTGTCCATCGGCAACCTGGAGAGTATCGACGTCGTGCGCGGCGCCGGCTCGGTGCGCTACGGCCCGCAGAACGTCGGCGGGGTGATCAACTTCGTGACCCGGGCGATTCCGGAGAAGTTCTCCGGCGAAATCGGCACCACCATCGAGCATGCCGGCCATGGCGGCTGGAAGAAGCTCAACCAGGCGTTCCTCGGCGGGACCGCCGACAACGGCCTGGGCGTGGCGCTGCTGTATTCCGGGGTGAAGGGCGCCGACTACCGCGACGGCAACAACGACAACGATATCGACGACGTGCTGCTCAAGACCCATTGGCAGCTCACCGACAGCGACCAGTTGGCGGCCAACTTCCACTACTACGACGCCTACGCCGATATGCCGGGCGGCCTGACCCAGGCGCAGTACGACGACGATCCCTTCCAGTCGGTGCGCGACTGGGACAACTTCCGTGGTCGGCGCAAGGACTTCTCGCTGAAGTACACCCGCCAGGTCGACGACCTCACCCAGTTCGAGGTGCTCACCTACTACAGCGACAGTTTCCGCGGCAGCAGCATCGCCGCGCGCAACCTCAGGACCATCACCTCGTACCCGCGCGACTACCATGTGTTCGCGGTGGAGCCGCGGGTCTCGCGGATCTTCTTCGCCGGCCCGACCACCCAGGAGATCGGCATCGGCTACCGCTACCTGAAGGAAGCGATGAACGAGCGCGCCAGTCAGCTGGCCCTGGTCGACAATGTGCCGACCGTGCGTCCCGGCTCGGACGGCCATACCTACCAGGACCGTACCGGCGGTACCGAGGCCAGCGCCTTCTACATCGACGACAAGATCGATGTCGGCAACTGGACCATCACCCCCGGCATCCGCTTCGAGAAGATCGACAGCGACTGGCGCGACCGCCCGGTGCTCGGCCTGAACGGCAAGCCGGTGCAGGAGAAGAAGCGCAGCAAGGACTACAACGAACCGCTGCCGGCGCTGAGCCTGATGTATCATTTGAGCGACGAGTGGAAGCTGTTCGCCAACTACTCCGAATCGTTCGGCAGCCTGCAGTACTTCCAGCTCGGCCAGGGCGGCAGCGGCAACGATACCGCCGCCGGCCTGGAGCCGGAGAAGGCCAAGACCTACGAACTGGGCACGCGCTACGACAACGGCAGCTGGGGCGGCGAGATCACGCTGTTCTACATCGACTTCGACGACGAGCTGCAGTACGTCAGCAACGACGTCGGCTGGACCAACCTCGGCGCCACCAAGCACCAGGGCATCGAGACTTCCGGCCACTATGACTTCGCCGCTCTCGATCCGCGCCTGGACGGCCTGTCGGTCTACGGCAGCCTCACCTATACCCGCGCCACCTACGAAGGCGACATTCCCTCCTTCAAGGGGCGCGACCTGCCGCTCTACTCGCGCCAGGTGGCCACCGCCGGGGTGCGCTACGAGGTCGACCGCTGGACCTACAACCTCGACGCCTTCGCCCAGTCCATGCAGCGCGCGCCAGGGCTGAGCACCGACAGCCAGGGCAACTTCACCCACAACTACATCACCGAGCCCAGCGCCGACGGCCAGTACGGCGACATTCCCGGCTACGTGACCTGGAATGCCCGCGTCGGCTACGACTTCGGCCCGCAGGCGTCGAACCTGAAGCTCGGACTCGGGGTGAAGAACCTGTTCGACAAGCAGTATTTCACCCGCTCCAGCGACAACAATTCGGGAATCTACGTGGGTCAGCCGCGAACGCTGTTCATGCAGGCCAGCGTCGGTTTCTGAATATTCGGATGCGACTTGGCGCATCGTCCGACGACAGGCGTCCTGCGGTAACGCGGACGCCTGTTCTATGATGGGCGCGGAATTTCCATCGGAACGCTGTGGCCTGATCCGCGGTCCATGCAGTCCAATCGATGACGGGCTTCCTTTCGGCGGCCACGCAAGGTAACAAGGACGATGACCCAACATTCGCAATTCGCCCTGCTGGGCAAGCGGCGTTTCCTGCCGTTCTTCATCACCCAGCTGCTCGGCGCCTTCAACGACAACATCTTCAAGCAGTCGCTGATCCTCGCCATCCTCTATCACCTCAGCGTCAGCGGCGACCGCAGCCTGCTGGTCAACCTCTGCGCACTGCTGTTCATCCTGCCGTTCTTCCTGTTCTCGGCACTGGGCGGACAGTTCGGCGAGAAGTACAACAAGGACGCGCTGATGCGCGCGCTGAAGCTGGCCGAGGTAGGCATCATGCTGGTCGGCGCTGCCGGCTTCGTCTTCGGCAGCCTGCCGCTGATGTTCGTCGCGCTGTTCGCCATGGGCACCCACTCGGCGCTATTTGGCCCGGTGAAGTATTCGATCCTGCCCCAGCACCTGCACGAGGACGAACTGGTCGGCGGCAACGCGCTGGTGGAGATGGGCACCTTCCTGGCGATCCTGGCCGGCACCATCGGCGCCGGCGTGCTGATGTCCCATGCGCATTACGCGGCGGCGGTGGCCACCGCGGTGGTGCTGGTGGCCGCCTGCGGCTACCTGGCCAGCCGCGGCATTCCGCGAGCGGCGGCGGCGCTGCCGGGGTTGAAGCTCGACTGGAACATCTTCGCCCAGTCCTGGAGCATCCTCCGCCTGGGGCTCGGCCAGCGCCCGGCGGTCTCGCGCTCGCTGGTGGGCAACTCCTGGTTCTGGTTCCTCGGCGCGGTCTACCTGACGCAGATCCCGACCTTCGCCAAGGAATGGCTGCACGGCGACGAAAGCGTGGTGACCCTGATCCTCACCGTGTTCTCGGTGGGCATCGCGCTGGGCTCGATGCTGTGCGAGAAGCTTTCCGGTCGCAAGGTGGAGATCGGCCTGGTGCCGTTCGGCTCGATCGGCCTGACCGTCTTCGGCATCCTCCTCTGGTGGCACGCCGGCGGCATTCCCCCAGGCGAGGCGCCCTACGACTGGCTGGCGGTGCTGCGCCACCATGAGACCTGGGCGGTGCTGGCCGACATCCTGTTCATCGGCATTTTCGGCGGCTTCTATATCGTACCGCTGTACGCCCTGATCCAGGCGCGCACCGACGAGGACAAGCGGGCCCGGGTGATCGCCGCCAACAACATCCTCAACGCCCTGTTCATGGTCGCCGCTGCGCTGGTCTCGATCCTCTTCCTCAGCGTCGCCAAGCTGTCGATCCCGCAGCTGTTCCTCGCCCTGTCGCTGATGAACGTCGCGGTGAACGTGTACATCTTCAAGATCGTCCCGGAATTCACCATGCGCTTCCTGGTCTGGCTGCTCAGCCACACCATGTACCGGGTCCGGCATGTGAACCTGGAGGCGATCCCGGACGAGGGAGCGGCGGTGCTGGTGTGCAACCACGTCTCGTACGTGGACGCGCTGCTGATCGCCGGCTCGATCCGGCGGCCGGTGCGCTTCGTCATGTACTACAGGATCTTCTCGCTGCCGGTGCTCAACTTCGTCTTCCGCACCGCCGGCGCGGTGCCCATAGCGGCGCGCCACGAGGACGAAGGGATCTACGAACGCGCCTTCCAGCGCATCGCCGACTACCTGAGGGACGGGGAGCTGGTGTGCATCTTCCCTGAAGGCAAGCTGACCGCCGACGGCGAGATGAACGAGTTCCGCGCCGGGATCGAGCGGATCATCGAGGAAACCCCGGTTCCGGTGATCCCCATGGCGCTGCAGGGGCTGTGGGGCAGCTTCTTCAGCCGCGACCCGAACAAGGGCTTCTTCCGCCGACTGTGGTCGCGGGTAAGCCTGGTGGCCGGCGAATCGGTGGCGCCGGAGGCGGTGGAGCGCCTCGACCTGCAGGCGCGGGTGACGAGCTTGCGCGGCGAAGCTCGCTGATCGATCCGCAGAAACGAAAAAGCCCCGGCGATGCCGGGGCTTTTTTTGGCGAACTACAAGTTAGACAACTTGTACTTCGTCGGCTTGCAGGCCTTTCTGGCCGTTGACGACCACGAAGGAAACCTTCTGGCCTTCCTGCAGGCTCTTGAAGCCGGTGCCCTGGATGGAACGGAAGTGAACGAACAGGTCGTTACCGCTTTCCGGGGTGATGAAGCCGAAGCCTTTGGCGTCGTTGAACCATTTTACGGTGCCGTTCTGACGATTCGACATGGTGTAACTCCTGAAACAAAGTTGATTGCGGCGACGGAAATATCCGAGCCGGTAGGTACTGAGTTGCAAAGAGTACGAGGAGCCGAGGCGATGAGCGGACCGAGATCTACCACACCAGGTCACGATTCACTGTGACCCAAGCAAGCACAGTGGTCGCAGAGTACGCGATAAAACTGCGGAAAGCGATACCCCTCGGAGCATATTCGATGGATGTCTAATGGCTCAGCTTGAGGCCGACCAGTCCGCAGACGATCAGCGCGACGCTGGCCAGGCGCAGCAATGCCATGGATTCGCCGAACAGGACGATCCCGGCGATTACCGTGCCGACCGCGCCGACCCCGGTCCAGACGGCATAGGCGGTGCCCAGCGGCAGGTGCTTCATGGCCAGGCCGAGCAGGCCCAGGCTGACCAGCATGGCGAGCGCCGTGAGGACCGTGGGAAGCGGCTTGCTGAAGCCCTCGGTGTATTTCAGACCAACGGCCCAGCCCACTTCGAACAGGCCGGCAAAAAACAGGATGATCCAGGACATGGCGATCTCCAGGGCAACGGGTGGCGGGGCCGTCCCCATTCGATCACCGGCCGGAGGCGGGTGGTGAGGTCGTCCTCACTGCGTGCGGTATTTTGCATGGTTCATCGGTCGGGACAAGGCTTCCCGACCGGGACCCAGTTCAACGCGGCGTATCATCCAGGCGCCGGAACAGGGCGGCCAGCAGCGAACCGGAGAGATTGTGCCAGACGCTGAACAGCGCGCTGGGCACCGCTGCCAGGGGCGAGAAATGGGCGTTGGCCAGCGCCGCGCCGAGCCCCGAGTTCTGCATGCCGACTTCGATGGCCAGGGCCTTGCGCTGCGCCAGCGGCATGCCGGTCAGCTTGCCGGTGAGATAGCCGAGCAACAGGCCGAAGCCGTTGTGCAGCATCACCACGGCCATGATCAGCAGGCCGGACTCGGCGATCCGCGCCTGGCTGGCGGCCACCACCGCGGCGATGATCACCACGATGCTGAATACCGAGACCAGCGGCAGCACCTCCGCCACCTGCCGGGTGCGCTCGCCGAGCAGGCGCTGTGCCAGCAGGCCGAGGGCGATGGGCACCAGCACCACCTGGAGGATCGACAGGAACATTGCTGCGAACGACACCGGCAGCCAGGCCGAAGCCAGCAGCCAGACCAGCGCCGGCGTGACCAGCGGGGCGAGCAGGGTGGTCACCGAGGTGATCGCCACCGACAGGGCGACATCGCCACGGGACAGCCAGGTCATCACGTTGGAAGCGGTGCCGCCGGGGCAGCAGCCGACCAGGATCACGCCCACCGCGATCTCCGCCGGCAACTGCAACAGGCGGCAGAGCAGCCAGGCCAGGCCGGGCATGATGACGAACTGGGCCAGCACGCCGATCAGCACCCGTATGGGGTGCCGGGCGACCTCGCGGAAGTCTTCGCCCTTGAGCGTCAGGCCCATGCCGAACATCACCAGGCCGAGCAGTGGCGCGATGGCTGCGGTGAGCGGGAGGAACCAGGCAGGGCGGAAGAAGGCGAGGATGGCGAACAGCAGGACCCAGAACGGGAAGCTGGCGCTGACGAAGCGGCTCAGGGCGGTCAGGGCACGCATGGGCTTTCCTTGTTATTGGACGGCCGCCAGTCTGCCATGCCGGGCGCGACTCTCCCAGCGGCGGGCGCCGCCGGGAGAGCGGGGCGTCAGACGCCCTGGGGGATTTCTTCGCCGCCGAGGGCCTCGAAGAGCGCCGGAAGGAATTCGGCGAAGGTCAGCATCATCAGGGTGAAGCTGGCATCGAGCTGGCCGAGGGCGTCTTCGCCGCCGTCCTTTTCCGCCTGCTCCTGCAGCAGGTCTTCGAAGCGCAGGCGCTTGACCGCCAACTTGTCGTCGAGGACGAAGGACAGCTTGTCCGACCAGGCCAGGGACAACTGGGTGACCAGCTTGCCGGCGGTGAGATGCAGCTGGATTTCCTCGCTGGTCAGGTCCTGGCGCTTGCAGCGGACCACGCCGCCATCCTCGTGGGTGTCGCGCAGCTCGCATTCGTCGAGCACGTGGAAGTCGCCGGCGGCTTCCTGGGTCTTGACCCAGTCGGTGAGGGTCGCGGTCGGCGCGACCTTCACGCTCAGCGGGCGTACCGGCAGGGAGCCGAGCGCTTCGCGCAGCGTCGAGAGCAGGTCTTCGGCCTTCTTCGCGCTGGCCGAGTCGACCAGGATCAGGCCGAGGCTCGGCGCGATCGCGGCGAAGGTGCTGGAGCGGCGGATGAAGGCGCGCGGCAGCAGGGTCTGGACGATCTCGTCCTTCAACTGGTCGCGTTCCTTCTTGTAGACCTTGCGCATCTGCTGGGCTTCGATCTCGTCGACCTTTTCCTTCAGTGCGTCACGCACGACGCTGCCCGGCAGGATGCGCTCTTCCTTGCGTGCCGAGATCAGGAAGAAGTCCTGGCTGACGTGTACCAGCGGTGCGTCCGGGCCTTTGCCGAACGGCGCGGTGAAGCCGTAGGTGGTCAGCTCCTGGCTGGCGCAGGGGCGGGCGGGTTTTTCGCCGAGGGCTTTCTCGAGGGAATCGGCATCCAGTTGCAGATCCTGGGTGAGGCGGTAGACGAGCAGATTGCGGAACCACATGGGGTCGTTCTCTCCGGGCACAAAGGACCCATTATTCCGCCGCTGGCGGCTCAGGCCAACCCCGGTCCGTCGCTAACTCCTTGGAACGGCAGAAAATTTTTTTCATCGAGGGGCTTGCCAGGGGGCGAATCGCTCCGTAGAATGCGCCCCACTTCGAGAGTGAAGGGTGATTAGCTCAGCTGGGAGAGCAT
>OMGS01000501.1_pt1 | contig 22109 bp, 13 predicted proteins | sample 1646081 | NCBI WGS metagenome assembly OMGS01 (sample SAMN05578591, study PRJEB25193) | human gut metagenome | biome: Human Microbiome; feature: human-associated habitat; material: feces | host: Homo sapiens | place: USA:Birmingham | reverse complement strand
CGGCCTCGGCCTTCTGCTTGGTATCGGCGGAAGCGGCGGAGGCGGAACCGGCGTTCTTGGCGACTTCCTGGACAGTGGCGTTCATTTCGTTCATGGCCGTGGCCGCCTCGGACAGGCGCTGGGCGGACTCGGCCGCGCCCCGGTCGGACTGCTCGATCTGGGCCGACAGCTCGCTGGACGCCGAGGAGACCACATTGCCCACTTCCTCCAGCTTGTCGGCGGCCACCAGCATGGCCTGGGTCTTGCTCTGGGCTTCCTTGCTCGCGGCCTCGGCCTGGGTCATGGCTTCCCGGGCCTTCTGGGATTCCTCCTGCGCGGAAATCGAAAGGGCCTCGGCCTTTTTGATGCCCTCGATCAGGGAGGCGATCATTTTTTTCAGGGAGGTGCTCAGCATCTTCACTTCGCCGCCGAAACGCTCGTCCTCAATGGGCTGTTCCAGGTTGCCGTCCGCAATGATTTCCGCCGTCCTGGCCAGATAGTTGATGGGCTTCACGGAAGAGCGGATCAGCAGGAAGATCACTACCAACAGCACTACCAGGGTGGCGACGCACAGGGCGACGGTCATCCGGCTGATGGCATTGGCCTGGGCCAGCACCTCGTCCATGGGCGCGATGACGGCCAGATACCAGTGCTGGCTGCTGCCCCGGACGGGAATGGGCTGATAACAGCGGAAGACCCGGCCTTCCTTGGTGTCCACCTCTTCCACGTAGGGTTTGCCGGAGGCGAAAGCCTCCCTGACCTTTTCGGGATTATTGAACCTGTTGATCTCGAACAGGTTTTTCTTCTCAAGGCTTTTGTCCTTGTGGGCCACCACCAGGCCCTGGTCGTTGAGCAGGCCCGCGTAGCCGCTCTCGTAGACGGCAATATTTGTGATCAGCTTGTCCAGTTTTTCCAGGGACATGTCCACCACTGCCACGCCGCGGAACACGTTGTCCACGATGACGGGATAGGCGGCCGTGGACATGTCGACTTCCTTGCCCTCCACCGGGAAGGGGTAGGGATTGGAAAGATAGGGGGCCATCGTCTTTTTGGGCACGGTATAATAGCTCTGCACGAGCTGATCGTTCAGATCCGTGACATCCGCGCCCGTGGAACTGTAGGACAAAAAGCGGCCTTCGGCATTGCTGCCGGGGACGCCCTTGTATTCCGCGTCCTTGCCGTCAAAAGCATTGGGCTCCCACATGATGCCGCAGCCGAAAATGTCGGGGTTGCCCATGTGCACGCCTTCTTCCATGGCGATCAGGGTTTCCCGCGACGGGGGCACGCCCTTTTTCAGGGTCTGCTCCAGGCCGTCGGCCAGGGCCGCGGCCGCGCTGAGAGCCGTGTTCAGGTAGCTTCTGACATAGTTGCCGTTTTGCGCGCCCAAGGCCGCCAGTTCGCGTTTAGCCACGTCCTCGATAGCCTGAGAGCTCTTGGACTGGATCTGCCAGGTGAGAAAGCCCAAGATCACCACCAGCAGGACAGTGACGGGCAGAACGATTTTGGGCGTCATGCGCAAACGACGGTACCAGGCAAGCATAGCATCTCCTTTGACAGTTGGGGGAACGCCTCTACGGCCGGACAACATAGCCGTATGTGAACGTCGGAACTCATGGAGGACCGGCGTGGCTGGACATGTTATCTATTCTTTACGGATGAGTCAGCTTTTGTCTTAGGGAACCGTAAGGTTTTTTAGCCGGGATGCCGAAAAGCAAACGGCCCCCGCCGCTGTGGCGGGGGCCGCGTCACGCTGACCTGATGGCCTTGCGCGCGTTCAGCGCGGGGTGGCGGGCGCGGATGCGTCGGCTTCGCCGTCGGCAGCGCTGATGGCCGTGCTCAGTTCCCGGGCCAGCACGTCCGCGAAATAGGGGGGGAGCCCGGCTTTCAGCCGGATGTCATGGCGCACCAGCAGGCCCAGACGCATCTGGCTGCTGGCTACGGCATTGCGGTTGGAAATATTTTTCAGGTTCGCCCGGCTGGGACGGCGGGCGCTGGGCACGCGCCGCTGCACAAGCAGCACGTCGGCCAGCAGGGCGGTGCCGCCCGTGCCGGAAAATTTGGAGGGGCCGTCATATCCGGCGTCCACCACCGCGCGCAGGCTGTCCGGGTCCACCGGGCCCGCCGCGAGCACGGAAATCTGCACAATATACCCGGCCTGGCTGGGATTGTCGGTCACGGTGAAGCCCTTGCGGCCCAGCCAGGCTTCAGCCTGGGAACCGAGATGGAAAACGCGGTTGCTCATGTCGCGCACGTTCACGTAGGCCACATTGGGGATGTCCTCGTCCCCGGCCCTATTCAACGCGCCGGAGCGCAATACCTCCACCTCTCCGGCGTCGCCGTCGCGCTGACGGACGCAGGCGTTGAGCGGAATCAGGCTCAGACCCAGAAGCAGCAGAAGAAACAATCGCGCTATGGGCATATGGCTCCTTGCATGCGACGGGCCGTTCTGTTCACGGTCCGTCGGAAAAGTACGGTTTGCGGCTTGCCGGAGGCAATCCGCCCTTCCAAACGCATATCGTCCGGCGCGGGTGTCCGAGAACGCCGCGTCGCAAAGCCGTCGCGGCGGGGGACGATGTCAGGCGACATTTTCAGGGCGTAAGGGCGTTGAGCACCTCAAGGCTCAGCTTGTCTTCCAGGGCGGGCAGGCTGTCCTCGCGGCCCATGTCGGCTCCCTCGGCGCTGACGGCCACCTGGCGCATGTCGGCTTCGGCGGGTTCGCGCCCGTCGGGACTGATGCCGACCCTGGCCCGCATGCCCCAGACCTTGCTTTTGCCGTGGCTGTCCAGCAGGGCCACGCCCAGGCCCAGCAACGCGCCGCCGCCCGCGCCCCAACCCGCGCCGCTGCGGCCGTTGACGTTCACGGCGCCGCCCAGCAGCATGCCGAGCATGGCCCCGGTGGCCGCCCCGCCCAGGGCTTTGCCAGCGCTGACCGGCTCATTTTTGGAGCCCAGGGGGTAAATATCCTCAATGCGCACGCGCACCAGGATGTCGGCGTCTTTGGCCGCGTCGGCCGGGGCCAGGCCGCGCTCGCTCTGGATGTAAGCCGTGAGCATGGATTGCAGGTCCGCGTTCAGATTGGGCTCGCCGCCGCTGACGGCCACGTGCACGCTCTGTCCGCTCTTGACGGCCACGCGCGGCAACGGATCGAAGGGGCCTTGGGAGCCTTCGGGGGGGTGGGTCGTTGTGCCGTCCGGCATGGTTCCCGCGTCGCCGGCCTGGCGCCCGGCGCAGGCGGCCAGCAGGCAACAGAGCGCCAACGTCAGGAGGGGCAAAACATGGCGGCATGACTTGCGGAATGCGCGCATACAACATCCTTTCCGGCCGGGGGCGGAAAGATTTCCGGGCCGACCGGTAGTCTCTCATTAGCCCAGATGAACGTCCCTGTCCACCGCGCGGGAAAACAGGGCGGCCGGGGATTCCGTCGGGCCGCCGCACTTGACGCCGCGATCTTTTGTCGTATCTTGCCCCTACAATAACAAATGCAATGAACCCGGAACGCCGGAAGCCCCGTTGCGGGGCCGCCGGACGTCCGGATAAGGACGGCGCATGGGCAAACAGCTGATCATAGTGGAATCTCCGGCCAAGGTGAAAACCATCAAAAAATTCCTGGGGCCGCAGTATGCGGTGCAGGCCAGTGTGGGCCATGTGCGCGATCTGCCTTCCAGTTCCCTGGGCGTGGACGAGGCCAACGATTTCGCGCCCCATTACGAGGTGATCGAGAACAAGAAGAGCGTGGTCAGTGAGCTGCGCGCCGCAGCGGCCAAGGCCGACACGGTCTACCTGGCCCCGGACCCGGACCGCGAGGGTGAAGCCATTGCCTGGCATGTGGCCGAGCTGATCCGCGACAAGGCCAAGGACATCAAGCGCATCCAGTTCAACGAGATCACGGCCAAAGCCGTCAAGGACGCCCTGGAGCACCCGCGCGATCTCAATGTCAATCTTTTCGACGCCCAGCAGGCCCGGCGCGTGCTGGACCGTCTGGTGGGCTACAAGATTTCGCCCCTGCTCTGGAAAACCATCAAGCGCGGCATTTCCGCCGGGCGTGTGCAGTCCGTGGCACTGCGCCTGATCGTGGAGCGCGAGGCCGAGCGCGAAGCCTTCAAGCCCGAGGAATACTGGCTGTTCAAGGCTCTGCTGTCCGCCGACGTGCCGCCGCCGTTCAAGGCGGAGCTGGTCAAGATCAGCGGCAAGAAGGCCGTTGTCGGCAATGCGGAACAGGCGAACACGCTGGAGGCCGCGCTCAAGGGCAAGCCCTTTGTGGTGGAAAGCGTGGAGGAAAAGGAGCGCGAGCGCGCGCCCCAGCCGCCCTTCATCACCTCCACCCTGCAGCAGGCGGCCAACCAGCGTCTTTCCTACACGGCCAAACGCACCATGAACATCGCCCAGCGCCTCTATGAAGGCGTGGAACTGGGTGACAGGGGCCTTACGGCGCTGATCACCTACATGCGTACCGACTCCACGCGCATCGCGGACGAGGCGCGCCAGGCGGCCCGTGATTTCATCGTTCAGACCTTCGGCCAGGATCATCTGCCCAAAAAGGCCCGCATCTACAAGGCCAAGGGCGGGGCCCAGGACGCCCACGAAGCCATCCGCCCGGTGGACGTGACCGTCACTCCGGAGATGGTCAAGCCACATCTGCCTCCGGAACAGTACAATCTCTACCGTCTGATCTGGTCGCGTTTCGTGGCCTCGCAGATGGCCGGAGCCCGCTTCCACGACACCACGGCCCTGATCGCCTGCGCCCATACCCTCTGGCGGGCCAAGGGCGAACGCCTGCTCTTCCCCGGTTTCCTGGCCGTGCTGCCGCGCGGCAAGGAAGAGGCCGACGCGGAGTTGCCGCCGCTCAAGGCGGGGCAGACCCTGACCCTGGACAAGCTGGAAAAGGAACAGAAATTCACCCAGCCTCCGGCCCGCTACAGCGAAGCCAGCCTGGTGCGCGAGCTGGAAGAGCTGGGCATCGGCCGCCCTTCCACTTACGCGGCCATCATTTCCACTTTGCAGGACCGCGACTACGTGCATCTGGCCGAGCGCCATTTCGTGCCCACGGACCTGGGCCGGGTGGTCTGCCGCCAGCTCACCGAGCACTTCGCCAAGCTCATGGACGTGGGGTTCACGGCCCAGATGGAGGAAGGGCTGGACAAGGTGGCCGAGGGCGGCCGGAACTGGGTGGACCTGATGCGTGCCTTCGCGGCGGATTTCAATCCCACCCTGGACGCGGCGGCCAAGAATATGCAGAGCCTCAAGGGCGGCCTGCCCACGGACCTGCCCTGCCCGGACTGCGGCAAGCCCCTGCTGATCAAGTTCGGCAAGGCGGGCGCGTTTCTGGCCTGTTCCGGCTATCCGGAATGCCGCTACACCAGCAATTTCGCGCGTACCGAGGACGGCAAGGTGGAAGCCGTGGCCCAGGAAAAGCCGCAGTATGAGAAGGTGGGCCAGTGCCCGCGCTGCGGCAAGGATCTGGTGATCAAGAAGTCGCGCACCGGCAGCCGTTTCATCGCCTGCACGGGCTATCCGGCCTGCGATTACGCCGCGCCCTTTTCCACGGGCGTGCCCTGCCCGCGTTGCGGCAAAGGCAGCCTGGTGGAAAAGAGCAGCAAGCGCGGCAAGATCTTCTACTCCTGCGACCAATACCCCCAGTGCGATTTCGCTCTCTGGGACAAGCCCGTGCCCGGACCGTGCCCGCGCTGCGATTCCCCCTATCTGGTGGAGAAAAAGAGCCGGGACGGGGTCAAGATCATTTGCCCGGTCAAGGGCTGCGGCTATGTGAAGGAGGACGGCGATGCGTAAAAGTTCCAAAAAGGAAACGCCGCCTGATCCGGCCCCGGAAACGCCGCGCGGCGGCGTTCCGGAAAATGTCCCGTCCCCGGCGGGCGAGGACTGCCTGGAAGAGCGCTTGGCCGTTCTGTTGGCCGCCGGGATTCCCACGGTATTGCTGACCATCATCAGCAGCCGGGGTTCGGCCCCGCGCCACGCCGGTACCCGCGCCCTGCTCACGGCGGCCGGTCTGGAGGGCACGGTGGGCGGAGGCGCGTTGGAGGCCCGCGCCGTGGAGGCGGCCCGCCAAAGCCTGGAGAGCGGCATTTCCGCCCGCGTCGCCTGTGATCTCACCGGCCTGAACCCGGCCAGCGACATGATCTGCGGCGGCAGCATGGAGGTGCTCTGCGAAGCGCTCGGGCCGGAACAGGACCGGCTGTTCGCCCTGGCCGGGCAGGTGCTGCGCGAGGGCGGCCGGGGCGCCTGGATCGTGGATGTGAGCCGCGAGAGCCTGCCGCAGCGCCGCCTGCACCTGGCGGCCCTGCCGGAAACATCGCCGGAGGATCCGGAGGGCTGGGCGGCCTTGGCCGCCTCCGGCGCGGTGCGCACGGACCTGGACGCGGCAATCCCCCTGCTGGAAGAAATTAAAAACAAGGCCGGGCTGATCAGCCTCGGGGAGCGCTCCGTTTATGTGGAACCCCTGGACGCGCCGCCCGTGCTCCTGCTCTGCGGCGGCGGGCACGTTTCGCTGGAGGTGGCGGCCCTGGCCCATGCCTGCGGCTTTGTGGTGGACGTGGTTGACGACCGTCCGGAATTTTCCGATCCGGCGCGTTTTCCCATGGCCCGGCGTTGCCTGACCCTGCCCGGTTTTGAAAACCTGGTGGAGGCCTGCGGCATCGGGCGGCGGCATTACGTGGCCATTGTCACGCGCGGCCACAGCTTCGACCGCGAGGCTCTGGCCCAGGCCCTGACCAGCCACGCCGCCTACATCGGCATGATCGGCAGCAAATCCAAGCGCGAGCAGGTCTATGCCTTTTTGCGCGCCCAGGGCGTGCCCGACGCGGAACTGGCGGCGGTACGCTGTCCCATCGGCCTGTCCATCGGCGCGGAGACGCCGGGGCAGATCGCCGTGTCCGTGGTGGCCGAACTGCTGGCCGCGCGCGCCGGAACGTTGCAGCGCCTGCGTTTTGAGGATTGAGAACACGCAACGCACCCTCCCTCCCTTGACATTTGCTTTCAGACAAGGCTAGGTCGAGATGGGGAGACCGGCCACATGGAATTTACCTTAGGGGCGCTGCTGATCGCCTTTCTGCTTTTCCTCTATCTGGAAACCAAGCGCAAGACGGCACGTCTGCAGCGCCTGATCGCCGAGGAAAAAAGCGGCATTGCCGACGCGTCGCGCATGACGGCCAGCATCGGCGTCTTTTACCCGGATTCGCAAACCACGGTGATCATCGGGGCTTCCGAGGAATTCGGGGCCTTTTATTACCGCATGTTGCGCCAGAGCAAGGTGATCAACCGCAGCAAGATCAATCTGGCCAATATCGCCCGGGTGGACCTGCTGATCAACAGCCGCCCGCACGAGTTTGAATGCGACTCGGAGCAGGCTACCACCTCGCTCCGGGCTACGGAACTTTCCGGCAGGGTCCTGAGCCGCTTCTCGCCCGAGGAGCTCAAAACCATCCAGCGCGCGGCCCTGCGGATTACCTTTTTCAGCGAAACCGGCAGCGAAAAAAATCTGGACATCACCGCCCTGCGCACCGGTGACGAGCGCCACCGTTTTCAGCGCGTCCAACTGCTGAAAAACGCCATCTGGTGGGCCGCCTTTCTGGGTATCGCCAGCCGCCAGGCCCGGCATCTGCGCACCCGCCTGGAAGAGGGCGCCGCAGAGCCGGAATAGAACCTGCGGCCGTGGCTTCAGCCGTTGCCTGCGTTCCACGCCGGGGTCGCTGCCGCACTACGGGGAAAGATGCACCGTTGCGGCGGGACGCCCGGGGCGGTGCTTCCTTATTGCGCGGGTCGCGTTTCGGCAAGGGGACAGCCATTTTTTTTGAAAAAAATTTACTTGTTATTTCAATAGGTTGCAAAATGAGGACGCGGGTGGTTAACGCAGTGAAATAACAGGAAATTCATCAGCATAGCTTTTCTCCCCCCTCTTGGCCCGTTTCTTGCTTTTTCCCTTGAAATATGCTTTCTAAAAGGCTGTTTGAGTCCCTTTTACAGGGTCTGCGCCCGGATGTCCGTTCGGGCGCAGTTTGTTCGCCGATGCGTTTGCGTCGCGGCGAAGCCGCGCCGGCCCTGCGGCCGACGGGTTGATCCGGAGCATGGCGGCTTTGAAACGTTGCCGTGTTCCGGAGGCTGCGAGAGTGGATGCCCGCGCCGTGAAACGGCCGGGTTCCACCGGAACCGCAATTTTCGTTTTTCGGCTGAATGAATCTCTGAAACCGCAGAGCGGTTCATAGGCAATTTGCCTTGGGAGCGTCCCGGATTTCTCACGCCCGGAGAGGCCGCCCGCCGCAACTCGTCCGCCGGGCGGCAAGAGCGCTTCACGGAGCTGACCTTCAAAAGGCCTGCCCGCAACGGGCCCACGTATTCAACGCGGAGCGGCTCCGCGTCAAAAAAGGCTTTTTCGGCGCGCGCACAGCGTCGCGCGCAACGGAGTAGTGCATGACCATGAGATCGCTGATTTCCTTTTCCCTTGTAGTGGGCCTCTGCCTGGCCCTCGTCGCCTGCAACGACGACAAAAAAGCCCAGCAAAGCATGTTGCCCCCGGTGGCCGTCTTTGACGTGACGGTGGCCGACGTACCCTGGTCCGCCGAGTATCAGGCCCAGGCCTCGGGCTCGCGCGCCGTGGAAGTACGCGCGCGCGTGGAGGCCATTATTGAAAAACGCCTGTATGAGGAAGGCGATTTTGTGAAGCAGGGTCAGCTCCTGTTCCAGCTGGAGCGCGACCAGTACGAAGCCAAGGTCCAGCAGGCCCAGGCGCAGTTCAACAACGCCGAACGCGAATGGAAGCGCATCCGGCCGCTTTACGAAAAGAACGCCGTTTCCCAGAAGGAGCGCGACAACGCCCGCGCCGCCTATGAAAGCGCCAAGGCCGAATTGCGCCAGGCCAGGATCAATCTGGATTACTGCCAGGTGACGGCGCCGGTTTCCGGCTACAGCAGCAAGGAAAACTTCACCCCCGGCAACTTGGTGGGCAATAATTCCCTGCTGACCTACGTGAACCAGACCGACCCCATGTACATCGACTTTTCCATTGCCGCGCCCGAGCGCATGCGCCGCCAGCAGCTGGCCGCCGCCGGGCGGCTGCGTTTCCCGGACGACGGGCATTACAAGGCGCAGCTGCGCCTGCTGGACGGCAGCATGTACAAGGGCGAGGGCGAAGTCACGTTCATCGACAGCCAGGTGCAGCCCAGCACGGGCGTCATCAAGGCCCGCGCGGTCTTCGCCAATGCCGACGGCCACATCATGCCCGGCCAGTATGTGCGCCTGTTCATGGAAGGCGACGTGCTCACCAACGCCGTGCTTATTCCCCAGAAGTGCGTCCTGCTGACCCAGAAGGGGGCGCTGGTCATGGCTCTGGACAAGGACAACAAGGTATTCCCCGTTCCCGTCACCCTCAGCGTGGCCGTGGGCGACCGCTACCTGGTGGATTCCGGCCTCAAGGGCGGCGAGAGGATCATCAGCGAGGGGCTGGTCAAGGCCCGGCCCGGAACCCAGGTGCGCGTGCAGGAACCCGCCGCCCAACAGCAGCAGGCTCAGACTCCCGCCGCTCAAAAGTAGGTACATATGGCCGCTTCCGCTAAGCCGAATCTCTTTTTGCGCCGGCCGGTCCTTTCGGCCGTCATATCCATCCTGATCACCCTGGTGGGCGCGCTGGCCATGAAGGCCCTGCCCATCGCCCAGTATCCGGACCTGGTGCCGCCCACGGTCAACGTGAGCGTGTCCTACCCCGGCGCCTCGGCCGAGACCATCGCGGCCACGGTGCTGGCGCCTCTGGAAGTGAACATCAACGGCGTGGAAAACATGCTTTACATGACTTCCACCGCCGCTTCCGGCTCCGGTTCGGGCAGTATCAACGTCTACTTCTCCCTGGGCACCAACCCGGACATGGCCTTGGTCAACGTCAACAACAAGGTCAACCTGGCCCAGACCCTTCTGCCCGAAGAGGTGCGCCGCCAGGGCGTGACCGTGGTCAAGCGCTCCCCGGCCATGTTGCAGGCCTTCGCCTATTACTCGCCTGACGGCCGCTACGACGAGGTCTATATCCACAACTGGATGCAGATCAACGTGGTGGACGAGCTCAAGCGCGTGCCCGGCGTGGGCGACTGTTCCGTGTTCGGTTCCATGAGCTACTCCATGCGTATCTGGCTCCAGCCGGACAAGCTGGCCAAATACGGTTTGACGGTCGGCGAGGTGGCCCGGGCCATTCAGGACCAGAACTCGCAGTACGCTCCCGGCCGCCTGGGCGACATGCCCTCGCCGTCCTCCACCCAGCTCACCTGGCAGATCGACACGGAGGGACGCCTGGTCACGCCCGAGCAGTTCGGCGAGATCATCGTCCGCACCGGCGAGGACAGCGCCATGCTGCGCCTCAAGGATGTGGCCCGCATTGAGCTGGGCGGCCAGGATTACAGCGTCGGTTCCCGCTACAACGGCATGGTGGCGCGCATGGGCGCGGTCTATCTGCTGCCCGGCGCCAACGCCATCGCCACCGGCGATCTGGTCCTGGCCCGCCTGGAAGAGATCGCCAAAACCCTGCCCGACGGCATGGCTTACAAAGTCGTGGTGGACACCAACGACTTTGTTATGGAATCCATCAAAGAGGTGATCAGCACCCTGGTGGAGGCCATGATTCTGGTGTTCATCGTGGTCTATGTCTTCCTGCAGAACTGGCGGGCCACCCTGATTCCCTGCATCGCCGTGCCGGTGTCCATCATCGGTACCTTCGCGGGCATGTACGCCCTGGGCTATTCCATCAACACCCTGACTCTCTTCGGCATGGTGCTGGCCATCGGCATCGTGGTGGACGACGCCATCGTGGTGCTGGAAAACGTGGAGCGCATCATGAGCTCCGAGCATCTGCCGCCCAAGGAGGCCACGGCCAAGGCCATGAACGAGGTCACGGCCCCGGTTATCGCCATTGTGCTGGTGCTCTGCGCGGTGTTCATTCCGGTGTCCTTCATGGGCGGTCTGGCGGGCCAGATGTATAAGCAGTTCGCCATCACCATTTCGGTATCCGTGGTGCTCTCGGGCATTGTGGCGCTGACGCTCACGCCGTCGCTCTGCGCCCTGCTGCTCAAGCCCCACGCCCATGACTACAAGCCGCCGCGCGCTTTTACCTGGTTCAACTACGCCTTCGGGCGGGTGACGCACCGTTACCTGCGCGCCGTGCGCTTCATCAAGGACTCGGGCCTGCGCGCCATGATCCTGTTCGGCGTGATGCTGGTCGCCATTGTCTGGCTGCTCAAGGTGGTGCCCGGCGGCCTGGTGCCCAACGAGGACCAGGGCTACATCCTGGGCATGGCCATCCTGGCCGACGGCGCGTCCCAGCACCGGACCACGGCGGTCACCGATACCCTGACCGACTTTGTGCTCAAGGACCCTTCCGTGGACGGCATCGCCACCATCAACGGCCTGGACATCACCTCCATGGCGGTCAAGAGCAACTACGGCACCTTCTTCGCCACCCTCAAGCCCTGGGATCAGCGCAAGGGGCCGGGAATGTCCGCCGACGACCTGACCAAGAAGGTCATGGCCGTGACCATGATGCAGCCGGAAGCCGTGGTGCTGGGCTTTTCGCCGCCGCCCATCAGCGGCATGAGCACCACGGGCGGTTTTGAAGGCTATATCCAGATGCGCGGCGACGGCACCATCTACGACCTGGAAAAGGAGGCCAACGCGGTGGTGGCCGAGGCCACAGCCAAAAAGGCCGACGGCACGCCCAAGTATCCGGCCATCGGCAGCGTGCAGAACCTCTTCTCCACCGGCGCGCCCCAGCTCTACGCCAATCTGGACCGCGAGCGCTGCAAGGACATGGGCGTGAGCGTCAGCGACGTGTTCACGGCCATGGGCGCCACCTTCGGCACGACCTATGTAAACGACTTCAATTACATGGGCCGTACCTTCCAGGTGCGCATGCAGTCCGAGGCGGCCTATCGCATGCTGCCGGAGTCGCTCAATGACGTCTTTGTGCGCAATGACAAGGGCGAGATGATTCCGCTCACCGCCGTCATGACTCTGGAGCGCCGCACGGCCCCCCAGGTCATGGAACGCTACAACGTGTTCCCGGCCGCGCACATCATGGGCAACCCGGCCGACGGCTATTCCTCGGGCCAAGCCTTGGACGCCATGGAACAGGCCGCCAACGCGGTGCTGCCCAACGACTTCAGCCTGGGCTGGGTGGGCTCGGCCCTGCAGGAAAAGCTGGCCAGCGCCGACACCACCATCATCTTCGTGCTGGCTCTGGTCATGGTCTTCCTGATCCTGGCCGCCCAGTATGAATCCTGGTCTCTGCCCCTGGCCGTGCTCACCGCCGTGCCCTTCGGCGTGTTCGGCGCGCTGGTCGCCACCTGGATGCGGGACCTGTCCAACGACGTGTACTTCCAGGTGGCTCTAGTCACCCTGGTGGGCCTGGCGGCCAAAAACGCCATCTTGATTGTGGAATTCGCCGTGGAATCCTGGCGCGACGGCCGTAGCCTGGACGTGGCCGCCATGCAGGCCGCGCGCCTGCGTTTCAGGCCCATCGTGATGACCTCCCTGGCCTTCATCCTGGGCTGCGTGCCGCTGGCCATCAGCTCCGGCGCGGGCGCCAACAGCCGCCACGCCATCGGCACGGCGGTCATCGGCGGCATGCTGGCGGCCACCTGCATCGCCACGCTCTTTGTGCCGTACTTCTTTAAGGCCATCATGCAGCTTTCGCTGAAATTGCAGGGCAAGAAAGACCCCAATGAAGGCAAGAGCCGTTTTGATGACGATCCGGAGGATATATGAGCGCCCCCTATAAAGCCCGACGGGCTCCGGCCTTTGCCGCGGCCCGCGCGCTGGCGCTGGCGATGACGCTGGCCCTGCTGCTTTCCGCCTGCTCGCTGGCGCCGCGTTATGAGCGGCCCGGGCAGGACATCCCCGAGCAATGGCGCAAGGTGGATCTGGGTTCCACGCCGTTGAACACCGACTGGTGGACCCGCTTCAACGACCCCGTGCTCACGGCCATGGTCGAGGAAGCCCTGAAAAACAACCAGGATCTGGCCGAATCCCTGGCAAAGATTGACTCCGCGGCTGCCCAGGTGGGCATTGCCACCTCCCAGCTGCTGCCCTCGGTCAGCGGCGACGCGGCGGCCACTTCGCAGAGTTCGTCCACCAAGATCGCCAACTACAGCACTCTGGCCGACCGCTCCAACACCAATTACCAGGGTTCGCTCAACGCTTCCTGGGAACTGGATTTCTGGGGCAAGTACCGCAACAATTATACGGCCCTTTCCGACGTGTTGATGAACACCGTGGTGGGGCACGAGGCCTTGCGCCTTTCCGTGGCCGGGCAGACGGCCCAGGGCTATTTCGCCCTGCTGGCCCTGGACATGCAGCTGGACACGGCGCGGCGCACGCTGAAGAGCCGCGAGGATGCCTTCGGCATCTACACCAGCCGCTACAAGCAGGGCGACATCACCGAGCTTGACTGGCAGCGGGCCAGGGCCGAGGTGGAAACCGCCCGCGCCCAGGTGCACACCAGCACCGTGTCCGTGGACCAGGCCGAGGCCGCCCTGGCCGTGCTGCTGGGCCGCTCGCCGCGCGACATCATCAACCGCGCCATGCCGCGCGGGCAGGCCATCGGCATGCTGCCTTCGCCGCCGGTGCTGCCCGAGGGCCTGCCGTCCGAACTGCTGGAGCGGCGGCCGGACGTGCGCGCCGCCGAATACATGATCATGGCCTACAATGCCAATATCGGCGTGGCCCGCGCCCAGTTCTTCCCGTCCATCTCCCTGACGGGCATGCTGGGCACGCTCAGCGCGGCGGTGGGCAATCTGTTCACCGGTCCGGCCGGAGCCTGGAGCTACGGGGCCACTGGAACTCTGCCGATCCTGGACTTCGGCCGCAACTGGTATAATCTGAAGGACGCGGAAGCCCAGAAAAAGGCCGCCATCGCGGTGTATCGCAAGACAGTGCAGACGGCTTTCAAAGACATCCGCACCTCGCTCACCTCGCAGCGCGAGGCGGACGCCATTGTGCGCAGCATGCAGATTCAGGTGGAAAGCCTGCGCCGCTCGGTGGACATCGCCCGCTTGCAGTATGACAACGGCTACACCGACTATCTGACGGTGCTGGACGCCGAGCGCCAGCTCTTTGCCGCCGAGCTGCAACTGGCCTCGGCCCTGCGCGACCGTCTTGACGCGGTGGTCAGCGTCTGCATGGCCCTGGGCGGCGGCTGGGATGACCCCGGCAAGAGCCCGAGTTTCCCGGTGGTCAATACCGAACGCCTGCTGCAGGAGGAAACCGCCGCAGGCAAGACGACGCCCGTGGCCGCGCCCGCGACGCAAGCTAACTAACCGGCTGACATAAATCCGTCTTGACGCCCCGGCCGGACGGACAGCGAGCCCTTCGGGCCGGAGCTGCCCATCCGACCGGGGCTTTTCACGACAAAAAGCCAAGGCTGGTGTAAGAAGCCGACTTTCTCTCCGATACGCGGAGGAAAGTCGGCTTCTCTTGTGCGGACGGGGAAGGAGCTGTTAGCTCTGCTTCATTTCCTGGATGAGCGCCGTGAGCCTTTGGGCCTGCGAGGCCAGATCGGACACGGCCTTGGAGGCCTCGGCCATGGTGTCGGCGGTCTGTCTGGACATGTCGTTGACCTGGACGATGGTCTGGTTGATTTCCTCGCTGGCTGCGGACTGCTCCTCGCTGGCCGTGGCAATGGCATTGACCTGGTCGGCCGTGACTTCCGCGGTGTTCACGATCTCCCGCAGGGCCCGGCCGGACCGGCTGGCCAGTTCGTCGACCTGGGCGATGCGTTCCACAGCCTGATCCACGCCGGTCATGCTCTTTGCCGTGCTCTCCTGGATGGCCTTGATGGCGTTGCCCACGTCGTTGGTGGAGGCCATGGTTTTTTCGGCCAGCTTGCGCACCTCATCGGCCACCACGGCGAAGCCGCGCCCGGCCTCGCCGGCGCGAGCCGCTTCAATGGCCGCGTTGAGCGCCAGCAGATTGGTCTGGTCCGCAATGTCGGAAATCACGTTCATGATCCGGGTGATGTCCTGAGCGTGTTCATTCAGTTGCCCCATATCGTCCTTGAGTACCAGAGACATCTGATGCACCTGCTCAATGCCCTGCACGGCCTGCTCCACAATATGGGAACCGGTGGAGGCTCTTTCCTTGGTTTCAGTCGACGCGGACGAAGCGGAACCGGCGTTTTTAGACACTTCCTGGACAGTGGCGTTCATTTCGTTCATGGCGGTGGCCGCCTCGCCCAACCTCTGGGAGGACTCGCCCGCGCCCCGGTCGGACTGCTCAATCTGGGCCGAAAGCTGGGTGGAGGCCGAGGAGACCACAGAGGCCACTTCTTCCAGCCTGTCGGCGGCTGTCAACATGGCTTCAGTTTTAGCCTTGGCCTCCTTGCCGGCGGCTTCAGCCTTTTCCATGGCGGCCGTGGCTTCGTCGCTCTTGACCTGGGCTTTTGCGGATTCGGTGTTGGCTTCTTCGATTTTTTCGTTCAGCGAGTCCACCATGCTGTCCAGGGCCGTGGAAAGCTGGCCGAACTCGTCCCGCTGCTCAAGATGCAGCCTTTTGTTTAACTCCCCGGCCGCCACGGACTGAGCGAATCCAAGGGTTTTGGCCATGGGCGAGGTGATGGCGCGCGTCAGGAGAATGCCGATCAGAAGGCCGAGCAACAACACTACCGCGCAGACGCCGAAAGTCAACTTCACGCTGGCGGTGGCAGCCTGTGAAACTTTCGCGACGACAGTGCGCTGGAGGTGAGAGGTCTGTTCCGCGATTTTGCCCATGACGCCCAGGACCTGTTCACGCGCTTCCTCGCGCTGCTTGTTCAGCGCTTCTTTCTTGTTCCACAGCTCGAGCATGTCGCGCTGTTTGCCATGAAACAATTCGACATTCTTGCGTATTTCGCCGAGTAGCTCGCGGTATGCGGGGTTTTTGAGGTCGGCCGCCACGATGTCCATCTGGGCGAAAAGCCTGGGGAAAAGCACTTTGAGGTTTTCCTTGATGTCATCCTGCTGCTGCGCGGCCAGGCTGCGCAGCATTCTGCCTCGGATATCCGCGAAGATGGAGGACACTGCGTCGATGCTTTCAAGGCGTTGCAGGCGCAGGGCCATTTCCGTGAGGTCGCCCTGAGCATGCGCCTCCTTGAAGTTTTTGAGCATTTCGGTCTTGTAAGAAACTATTTTTTTATTGATCTTGAGGCCGATGGGGATCATGGACACTCGGTTTACAATGAAGGCTTCGTTGGTTGCATAAACGTTGCGCAGGTTCGTTTCAAACAGCTTGAACTTGTCCACCAGCTCTTTGCCCAGCTCCGTGTCGATTTCCGAGTAGGTCTTGGCGGCCTTGTTCAGTTCGCCGATCAGCCCTTGCACCTTGACCATCTCCGCTTGCGTGGACCCCCAGAGGGATTTCTGGCCCGTAAGCAGATACGTGTTCATGGTGGCGGGCACATCCTTGAGGGTGTTCTGCGCCTCGGCGGCCAGCTCAGCCAGCGGCAGGTATTTTTTCTCAATGGACGTCATGCCGTCATCAATGCCTGTGAGCGACTTGATGGAGTATACGCCGTTCAAGAATACCAGCAGGAGGATAATGCCTATCCCCAGTGCCATTTTTATTCCGATTTTCAGGTTTTTCATCTACTCCTCCTGGAGAGCCTGAAGTTCCGCAGCCGCGGCGGCCAGCCGCCACGCCAGCGCGGTAACATGTTACGTGTTGCTTGTATGGGCACGGTCCCGTCCCTGCCTCGGATCACGATTTTTCTCCCCCCCCTCTGGACCGCGGTGTTTAAAGAAAGCATTCCCTTCTCTGTCTGTAAAAAACCGGAGTGCCTCCAGTTAATGGAAGCACACCGGTTTTTTACCGAAGGAAGTAAATTTTTCAGGAAATTATTTTGGCCGGAAGGTATTTACGTAAAAAGATATTCATACTTACTTACATACGTATGTTTTTTTAATAGATGAAATTAGAGTATTTTTATTTGATTATTGCATTCTGGATATCATGCACAGTTATGATATATAATTCTTATTTCTGTGTATTTCAATAATTCTTTAGAGCAATTAAATAGTTCGGTTGTTTTTTGTTTCGCGCGGAACGGCCGGGATGTTCCCGGCCGTTTGAAACACGGGCCCGGAGGAAAGCCGGTCCGGGCTTTACAGAGGCGCGCTGGTTGAAGTAAGAAAAAATATGATGAACAGATGGATGATGTTTTTCATCACCTTTGCGACCCTGGTCTGTGGTTCGCCTTGGCCCGCGGCCTCGCTCGCGGCGACGGAACAGCGCGCCGCGCCGCAAGCTGCCGGATCGCGCCACGCGACGGGCAAGCACCCGGTCGGAGCCGTTTCCGGGCAAAGCCGTTCGGGACCGGGCGCACTCAAAGCCGACGCCGGGAAAAAGAAATCCCTGCACGGCAGTGCCTGGGCCTTCGGCCAGTCGGATGACCGCGACGCCGCCATCTGGCGGCAGGGCACTCCCGTGCGGCATCTGCACGAGCGCGCCGTGAAAGACGCCGGGCTCAAGAAGAAGGCCATGAATACCACGCCGGGCATCGACAGCGCCCTTGATGAGGCGGCCGGAAAGAAAAAGAAGAAAAAGAGCGGACTGGGCGTCAGTGTGGAGAATGAAACCGCCACCTGGCGGGAGCGTCTGCCTACGGAAAGCGCGCGGCCGGATGAAAGCCTGCCCCTGGAAAGCCGTCATGTGGTGCGGGCCTTTGCCGATGTGGACGCCGGAGAGGATCTGAGCATCAGCGTGGGCCCGGAGCTGATTCTCAAGGACGAGCAGAACCGGGATCACAGCGCCAACAACAGCCAGCCGGATTCGGCGCTGGGGCTTGGCATGCAGTTCAAGCTGGACTTTTAGAGACAGTCGTCACGAGCGTCTTTTCGGTTATCTCCGCGTCGAACATCGCCTTTTATTTCGGTCGCGCTAGCCGCTCACAGCTCTGCTGTGTTACGGATAGCGATAGTGATTTCGATGAAATGAATTTTGTGTAACTCATTGCTGTCTTCATCCGTAGCTTCCTTCGTCGCAACGGATAAAGCGAGTACCAGAAGAGTACACTCCCTGCATAAAAGGCTCGTTCTCCTTGATATAACACGAAAATCCATCTCGTGGCGACAGTCTCTAGAGCAGATTAGCTTTGAAATTCTACAAATTTCAAAGTGAAATTGCTCTGGGGAAGCGCCGAAGGGCCATGCAACAGGCTCCTTTTTATTCGGATTTGCTTTTGCGGGGCGTCCATGGAACCACTGGAAGCCAAAAGCTATCTCGCGCCCTATGATCCGGCCGCCAGGCCGGTAGTCTGGTTTAATGACGACTTCCCACCCGATACCTGGAGCAAGCCCCATGTGCATCCCTGGGGCGAGCTGGCCTACACCGGGCACGGCTGCATGGTCATGTGCACGGAGCAGGGCAACTGGCTGGCCCCGCCCCAGCGGGCCGTCTGGGTGCCCGCCGGTTGCCGTCATGAATGGTATGTGCCTTGCGAAGCCAGGGATTGCAGCCTCTGGATCGACCAGCGCGTTCTGCTGGGGGTGGAGCGTTTCGCCCGCTGCCACGTGATGGAGATCACGCCCCTGGTGCGCGAATTGCTGCTGCATCTCACGCCGCAGCCCTATTCCTACGGTGCGGATGCCCGGGGCCGTCTGGTGGCCGTGCTGCTGGACCTGCTTCTGGAATCGCCGGAAGAGGCGCAGCTGCTGGCCATGCCCAGCGACCACCGCCTGGTGGAGCTGTGCACGGCCCTGCTCACCACGCCCGGCGTGTCCACTTCCCTGGCCCAGTGGGCCGAGCGTCTGGGCATGTCCGAGCGCAATCTGGCCCGGCTTTTCCGCCGGGAGACCGGCACTTCCTTCCGCACCTGGCGGCAGCGCCAGCGCATGCAGGCCGCCTACAGCCGTCTGAAACAGGGCGAGAGCGTCACCTCCGTGGCCCTGGACAGCGGCTATTCCTCGATTTCAGCCTTTATCGCCACCTTCAAGCAGGCCTTCGGGCGCACGCCGGGCTGCGTTTTCCGGGCGCGCGGCGACAATTAAAGCATCCAGCACTTGAAATGCTTCAACTGCCTTAAGCCTGAACGCGTGGCTCCTCCCTCCATGCCTTCGCATGCGTCAGTCGTTTTTTTATGGCCTTTTTTGTCCGATTGCCGACAGATTTTGTCAGATTTCCGCAAGCAGTCTGTGCGCGAAAGACGCTATCTGAGAATTGAGGAAAAGAATCAGCCGGACTTCCCGGAGCGGATGCGTTTTGAAATCGCGGCCATGTGAACATGCTCCGGTTCCAGCCCAATGAGCAAGCCATGTCAGGATAACACGTTCTAGTAACAGACCAGTATCCACGCGGAGGGTACGCCATGTCGGACATCAGGATCAAAAATTTCATCAACGGCGAATGGCAGGAAGAGGCTGGCGGCAAGCGCGTGCCGCTCTACAACCCCTCCACCGGCGAGGAAATCGGCAGCGTGCCCATTTCCGGCCCGGCCACGGCTGAGGCGGCCATCGCCACGGCCCATGCGGCCTACAGGCCCTGGCGCAATCTCTCCATCGGCAAGCGCATGGCCTATATCTATAAAATCCATGACTGCATGGTGCGGGACCTGGAAAAACTGGCCCAGGCCATTGCGCTGGACCAGGCCAAGCATATTTCCGAAGCGCGCGGCGAAGTGCAGCGGGTGATTGAGATTCTGGAATCCGCCGCAGCCACGCCGTCCACGATCCAGGGCGACACCTTGGATTACATCTCCACCAATATCTCGGCCAAGGTGGTACGCCAGCCCCTGGGCGTGTTCGGCGGGGTGGCTCCCTTCAACTTCCCGGCCCTGGTCTTCGGCTGGTTCATTCCCTACGCCATCGCCGTGGGCAATACCTTCATCTTCAAACCCTCCACCCAGTCACCCTATTTCATGCAGCTCATCTGCGAGATCTTCATGGAAATCGGGCTGCCCGCGGGCGTGGTCAACGTGGTGCACGGCAACCGCGACATTCCCGGTTCCTGGTATGAGGACCCGCGCATGGCGGGCGTCTGCCTGGTGGGCTCCACGCCCACGGCCAAAGCCATGGCCGCGGGCTGCGCCAAGGGGGCCAAGCGTTCCATGCTGCTGGGCGGGGCCAAGAACCTGCTTCTGGTCATGGAAGACAGCAATATGGACGTCTTCATCAACAACTTCCTCAATTCCTGCTACGGCTCCGCCGGGCAGCGCTGTTTGGCCGGGTCCATCGTGGCCGCCGTGCCGGAAGTTTACGAGGAAGTGCTGGAGCGCATGATTGAGGCCTCCAAGACCGTCAAGGTGGGCGACGCCTTTGACCCCGACGTCTACATGGGGCCGCTGATTTCCCGCAAGGCCGCGGACAATGTACTCAATTACGTGGATATCGCCCTCAGGCACGGCCAGGGCTGCAAGCTGGTTCTGGATCGCCGCCGGGTGGACCTGCCGGAAAAGAACAAGAACGGTTTCTTTGTCGGCCCCTGCATCATCCGCGACGTGACGCCCTGCAACCCCCTGTTCACCACCGAGGTGTTCGGTCCTCTGGTGGCCACCATCAAGGTGGCGGACATTCACGACGCCATCGAGCTGGTCAACAGTTCGGAATACGGCAACGGGGCCTGCATTTTCACCCAGAACATGCATTACGCGGAAGTGTTCAGCCGCGATACGGATGTGGGCATGGTGGGCGTCAACGTGGGCATCTGCGCGCCGCATCCCTATGTGCCCTTCGGCGGCATCAAGGGCTCCCTGCTCGGCACGGACAAGGTGCAGGGCAAGGGCGGCATAGACTTCTTCACCCAGCACAAGGTCACCACGACGCGCACCTATGATCCCAAGGGCAAGGCCGGTCAGGCCGCCCCGGTCGCGCCGCGCGTGCGCTCCTGCGTGGCTTCGTAGCGCATCAGGCTTCGCGGGGCGCGGCATGCCCGCGTCCCGCCCCGACACCCTCTCACCCTGGAGGCATGAGGATGAAACTGCGCAATCTTTTGGGTCCGGCTCTCGCGGCCGTGCTTTTCCTGGCCGCCGCGCCCGTGCTGCAGGCCAAGGAATTGGTCAGGGTTCCCATGGGCTGGATGAACGAAAACGAAACCTTCGCCGCCTGGCTGGCCCATGAGCGCGGCTGGGACAAGGAAGAAGGCCTGGATTTCGAAGTCAATTATTTCAATTCCGGTATGGACATCGTCAACGCCACGCCCTCCGGTTCCTGGGTGGTGGCGGGCAACGGCGCGGTGCCCGGCGTCTGGGGCGGCCTGCGCTACGACACCTATGTGATCGCCATCGGCAATGACGAATCCTACACCAACGGCGTGCTGGTCCGCCCGGACAGCCCCATCGCCAAGGTCAAGGGCTGGAACAAGGACTTCCCCGACGTATTGGGCAGCCCGGAAACCGTGCGCGGCAAGACCTTCCTCTGCACCACCATGTCCTCGCCGCACATGGCCCTTTCCTCCTGGCTCAAGGTGCTGGGCCTCACGGACAAGGACGTGGTCATCAAGAACATGGATCAGCCCCAGGCCCTGGGCGCGTTTGAAAACGGCACCGGCGACGGCGTGGCCCTTTGGGCGCCGCACCTCTACGTAGGCGAAGCCAAGGGCTGGAGGCTGGCGGGCAACATCAAAAATTGCGGCCAGACCCTGCCCATTGTGATCCAGGCAGACAAGAAGTATGCCGACGCCCATCCGGAAGTCATCACCGGCTTCCTGCGCGCCTATATGCGCGGCATCCATATGCTCAAGAACGAGCCCGCCGAATCCCTGGTGCCCCTGTACCGCCGTTTCTTCATGGACTGGGCGGGCCAGCAGTACACCCCGGAAGTGGCTCTCAAGGATATCAAAACCCACCCTGTCTTCAACTATGAGGAGCAGCTCAGGCTGCTGGACAATTCCAAGGGCATGAGCGAGGCGCAGCAGTGGCAGCGGTATCTGGCCGCCTTCTTTACCCAGTTGGGCCGCCTCACCCCTGAGGAATATGAAAGGGTCAAGAACGCCGACTACGTGACCGACAAGTTCATGAAGATGGTCAAGACGCCCATTCCGCCGTATACCAAGTAGCCTTGCGGGCGCTGTCCTCGCTTGAACGGCGGTGAACCCGGCCCCGCGCGCTCTGGGCGCGCGGGGCCTTTTACATAAAGGGCTTTAGCCAGTTGAGCGAGCGTTTGCGAGCGAAACAGAAATCCACC
>OMGS01000498.1_pt1 | contig 22176 bp, 22 predicted proteins | sample 1646081 | NCBI WGS metagenome assembly OMGS01 (sample SAMN05578591, study PRJEB25193) | human gut metagenome | biome: Human Microbiome; feature: human-associated habitat; material: feces | host: Homo sapiens | place: USA:Birmingham | reverse complement strand
ACGGGCCGCCCGTCGGGTCGGTCTTCGCGGCGCGCCGCACCGTGTTCGGCGTTAGAACAATTTCAAAGTAAAATTGCTCCAAGATATTCACTCCGCCATGGCAGTCATGAACAGAACCACCCGCCCTTTGCTTCCGCCGTTGGCGGCGTTTCTGCTGGCCGCGCTCTGCCTCCTGTCGCCCCGCCCGGTGGACGCCCTCTCCGTTTCCAAAAGCCTGCCCCTGTATGCGCGGGATATGGAATTTTACTACCAGAACAAACGCCCCGAAGTGCTGCCCGGCATTCTGCGTTCTTTTGACGGCCAGGGCGTCCTGGCTCAGGGTGAAAAACGGCTGATGGTGGCCGCTTTCCTGGCCGAGGTCCTGCGCGACGACCCTTCCGCGCGCTCCTTGCTTCTGCCGCCGCAGGCCGGGCTGAGCCAAGACGGCAGGCGTACCCTGGCCTGGGTGGCGCATCTGGCCGGGATGCCCGACGAAACGGCCCTGCTGGGCGAACTGCTCAGCCCGGATGACGCCCCGCTGCTGGCCCAGATCCAAAGCAGCCCCGCGTCGCTGGCCCGCTGGGACATCTATGCCGAGAAATCGGTCCTGCAAATGTACTGGGCGGCCTTTCTGGCTTCGGGCAAGGTCGGTTATCTGGACGCCATCATCAATGCCGCCCTGCGCTATGCCCGGCTCAATGCCGGGGGGCGCCAGAACGAAGCGTCCTTTCCGGTCTGCGCGGCGGCGGCCGCCTCGCTCTACGAACTGGCCCCGCGCCATGCCTTGGTGCGCTCTCGTCTGGAGCAGGCCCTTCAGGGGCGGACCGGACCGGAGGCAGACACCCTGCGGATTATTCTGCGCCAACAGCGGCCCGCCGGTTCCTGACGCGATTCCCTTTTGCGCCGTTGCTCCTTCCCAGCCGGGACTTATATGGAGGGGAAGGAGTTTCGCCATGACCTCACTGAAAAGCATGGAAGCGCGCCTGCAGGCGCAGTCCGCGCTCCATTTTCTTCCTTATATAGGCCCGGAATACGGCGTTGCCGCGCCACGGATCGCCATGCTGGGCGAAGCGGCGCACGGCCCGGCCCCGGCTGGGCAGAACCGGAGCTTCGTCCGTTCCGTGGTGCGCACCGCTTTGGACGAGATCGCCAAGGGCATGAAGGGCGACCACTGGATCCGCTATATCCGCAATATTGAAGCCATGCTCGGCGGCCGGGAATACGGCGCGCCGGAACACTGTTGGCAGAAGCTGGCCTATGCCGTCTTTTTTCAAAGGATCAAGACCAATCCCGGCGACGGGCACACGCCGGAGGACATCCGCCGGGGCCGGGAGGCCTTTTCCGCCCTTCTGGATATCCTTGCGCCCGATTATCTCATCGTCTGGGGCCAGACTTTGCTGAAGAACGGCTGGCTGCCTCAGGAAGGACTGACCACGCTGGAAGTCTCCCTGCCGCTCTACGTCTACGCCGACCATCCGCATACCCTGATCTGGCAGTGCCATCATCCGTCCCGCGATTTCAGCTATCGGAACGAACACACGCGCTGGCTGGCCGTGCAAAAGACGGCGGCAGCCCGTGACGGGGCGTCTTAAACCTCAAAACGCTTGGGACAGGCCAGACAGGAGGCGTCCGGCGCGTTGTGCGCCAGCGCGGCGCGGAACCCGCCGAACGCTTCGCTGTTCCACACCGCCCAGGGATCGTCGTCAAGAACGTTGCCGAAGACCCGACGGCGCGGCTCGTCCCGGTCAGCGGGCACATTGAGGTAGACGCAGGGCGAAAGCGCGCCGTCGGCATCCACGTACAGGCTGCGGGCCACGTTTTCGCGGCATCCTCCGGCGTCCGCCAAAGGGCGGGGGCCCGGCAGGGCGTAATGGATTTCCCTCCCGTCCTCCTCGGCCTGCGCGGCGGCGCGCTCCAGCACGGCACGGGCGCGGGCGATCTTGTCCGTCTCTTCCGAAGCGAAGGCCAGGGCGGCCTGTTCCGGCGCGGCGATATAGTCCAGCGTACTGATCACGGCCGTGCGCACGTCCAATTCGGCCATCAGCCGAGGCAGCCCGGCTGCGGCGTCTATTCTGTCGGCCAGCAGCAGATAGGCCAGATGGACTTCCAGGGCCGTCTCCTTCCGCGCGTCCGAAGCATGCTGAGCGGCCCGGACCAGGCGGACGGCCTCGCAGACCCGCTCAAAGGGCACGCCGGACCGCGCCGCATTGGAGGCCGCGTCCGTGCCCGCCAGAGAAAAAGCCAGCATGTCCATGCCGCTTTGCACAATGCGCGCGGCCAGGTCCGCATCCATGCATAGGCCGCAGGAGGTGCTGGACACCTGACAGCCCGCCTTGCGGGCCAAGGCCGCGAAATCAAAAAAGCGCGGGTGCAGCAGGGGTTCCCCCCAGCCCTGGAGATGCGCCCGGCCAGAGCGGCGCAGCAAGGGCCAAAGGGCCGCGAAAACAGCATCCGGCATGTGGCGCGACCGCCAGAAGGCGGCCTGGGTGGTATGCGGACAATAGACGCAGCGCCCGGCGCAGCAGGAGGTCACTTCCACCTGCACGCAGTCCAGAGGACGACGCTCGCCCAGCAGCAATTCCCGCAGGCGTTCGCCCAGACCGGGCGCGCGGAAGGCCGGATTTCGCAACGGATCATTCCCGATCATGACAAGCCCTCCGTAATCAGCGTCCCAGCAGGCGCGCCAGCCAGCTCTTTTTTGCCGCCCGCACGGACCAGCCGGTTTCCACACAGGGCAGAAAAAGGCTTGCCCCCCACTTTTTCTTGAAAAAAGCCACGCCCGGATGAATGCCCAGGCCCAGATTGAGCAGGCCGTGCCCGCGCGCTTCCGCTTCGGCCGCCAGGGCCGCCAACAGCGCGTCCGCCGTGCCCGGCGGCGCGTCCGGACAGCGAAAGGCGAACATGTAAAACGCGGTGGAAAAGGACGAGTAATCGCCGATGGCACATCCGGCCAAGCCGCCGTCCCGGCAGCGGGCGGAAAACAGACGGGCCTGCGGCGCGGCGGCCAGGTACGCTTCCAGATGCCGGAAAATATGCACGCTGCCCGGCTCCAGAGCACGGGCGCGGCAGAAATCTTCCACCAGGGCCGCGTGCTCCGCTGTCCAGCAGTCCGGGCCGCCGCTCTGCTCCACCGTGATGTCCCGCGCGGCCCGGCGCAGCATGTTCCGCAGCTTCAGGCCCACAGGGGGCACAGGCAGGGGCAGGGACCAGTAGGCGTCTTCCCGGCTCTCGGCCCCGGACGGCGCGGCGGCCGGGCGCGCGGCGGCCAGAACCGTAATTCGGGACAGATCGGGCACGGTCAGGGCTTCACGCACGGCCGCGTCCACGGCCGCCGTATCGCGCGGGTCATGCAGCGGGTAGCCCACAAGCACCACCTCGCCTTCGCCCGTGTGCCCCACACAGCCGCCGAACAGGCGGGGCCGCAGACCGGACACGGCCCCCACATAGGGCAGAAGCTGTTCCGGCGTCACGGCCTGCGCCGTCACGCGGGCCAGACCGCCGGACAGCCCACCGTACAGGCCGCGCGCCGGATTTTTTGCGTCCCCGAACGGCGTCACCAGCGCACCTCCGCGTCTCCGCGCCAAAGCGCGCGCAGTTTGTGCCCAAGGCCGGGCAGGCAACGGCGCACCCGGAAGCCGTCTTCCGCCAGCATGCGGCGCAGATTGACCAGATGAGCCGCGCCCACGAAAACCACGCACCGGCCTTCTTCCAGATATGGCCGCATGCGCTCCCGGAAGCGTTGATCGCGGACATTGACCACATATTCCGTGCGGGTGGGAAATTCCGCGCTGGAACCCATCATCCGCTCAAGATCCCCGGCCAGATAGGCGCGCATGTTCCGGCGGGACTGGGCCTTCCAGCCTTCGCAGGCCCGGAAAAAACGTAACACCCGCTCCACGGGCACCGACTCCAGCGAGGCCAGCTGTTCTTCCAGATTTTCCATGCCGATCACGTTCTTGCCCATATCGTGGGCGATGCGCCAAGCCTCCATATCCACGGAACCGCACCAGCCCTGCCGCTCCAGAAAGGCGGTCCAGAGAGAGAAAAAGGCGCACCAGGGCCGGGCATGGCGCAACAGCCAGCGCACGTCCGCCTTGCGCGCGGCTTCCATGCCCAGCCAGCGGACCAGCGGGCCCTCCGGGCCGCGCACCACCCGTTCCAGGCGACGGATTTCCTCCTCGGCGAGCATTTCCAGCAGCGCTTTGTGCTCCGGCGGCAACCGTTTGCCCGCCTGGTCCACGGCGGCCAGGGCGTCCTCGTCCAGCGGGCCTTCGAACAGCACGTTGTCCACCTTGCGGAACAAGCGGATAAAGGACGTCTCAAAGGAATAGCAGAAGAAGTGGGCCGTGCCGCCAAGCCAGGACACTCTGCCGTTTTTTTCCACTTCCCAGAGCATGGCAAAGGGACGCTGGTCGGGCCGCGCGTTCTCCGGCGACGGCAGTGACGGCGAGGGTGCGGCAGCGGCGCGCAGCAGGGCCAGGGTCAATGCGCGGGCCGTATCGTTGCGCGCGGCACGCGGTTTTTCCTCCCAGGCGGCCATGACATAGGGCAGATAGGGCCTGCCGCCCCATTTGCGCTTGAAGCGCAAAATACCTTCATTGACGCCCAGGCCCAGGTGCACGTAGCGCTTGCCCGCCCGGCGGGTCTTTTCCAGCATGGCCGCGAACAGCAGGTCCGCCGCGTGGGGCGTATACTGCGCGCGGGAATGCGCGCCGAGCACATAGGAGCAGAATTTTTCCGGCGCGTCGTCCAGCAGCAGGCAGGCGGCAAGGCGGCCATCCTGATCCCAGGCGTTGAGCAGGCACAGCGCGCCGTCCGCTTCAGCCAGAGCCTCGGGAGTACGGGCGTACAGTTCGCGTACATGCGGGGCCAGCGGCCTGGCCTCTTTCCGGTCCGCGCGCCCCATAAACTCCGCCCAGAGCCGCCGATGGGCCGGAGTGAACTCGCGGCCCTCCTCCACCCGCAGCGCGGCAGCCGCGCGGCGCAACACGCCGCGCAGCCGGGCCGGGGGCTCGGCCCGCGCCGAAAGCAGATAATAACGGTCGCGATCGACAATATGAGGATGCAGACGCGGCGGCAGATCCGGACCCACGGCCCAGCAGCTCACGGCCCCGCTTTTCTCCAGGGCTTCGTCCAGGGCCGCCTCAAAGGCCGTGTGGCTGTATTTGCCGCGCAGGGGATAGGCCACGGCCATGAGCCAGTCCTCGGCGGCCCAAAAAAGATACGGCCCCACACGAAAGGGCGCACCCCGCGACATGGCCCGCATGAGCGGCAGAGAATGCTCCGGCACGCGGGCCAGGGCGTTGATACGGGCAAGAAATTCGGTTTCCATACAGTTACAAAAAATGTTTTCCCAAGCTCTGTTTCAGGCGTTGCCTCTCCGTTTTGCCTCTCCCAAGAGGCATTTTGTCTTTTGGCAAGGAAAGGAGCGTGCGCGGGCCAGGGATAGTACTCTTATGTACAGCCCTGGCCCGCGCACGCTCCTTTGACGCAGTCCAAGGGGCAAAAGGCGCTTGGGAGAGGCAAAACCTAGTGGGCGGTGCCCCAATCATGCCCCACCCCCCAATCCACCACCAGAGGCACGGAAAGCGTCTCGCCGCCCGGAGCCACCGAGCTCATCAGGGCGGCCACCCGCGCACCGGCCGCTTCGGCCGTGGCTTCGGGCGTTTCCAGCAACAGTTCGTCATGCACCTGCAAGAGAAGGCGGGCGTCCATGCGCCGCAGTTCCGCGTCATGGGCCACGGCCAGCATGGCCAGCTTGATGATGTCCGCGGCCGAGCCCTGGATGACCGTATTAATGGCCTGCCGCCGGGCCAGGGCAAAGGCCTGGCCGTTGGCCGAAAGAATGTCGGGCAACAGACGGCGGCGGCCGCCCAGGGTGGTCACGTAGCCCTGGCGTTTGGCCGTGGCCTCCACGTTCTCGTAAAAAGCCTTGAGGCCCGTGAGCCGTTCAAAATAGCGGGTAATAAACTCCTTGGCCTCGGCGGTGCTGATCTTGAGTTCCTGGCCCAGCTTTTGCGCGCCCATGCCGTAGATCAGGCCGAAATTGATGGTCTTGGCATTGCGGCGCTGGTCCGGGCTGACCTCACCGGCCTGCAGGTCATAGATCAGGGCTGCGGTGCGGGCGTGAATGTCCTCGCCCTGGCGGAAGGCGTCCAGCAGGGCCGCGTCCTGGGACATATGGGCCAGCACGCGCAGTTCCACCTGGGAATAGTCGGCGGAAACCAGGGTGCGCCCCGGCCCGGCGATGAAGCAGGCCCGCATGCGCTTGCCCAGCGGGCCGCGCACGGGAATATTCTGCAAGTTGGGATTACTGGAAGACAGCCGCCCGGTGGCCGTGGCCTTCTGATTGAAGGTGGTATGGATACGCCCCTGCCCGTCCACCAGGCGCGGCAGCGGGTCCAGATAGGTGGAGCGCATCTTCTCCAGTTTGCGGAATTGCAGAATACTGTCCACCACAGCGTGGCGTCCGGCCAGTTTTTCCAAAGTCTGCTGGCTGGTGGAAGCCTGCCCGCCCTTGGTTTTGCGCGGCGAGGGCAGATTCAGGGTCTTGAAGAGCACATCGCCCAGCTGCTGGGCCGAACGGATGTTGAAGGTCGTTCCCGCCGCCGCGTAGACCTCGGCGGTGAGGCGGTCCAGCTCTTGCTGTACGTCGGAGAGAAAGGCCTGGAACGCGGCGGCGTCGATAGCCACGCCGCGCCCTTCCATTTCGGCCAGCACCGGAGTAAGAGGCAGTTCCAGCGTATTGTAAAGCTCGCGCAGCCCGTCGCGGACCAAACGATCCTCCAGGGCTTCGGCCATGGCCAGAGCCAGCCGGGCCGGACCCCCGCCCTCGGGTTTCAGAGCCGCCCCCCAGCGCGCGGCCAAGCGGGGCCAGCCGTAATCGCTTTCCTCGGGATTGAGCAGATAGGCGGCCAGGCCCAGGTCGAAACAGCGCGGCGGCGTTTCGCCCAGAGGCAGATTGCGCCAACAGGGCGCGGCGGTCAGCAGGGCCTTGAGATCGGCCACCACCAGCCGCCGAGCCGACTGCAGCCAGGCGCAGAGCATGTCCATGCGCCCGGTCCAGCAGTATTCCGCAGGCTCCATCGTCTCGGACAGCGGATCGCCCACAGCCAGATGCGGCGGCTGCTTGGGACCCTGCGGCCAGATCAGGGCCACATGGCGGCCCGCGCAGTCCGGCAGGGCGGCGACATCCGAAAGTTCCGGGGCCAGAGGTTCTTCAACGGCATCCAGCAGGCTCATCTGCGCGCCCGTGCGGGTCTGGGACCGCGAGGCGCCGCCGGATGACGCCGCAGCGAACGAAACGCTTTGCGCACCGGCTTTCTGCGCGGCGGCCCCCTCGGCTCCGGACGCGGCATCCTCTGTCCGCGCGCCCGGACGCGGCGGCGCGGCCGCATCCTCATCGCTCTGGCGGCGCAGCAGCGAGGCCATTTCCCGGCGCAGGGCAAAGAGTTCGAATTCCTCGGCCAGAGCCCGGCATTCCGGCACATTCAGCGGCCGCACGGCCATGTCGTCCAGGGTCAGGCTTTCGCAGGCCTTGAGCGACAAGGTGGTCAGCTCCCGCCAGATGAACATATCCTCCAGATGGCCGCGCATCTTGTCCTGGATTTTGGGCGGCAGCAGGACGAAATGATCCCGGATGTCCTCCAGGCTGGGACAGATCTCGAAAATCTGGCGCGCGGTCTTGGGGCCGATGCCCGGCACGCCGGGAATATTGTCGCTGGCGTCGCCCACCAAGGCCTGCACGTCGGGCCACTGGGCCGGGCTCACCCCGCTCTCGGCCCGGAATTCGGCTTCGTTGAGAAGTTTTTCCTCGCGCGCCGCCGGATCCCACATATAGACGTTGGGGCCCAGGCATTGTTTCAGATCCTTGTCGCCGCTGACGATGACCACCGGGCGCTCGGAAGAAAAACGGGCCGCCAGGGAGGCGATGCAGTCATCGGCCTCGCAGCCCTCCGAGACTTCCAGCTTGAGGCCCAGGGCATGCACCATGCGCAGGATGGGCTCGATCTGCCGGGCCAGATCCTCGGGCATGGCGTCGCGGTTGGCCTTGTACAGCGGAAAGATATCGTGGCGAAAATTTTTGCCCTTGCCGTCTTTGACGAAGACGAAATGCCGGGGCCGCTCCTCGCGCAGGATGCGCAACAGCACGCGGGTCACCACCACCAGGGCGTTGGTGGGGAAACCGTCGGAGCGCTGCATATTTTTATTGGCGAAAAAGCCGCGATAAATGAAGGCGGAACCGTCCATCAGAAATATGGGATCAGAGGCTAGGCCCAGGCGTTCTTTCAGTGACATGGCAGTAGGGGTTGAGGGTTGCGCGGCCCGGTCGGCGTCGCCGCTTGCGGAGAAGACATGCTGCGGGTATAGTATAGGGATGGAAACAAGTCCGCAAGTGACAGCTTCGGCCCAGGGGCCGCTCTGGCTCGTAAGCGTGGGCGGCCGCTGGAATATGGAAGAGCCGTGGCCCGAGGAAGCCGACGCTGCCCTGGCCGGCATTGCGGACCAGCGCGTGCGCGAATTGCGCCTGGAAGCAAATGGTCTGGGCCGGTGGGACACCAGTCTGCTGGTCTTTCTGGTGCAGATGGTCAAGGCCGCGCGCGCCCGCAAGCTGGATGTGGATCTGGCTCTGCCCGAAGGACTGGAACGCCTGCTGCACATGGCCTTCGCCGTTCCCGCGCAGGAAGGCGCGGCCCGCAAAAAAAGCGACGCGACGTTTTTGTCCGGCCTGGGGGACGCGGCCCTGAGCCTGCCGCCCACGGTCGGGGACTTTCTCAGTTTTTGCGGCGAGGTGACGCTCTCCATCTGGCGGCTTTTTCTGGGCCGGTCCAAGATGCGCAGCCAGGATTTCGTGGCCGCCATGTATGAATGCGGGGTGCAGGCCCTGCCCATCATCTCCGTCACCAGCATGCTTTTCGGCCTGATCCTGGCCTTTGTGGGCGCGGTGCAGCTGACCCAGTTCGGCGCGCAGATCTATGTGGCGGGCCTGGTGGGCATCGGCATGCTGCGGGTCATGGGCGCGGTGATGGTGGGCGTGGTCATGTCGGGCCGGGTGGGCGCGGCCTACGCCGCCCTTATCGGCACCATGCAGGTCAACGAAGAGGTGGACGCCCTGGCGACTCTGGGCATCTCGCCCGTGGACTTTCTGGTGCTGCCGCGCGTACTGGCGCTCACGGCCATGGTGCCCCTGCTGACGCTCTACGCCGACCTCATGGGCGTGCTGGGCGGCTATCTGGTGGGTGTCATGATGCTGGACCTCAATCCCATGGAATACATCAACGCCACCACCCAGATGGTGCCCTTCAAGCATGTGCTCATCGGTCTGGTTTACGGTACGATTTTCGGGGTGGTCATTGCCGTGGCCGGTTGTTACCAGGGCATGCGCTGCGGCCGCAGCGCCCAGGCCGTGGGACAGGCCACCACCACGGCGGTGGTCCATTCCATTGTGGGCATCATCGTGGCCACGGCCGCCATCACCGTCATCTGCAACGTACTGGGCGTCTGACATGAGCATGGGCAAAGACAACACCCAAACGGCGGGCGGCACCGGGCCGGGCGAACGCGAGATCCGGGTCAGCGTGCGCGGCCTGCAAGTGGGCTACGGCTCCTTTGTGCTCATGCGCAATGTGGAATTCGACGTGCGCGCCGGAGACGTTTTTTTCATTATGGGCGGTTCGGGATGCGGCAAAAGCACGTTGCTGCGGGTGCTCATGGGGCTCAAGCCCCCCCAGGCCGGGCAAGTGCTTTACGGGGGCACGGATTTCTGGGGCGGCGGCGAGGAAGTGCGCCGGAAAATCATGCGCCACGCGGGCGTGCTCTTCCAAGGCGGGGCGTTATGGAGCTCCATGACTCTGGCCGAAAACGTGGGCCTGCCCCTGCAACAGTATACGGATCTGGACGACGAGGAAATCCGCGAACAGGCCTCGCTCAAGCTGGCCCTGGCCGGGCTGGCCGGATTTGAGGATTATTATCCCTCGGAAATCAGCGGCGGCATGCGCAAGCGCGCCGGTCTGGCCCGCGCCCTGGCCCTGGATCCCCAGATCCTCTTCCTGGACGAGCCCTCGGCCGGTCTGGACCCGGTCAGCTCCCACCTGCTGGACGAGCTGATTCTGGAATTGCGGGACACGCTGGGCACCACCTTTGTGATCGTCTCTCACGAACTGGCCAGCATTTTCGCCATTGCCAGTAACAGCATTTTTCTGGACGCGCAGACCCGTTCTGTCACAGCCAGGGGCAATCCCAACGAGTTGGTGCGCGATCCCCATACCGAGAAGCGCGCCCTGCTCTTCCTGACCAGAGGCGGCGAACGCCGCGGAGAGGACTCCGCCCGTGACGACGCCGGGGCAGCCACGCCCGACAAGGATACGTCAGAATGACTTCACAAGCATACAAAACTATGGTGGGCGCCTTTGTGCTCGGCGGCATCGGTCTCTTTGCCCTGGGCCTGGTTCTGCTGGCCGGGAACCGCCTGTTCAGCAACGACCTCGAGTACGTGCTCTATTTTGACGGCTCGGTGAGCGGCCTTTCCATCGGCGCGCCCGTGGTCTTCCGCGGCGTGCCCATGGGCAGCGTTACCCAGATCAGCCTGGTAGCCAACTCGCGCGATTCCAACGTGACCATCCCGGTGCACATCCGCATTGACGAAAAAAGCATTGTGCGCGCCGGGGGCAGAGGCATCTCCGAGGCCTTTCAGCAGGAGATCGTCCGCCGCATGGTCCAGCGCGGCCTGCGCGCCCGGCTGCAACTGCAAAGCCTGATCACCGGCCAATACCGCATCGAGCTGGATTTCCACCCGGACACCCCGGCCAATTTCCGCTCCTCCACGCCGGATCTGGAAATTCCCACCATTCCCTCGCCCATTGATACGCTCCAGCGCACCCTGGCCAAATTGCCTCTGGAACAGATGGTCCATTCGCTGGATTCCATTCTGGAAGATCTGGCCCAGGCCCTGGCCGACGGCAAGCTCAAGGAAGGCATCGCCTCCTTTGCCGGCACCTTTGCCGAGGCGCAGCGGATGCTCAAGGACAGCCCCCTGCGCAATGCGGCGGACAGCGCCCTGCAGCAGATCGACGGCGCGGCCCGTGCCGTGCGCCAGGAGCTGCCCGGCGCGCTGGTGGCCTTCCGCGAGGCCATGACCAACATGGCCCAGGCCGCCGAACAGCTGCGCAGGGTTTCGGGTTCGGCCCAGGATGTGCTGGGACGCGACTCGCCCGCCATGAACGATCTGCGCCGCCTGCTCAAGGAAAGCACCGCAGCGGCCCGTGCGCTGCGCGATCTCGCGGACCTGCTTGAACGCAACCCGGAAGCCCTGCTCAAGGGCAGAAAAGGAACACGCTGATGTCACGCCATATCTTTCTTCTGGCCGCGCTGCTGACCCTGCTGACCGCCTGCGGCCGCAGCACGCCCACCAACTACTATCTGCTGGAAAGTTCGCTGGGACCGGTGCAGGCCGACGGCCTGCCCGCCAAAAGCCTGCGCGTGGCCCAGGTCAGCGTGCCCGAGTATCTGGACCGCAGCGGCATTGTCAGCCGCGTGGACGGCCAGACCCAGCTGATCGTGGCCCAGTTCCACGCCTGGGCCGAACCCGTCAGCAACGGCGTGCGCCGCGTCACCCAGGAAGTGCTGACCCCGCCGCTGCTGGCCGGGGGCATCAATGTGCTGCCCTCCGGCGACGAAAGCAGCGGCGATTTCACCCTTTTGCTGGACGTCCAGCGCCTGGACGGCAATTTTGACGACAAGGCCGTGCTGGAGACGCGCTGGACGCTTCGGGACAGGGACAACGCCATCCTCGGCCGCGGCATCTACGCCTCCGAGGAGATGGTGCGGGGCAAAACCTACGACCTGCTGGTGGGCGCGGAAAGCCGTCTGGTGCGTCGCATGGCGGACTATCTGGCCGAAAAGCTGCCGCCGCTGATGCGCGGAAAAAAATCATGAGCAGCCTTGCTTCCGACGCCGTTCCCGCGCCCAGCCGCGTGCTGATCGTGGACGACGCGCCGGAAAACCTGCGCATTCTGAGCGAAAGCCTGCGCGGGGACTATACCATCATGTTCGCCAAAAACGGCCGGGACGCCCTGCGCCTGGCCGGCGGCGAACCCGCGCCGGACATTATTCTGCTGGACGTGATCATGCCCGGCATGAACGGCTATGACGTCTGCCGCCAGCTCAAGGAATTGCCGCGCACCCGCGACATCCCGGTCATGTTCATCACGGCCCAGAACGAAGAGGCCGACGAGGCCGAGGGCCTTTCCCTGGGCGCGCAGGATTATATCAAAAAGCCCTTCCAGGCCTCGCTGGTGCGTAACCGCGTGGCCAACCAGCTCGAATTCAAACGCTACCGCGACCACCTCAAGGAACTGGTGGACGAGCGCACCCGGCAGTTGGCCCTGACCCAGGAAGCCACCATTCACGCCATGGCCAGCCTGGCCGAATGGCGCGACCCGGAAACCGGCGCTCACATCAAACGCACCCAGAATTACGTCCGGGCCCTGGCCGAACATATGGCTACCCTGCCCCAATACGTAGACCGTCTTGATGCGGACGCCATTTCCTGGCTCTATCTGTCCGCGCCCCTGCACGACGTGGGCAAGGTGGCCATTGCCGACGCCGTGCTGCAAAAGCCGGGTCCCCTCACGGACGAGGAGTACGAGGCCATGAAGGAGCATACCGTGCGCGGACGCGCGGTGCTGGCTTCGGCCGAACAGGTGCTGGGCGGTAATTCCTTTTTGCGGGTCGCCAGCGACATTGCCTATTGCCATCACGAACGCTGGGACGGCAAGGGCTACCCGCGCGGGCTCAAAGGCGATGAAATTCCCCTTTCGGCCCGGCTGATGAGCGTGGCCGACGTCTACGACGCCCTGCGCAGTCAGCGCGTCTACAAACCGCCCATGAATCATGAGATGGCCGCTAAAATCATCCTGGCCGGACGCGGCACGCAGTTCGCTCCGGATGTGGTGGACGCCTTCGCGGCCATCCAGGACCGGTTCCGGGACATTGCGGAGCGCTATTCCGATCAGGATGACGCAGGCAAGCGCGTCGACGTCCCCGCGTAAGAAAAAATAGTCATGGCTTGAGCCGTTGCCGTTCGCTTCAATGTGGATATAACGACGCTGGAAAAGTTGATGAACAGGGCGTTCATCGGCTTTTCCAGCTTGTTTTTCAAGAGGAGAACAAAATGCTGAGACAGGCAGTCGCCGCGGATCTGGATCATATAGAAGAAGGATACCAAGAGCATTTTTTACATGAAAGAGAACACGGCGCATTTACCGTCTTTCAAGAGGGTGTTTACCCAACGCGAGAAGATGCAAAGAGAGCTTTGCTGGCTGGGGCCTTATTTGTATACGAAGAGGATAGTACTCCGGCGGGCAGCATCATTGTTGATATGCGGCAGCCGGATGAATATGGGAAAATAGACTGGCCGAGTCAGGCGGCAGCCGAAAAAGTGATGGTCATCCATCTGGTCATTGTACGCCCCGGCATGGCAGGAAAAGGCATTGGTTCGTCACTTGTAAATTACGCGCTGGAAATAGCCAAACAGCGTTCATGCGAGGCAGTCAGACTTGACACAGGCTCACAAAACATTCCCGCTGTTTCCTTATACAGGAAGCTGGGGTTTGAGCTGGCGGGGACTACCAGCATGAAGGTCGGCGGGTTGATTGCTCACGATAGGCATCTCTTTTTTGAAAAGAGACTATACTACAATTGCGGGGAATAGACGCGAAAAGCAGCGCGCGGGCGCATCTGCGCGCTGATCTTAGAGCAGATTACCTTTGAAACGCTGCACGTTTCAAAGGATTCATTCCGGCAAAGCGACCGAAGGCAGCCCGCAACGCGGAAAATGCCCGGTTCGCCGGGCATTTTCCGGATAAAAACCCTATTGCCCCCAGGAGTTCCGCCCGCGCAGACCGGATCAGCGCTCGTCGGCGCGCCGGGGCAAATCGTTCTTACTGATTGATCATCACCTTGGCCGGGCGCAGCAGCCGGTCGCCCAGCTTGTAGCCCCGCTGGAGCACGCGGGCCACAGCGCCGGAGGCAAGATCCGGCCGGGCATCAAAGCCCACGGCTTCATGCACTTCCGGGTTGAATTCCTCGCCTTCTTCGCCCAGCGGCGTCAGACCGTGCTTGGTCACCGCCTCCCGCAACAGCTTGCGGGTCATGGCCACGCCCTGAAGCATGTCCTTGCAGGCTTCGTGCTTACTGCCGTATTGCAGGGCCAGATCCAGATTGTCCAGCGTGGGCAACAGATCGCTGAGCACGTTTTCGGCCGCGTAACGCATCTGTTCCTGATGTTCCCGGGTAAGACGCTTTTTGAAATTTTCCATTTCCGCGGCGGCGCGCAGGCGCAGTTCCTCAACCTCGGCCTTGAGGCGCGCCTCGGCGTCAGCCTGGGCTTGGTCCGCCGCGCCCGCGTCTTCCGGCATAAGGGCTTCGTCGCGCAAGGCGTTATCCCATCCGTTGTTATCCGGGCTCATGCCCTCCTGCTCCGGACGGCCTTCGCCGGCCTCGTCCTGAAATTCCTCACCGGCCTGGGCCGACCGCATATATGACTGCATCGTATGACGCCGCATGCTTCCTCCTGAAACGTGCCGCCCTGAAAACGTCATCCCGATGGATGCTTCATGACGGTGTATATCTGTATTGAGTAAGGTCGCCGCGCCGTGCTGTCAAGATGCGGCGGCACGCGCAGGACATTGCCGGAGCTCCGGACGCTTCTCCAGCAGGCAATACCCAGCATGCGCCTCGACATTCTCGCGGCCCTCCTGTATATTGTCCCGATTGCTGAGAGGACTTGCCTATGACATGCCGTATTCTGACCCTGCAGAACGAACAGGAATGGCCCAAAGCCGCCCAGTGGCTGCAGGGTCGCAGCAACCCCGGCGACGGGGTTGAAAATGCCGTGCGGGACATTCTGGCCGCCGTGCGGGGCAAGGGCGACGAAGCCCTTGTTGACTTTACCCGCCGTTTCGACTGCCCGGATTTCGCCCCGCCCCTGCGCGTAAGCGAACAGGAAATCGCCCGCGCCGCGGCGTCGGTTTCCGTGGAAAGCCGGGAGCAGATCAGCGGGGCCGCCGCCAATATCCGCGCTTTCCACGAAGCCCAGCTGGAGAAATCCTGGTTTCTGACCCGGCCGGACGGCAGCATCCTGGGTCAGCGGGTTCTGCCCGTGGATGCCGTGGGCCTGTACGTGCCCGGCGGCCAGGGCGGCAACACGCCCCTGGTTTCCAGCCTGCTGATGAACGCCATTCCGGCCCAGGTGGCGGGCGTGCCGCGTCTGGCCGTCTGCACGCCGCCCCGCAAGGACGGCAGCGTCAACCCGCACATCCTGGCTGCCGCCCATCTGCTGGATATCGACGAAGTCTACCGCGTGGGCGGGGCCTGGAGCATCGCGGCCCTGGCCTACGGCACGCAGAGTCTGCCGCCGGTGGACGTCATCGCCGGACCGGGCAATATTTATGTGACCACGGCCAAGCGTCTGGTTCAGGGCACAGTGGGCATCGACATGATCGCCGGCCCCAGCGAAGTGCTGGTCCTGGCCGATTCGTCGGCCAATGTGAGCTGGATCGCGGCGGACATGCTCTCTCAGGCCGAGCATGACCCCCTGGCTTCGGCCATCTGCGTCACGGACGATCCCCGCCTGGCCGAAAGCCTGCAGCAGGAACTGGACAACCAGTACGTAAGCCTGCCCAGGGCTCAGATCGCCGGGCGTTCGCTCATGGACTGGGGCGCCATCGTGGTGGTGCCCAACCTCAGTGTGGCCGTGGCCGTGGCCAACCGCGTGGCCCCGGAGCATCTGGAAATCTGCACCCGCGACCCTTGGGCCGTGCTGCCGCACATCCGCCATGCGGGCGCGGTCTTCATGGGGCAGCACAGCCCCGAAGCCGTGGGCGATTATTACGCCGGTCCCAACCATGTGCTGCCCACCCTGGGCACGGCGCGTTTTTCCTCGGCCCTTTCCGTGCAGACCTTCTGCAAAAAAACCAGCATCGTGGCCGCCTCGTCGGCCTTCCTGCTGCAAAATGCCCCGTCCATCGCCGCTCTGGCCCGTCTGGAAGGCCTGGAGGCCCATGCCCGCTCGGTGGAAGCCCGCCGGCACAAATAGAGCATAGCACGCTTGAGATTTCCGCTTTACGGAGGGCAAAGCCCGCCTACGGGAATCTTGCGGCCTTGTTTCACAAGGCCGAGCATTTTAACAGTACAGGGTAATTTTCATTGTGAAAATGCTCTAGCGGCACAACAGGAGCTCATATGAAAGTCGTCGTCAAAACGGACATCACCGCCTATCCTCTGCTTTCGCGCGGCAAAGTGCGCGACATCTACGATGTGGACGAAAAAACGCTGCTCATCGTCACCACGGACCGCATGTCGGCCTTTGACGTGATCATGAGCGAGCCCATTCCCTACAAGGGCGTGATCCTGAACAAGATCACCCTGTTCTGGATGGATAAATTCAAGGACATTATCCCCAACCATCTGCTGGAAAGCGACGTAAACCGTTTTCCGGCCGCCCTGGCCCCCTGGAAGGACGAGCTGGAAGGCCGCGCCGTGCTGGTGCGCAAGGCCAAGCCCCTGCCGGTGGAATGCATCGTGCGCGGCTACATCACGGGTTCCGGCTGGAAGGACTACCAAGCCACGGGCCAGCTCTGCGGCTACAGGCTGCCTGAGGGCCTGCGCGAGTCGGACAAACTTGAGCCCGCCCTGTTCACCCCCTCCACCAAGGCGGAACTGGGCCAGCACGACGAAAACATCAGCGTGGCCGAAGCCGCCCGCCTGCTGGGCGAGGACACGGCCCGTCTGGCGGAAAAAACCTCCCTGGCCATTTACGAGGCCGGGCGCGCCTATGCCTCCGGGCGCGGCATCATCGTGGCGGACACCAAATTTGAATTCGGCTTCATAGACGGCAGCCTGCACCTTATCGACGAAGTGCTCACGCCCGACTCCTCGCGTTTCTGGCCCGCTGACCAGTACAAGGCCGGACAGGGCCAGCCCAGCTTTGATAAGCAGTATCTGCGCGACTGGCTCAAGAAGCAGCCCTGGAATATGCAGCCGCCCCCGCCGCACCTGCCCGAAGAAGTCATTCAGGCCACGGCGGAACGCTACAAGGAAGCCTACGAGATTCTGACCAGCGAAATTTAACGGGCTCGCACCCGCAGGACCAACATTCATTAACCGAAGGCCGGCGCGCCGGCTTGTTTTTAAGGAGAAGCCATGCTGCTGCAAGGTAAAAAGGCCCTGATCATGGGGCTCGCCAACAATAGAAGCATTGCCTACGGCATAGCCTCATGTCTCAAAGCCCAGGGGGCCCGGCTGGCCTTCAACTATGTGGGCGAGGCCATCAAAAAGCGTGTGGAGCCCTTGAGCGAGGAACTCGGCGGGGAATTCACCTTCCAGTGCGACGTCTGCGACGATGCCCAAATTCAGGCCGCCGCCGACTTGGTCAAGGAAAAATGGGGCGATCTGGATATCCTCGTGCATTCCGTGGCCTTTGCCAACCGCCAGGATCTGGTGGGCCGCTTTGTGGACACCTCGCGCGACGGCTTCAAGCTGGCCCTGGAGGTTTCCGCCTATTCGCTCACCGGGCTCTGCCGGGCCTTCGAGCCCCTGCTCCACGACGGCAGCTCAGTGATCACCATGACCTACCACGGCTCCACCAAGATCATCCCCGGCTACAACGTCATGGGCGTGGCCAAGGCCGCCTTGGAAGCCTCGGTGCGCTACCTGGCCTATGATCTGGGCCCCAAGGGCGTGCGCGTCAATGCCCTCAGCGCCGGGCCCATCAAAACTCTGGCCGCCTCGGCGGTATCCAGCCTCAAGGACATCTTCAACCATGTGGAGGCCCACGCCCCCCTGCGCCGCAACGTCAGCACCACGGATGTGGGCGGCGCGGCGGTCTTCCTGGCTTCGGAGCTGTCCCACGCGGTCACCGGTGAAATCATCTACGTGGACAGCGGCTTCAACCAGATCGGCATTTCGGCCTGACGGCGGCGGTATGGATTATCTGACCCTCAACGCTCTGGGCATTACCCTGCTGGCCGCATTCGGGCTCTGGGCCTTCCAGCGCGGCGCGCAAGGCGGTAAAAAACGTCCGCCGCGCTCTGAGGACGACGACAACAAGAAGGACAAGTCCTGAACCGGCCGACGCCGGGGAAAACGCCATGTTCTGGAGTATTCTGGCGATTGTGATTGTGCTGGCTCTGGCCTGGCTGTTCAAAAAAGGCTGTGAAGGCACGCCCTTCGCCAATCACAGCCCGTGAGCGCCAAATATCAATCACCTCCGGTGGAGGGAAAAAAGCGATACGCCCCCCGGCGGCAAGCCGCCGGACAAGTTATGGTAGCACAGACCGCACTTTTTGCTTGCGGCTGACACGGTTTTAGCATATACAGATTCGGCTTTACGGGCGGGTGCCAGCATTCGCCCATCCACGGAGAGGTGTCCGAGCTGGTCTAAGGAGCACGATTGGAAATCGTGTGTACGTTAACAGCGTACCGTGAGTTCGAATCTCACCCTCTCCGCCAGATTTCAAGGGGTTACTGAAAAACAGTAACCCCTTTTTCATTGGTGGAACTTTGACAATTGGTGATTTGATTGGTGATTGCCTCAAAAATGTCCGCCGCTTTCCTGTCCACTTCCAGATCATGCAGATAGATTCGCGTGGTCCTGGGGTTCAGGTGTCCAAGTACCTCTTGTGCTCACTGCGGGTCTTTGAAGTTGGTGGCTATGAAGTGCCGTAGGCTAACCCCCGCGAGCGGCTGAAAGAGGGAGAGACGTTGTACCTGCCTTCGACGGCCTGGATACGGGACTGCATCAAGCACTACCAGACGGTTGAACAGATTGGCGGATATTTACTACAGCGCCACCGGGAATTGTCTTTTTGACGTGAAGGGCAATTACGAGTTGCGCGTGGGCGGCAATATGACCCAGACCGCCGCAGGTGCCGGAACGGTGCAATCAAAGGGCAGTATGTCAGTAGGCAGCTCCGCTGAAAGCCTGAATTTGGCCGCAGCCCAACAGGGAAGCATGAGCGGCCCCGGCGGGCTGACATTTGAGGGACCGTCGACGTTCAAGGATAACATTGACGTTGGAGGCGACGTGAAGGTCGGGGCAGCGTGATTGACGCCGGAGGAAACACAAATCACCATTCACATTGATCGGTTCCCGTTTTCCCCCGACCCCCTTGCGGTTGGACTGGGAAGGTGATTACCGCAAATTCTACCGTTTCATTTGGGTTGGGTCATTTCTCATCTTGAAGTTTGTATCTAAATGATTACAATCTTCCTATGTACACAGTCTTTCGTTCATCCGTTCATCGCTCTTTGATGCTTGGCTTTCCAACCTCCGGGAAGGAAGGCACACGCTCGGATAGCGAGTAGAATTAAAACAGTCCAACGCGGTTCATTGGGTGACTATAAATCCTTAGACGGGGGCTTTTTGAACTGCGTATTGATTATGGGCCAGGGTATCGAGTGTATTTCACGCGAAAAGAAGACGTTATTATATTGCTCCTCATTGGCGGTGATAAATCTTCCCCCAAATGTGATATAGCTCGCGCCCGCGCCATGATGGAGGAATAATATGGATCTACGCAAATTTGCTCCTTTTGATGCCGCAGATTATCTGGATAGCGAAGAAGCCATTGCCGAATACTTGAGTCTTGCGGCTGCCGACCCCGACCCTGGCGTCTTATTGTCTGCTATTGCCGATGTAGCAAAGGCACGTGGTATGGCAAAACTTGCACTGGATTCGGGCCTTGGGCGTGAAAGCCTGTATAAAGCGCTGCGTCCTGGCTCCAAACCACGCTATGAAACAATTGCCAAAATCCTTTCGGCGCTGAATGTAAAAATGCAGATACTCCCGGCTACTGTGGAATCTGCATAATGAAAGCAATACAGAGCGAAGAAAAAATATCTTTTGAGCATAGTCCGGGGAACGTCAATGCCGACCTTGGCATAAAAGACACCGATGAAATGTTCCATAAGGCCAGCTTGGTGGCCAAGATTTCAGACACTATACAGGAAAGAGGCTGGCCCCGGCAGCAGGCGGCCCAACTATTGGGAATGACTCAGCCCAAGCTCTCGCTCATGCTGCGTGGACAATTCCATGACATCAGCATGACACAAGTTCTGAGTTGTTTTACCCGTCTTGGCTACGATGTTCAGATTGTCGTCAGACCGCTACCCGGCCCGCATAGCCGACCGGGTTCCATCCATGTGGTGTTCCCGTAACACTTCCCATTTTCCCTTTTCTCATCATCCCCGACCATCCGGCGGGGGGTTTTCTCCATACAACAAACCGGCAAGTTTGCGCTTGCCGGGGGCCGTGGGCGGCGTTGTCGCGTCGCTCGGTGGGGGCCTAACCGCCCCCGCCTGCCTTCAGAAAATTACTTGCCAAGAATCGCCCAAGCACAGCGCATATCGAGATAATCAGCCCACGCCTGCAACATTTTGCGTCGCTCCGTAAGCAGGTCTGAACGCTGGTAGGCTGTGGCTGATTTATGGATTTCTCCCGGTGAAAACGCGAAACGCTTCGCAAGCCTGGGACTTGATGCGAAAATCTTCCCCTTTCTGGTCGATGCGACGAAAGAGTTACCATTCGCTCATGAATATTTCGACATGATCATCAGCGTGAACTCATACCAGTATTTTGGCGGGAACGAGGCCATGCTGCCGAAACTCCTGTCCTTTGTGAAGAAAGGCGGACTGATGGCGGCGGCCGTACCCGGATTCACACAAGACTTCCCCGAAGGGCAACTGCCGAAGGAGGTTCAGCCCTTCTGGATGCCGGAGTGGTATTTTTATTCCTGCGACTGGTGGCGGGCATTATGGGAAAAAGAACCCGGCATAACGATCACTGCGTTGCGTGAAATGAGTTCATGCAAGCAGGCCTGGGATGATTGGCTGCAATCTCCCTCCCCGCATGCGCAACACTATGTTGCCATGATGGAAGCGGGAGTTGGAAAATATTTCAATATTATCCAGAGGGTAGCTCAAAAAGTTTAATCAGTGACCGCATGTGAATCTGCTTTGACCACTCCCCCAAAGCACAGCGCACAGCAAGGCGTTCACACAGCAAGCGTCTTGGCGGATGCGTCTGATGCCTTCTGTGTGCAGTTGGAAAGGCGGGATTTGCCCAACCGACACGGAAATGTCCCGGTAAGCTCTTACCGCTTAAAAGTCTCATCCCGACGTCCTGTCGTCCTTTTTGCGTAAACAGCCCGCAAGGCCATGCCAAGCGGGCTGTTTACCTGCCAATCGGATGAATGGTTGATTCTTCGCCACACAAAATCCCAACCATTTCAGGGAACTATAATATTCTCGTTTTTATTGGCGGCAGAGCGACGACGAAATTTCGTCGATCAATTTTCATTTGTAATATCAGTATATTACATCATTATATCTGCCTTTCTATTTCAAAGCCTATGGCGAAACCTCGCCATATAGCAATAATGATATCAATCAACAGTCTAATTTTATTAAATTTTACACTATGGAATAGCTCTTGCTATAAAGAAGATCGATATATTATCCTCTTACCAGCAACAGGAGACCGTTATGCCGACCCCAGCGTATATGACCATTACCGGCGAGCGTCAGGGCAACATCACCGCCAACAACTTTACCGAAGCCTCGGTGGGCAACATCTATCAGGAAGGGCACGAAAACGAGACCCTTATCGAGGCCTTCGAGCACAAAATCCTGCTGCCTCGCGATCCGCAGTCCGGCCAGCCCACAGGCCAGCGCGTGCACCAGCCCCTGAAGATCACCAAGGTCATGGACAAGTGCTCTCCCCTGCTCTACCGCGCCCTGACCAGCGGCGAGCGTCTGCCCAAGGTGGAACTCAAATTCTACCGCACCTCGGCCCAGGGCACCATGGAACATTATTTCACCATGACGCTGGAAGACGCCATTATTACGGACATCACCACCTACATGCCCAACTGTCAGGACCCCGGCATGGCGCATTTCACCCATCTTGAGGACGTGCAGTTCACGTACCGCAAGCTCACCAAGACCCACGAAATCGCCAGCACCTCGGAAAGCGACGACTGGCGCAAGCCGCAGAGCGCTTAGCCGCCTGGGCGCGGTTGTCGGACGCCAGCGGCGGCCGCGCCCCGAGTCCGACGCGTTGAAGCGGCGTAACCCTCGGCCCCGGAGTTCCCATGACCCAGATGCTTGCCGCCAATGCCTCCTGGTTCAACTTCACCG